>VOFK01004429.1_pt1 | contig 17026 bp, 23 predicted proteins | sample 5384121 | NCBI WGS metagenome assembly VOFK01 (sample SAMN12384730, study PRJNA508395) | human gut metagenome | isolation source: healthy gut J | host: Homo sapiens
ATCTTCGTTCGGTTGCTCTGGGGTACGGCACCGGACGATATCAGCAGCTTCATCGCCGAAAACCTCACGCCGGCACGTCGCCGGGTGAGGCGCCTGAACAGCTCACAGCCATCACGGACCTGCTGAGGCAACCAGGTGGACGGCAGGCCAGCAAACCGCCGCCAAGAGACATGCTGGCTCTAACGGTTTCGTGCCGTCGCCGGCCCTGATCATCAGCCCGCCTCTGCCGCTATTACAGCGTGGACGAGGGAAGGGTCCGGGGCGGAAGCGGGACCTGATGGAGGCCGGCAGACGCCGCCATGTATCTGATCCGCCGGATGACCAGCCTCTCCCTCCGACATCGGCAGAGGTTCGGCGACCGGGATACACCACGGTGCTGCACTCGCTGGATCAGGTGGAGAAAAAAGATGCGCTCCGATCCGGCCTACGCCGGGTCAGGGATCACCACCAACATCAACAACAAAGAAGTAACCCTCTTTCCCATTAATCGTGGATTCCACGGGGAAAACACTGTTGTTACCGGACCCAGATTTTCCGGTGGAAAACTTTCCAAAATGCCCTACTCTCCCCCACCCGGGTGGAGAAAGAAATCCCGCTTGTTCAGGCCCTCAGCACTTTTCCATAATTTTCCTACGGCGACTGTTACTAAAAAATAAAGATATCTTTTTTTGTTCTCTTTTGGAGAACAGGTCTCTTTCATTCTGAAAGAAAGGAGCGCGTCTCAATAGCTCGATTTTTCCTGCGAAAAGGCGCTGCTGCAAAGCGCCGTCAACACCACACTCCCGGGCGGTAGCCGCCGCTCCATTCCGGCCTGGAGGATCCTGCTGGAGGGGGCGATACCTTGAGCCCTGTCCGGCTTACAACATGCAGAGCCCATCCGCACCGTATTGAACGCCAGGTCAGTCCCGAAGCCACATCGTCCTCCGGCGCCCGGCTGTTGTTCGGCGGCGAAGATGATCCGGGAAAATGCCGGACGATAGCGATCGTGTTCGCGGCGGACAATCCATCTGACCTGCGGCGGCGCTTTGAATTACGGGCTGTCCGCCGGCGACTATCGGAACACCGGAGGTGGACGACCAGTTTTCCGTGGACATCCGCCAGGGTACCTGAGAAGGCCATGATCCAGCCAGACCGCTTCGCCGTGTCCACCAACGAGCCGCCCGTCCGCCGCAGCTTCCCTGTTTGAGGTAGGCGACCAGGACGGCGGTGGTGTCCGTGGACGGCTTCCGTCTGGCCCTGCGCCGAAGCCTCTGGACCGGGCCGAGGGGGCGGCGCCTTCAAATTGGCCCCCGGCTCTGCTCTGAACGAGGTGGAGAAATCTGCGAGGATTCCGGCGAAAAAGTCACTATTATCCAGGGCAAGCGCCACCTGCTGTTTGAAGCCGGGCCCACTCAGCGCCGCCGCCTGGAGGACTTCCCCTGGACTATAAAACCATCCCCCGGAATAATCCCATCCGCCTGACGGTGGACACCAAGACCATGCTGGGGGCCTGGACCGGGTCGGCGTGGTCATCGATGCTTTCAGAGCCCGGTGCGCTGCGTGTTTGAAATGGCCGGGTGCTGCTGTCCGCCAAAAACCGGCGCCGGCGAGGCCAAGGACTGCCCCCTGGACGGCGGCGAAGCAGCCTGGAGATCGCTTCAACAACCGCCTCATGGACGCCCTGCGCATGCCCCGGCGGACTCCGTGACCCTGGGCTGAACACCAGCATCTCTCCGGCGGTGATCGTGCCCGCAGACGGAGAGGAGAGCTTCCTTTATATGGTGCTGCCGGTGCGGCTGAAAGCGTGATAGATATGAAGTGATTACCATTACCACGAGGGCTATATCCCAAGCTCCAGGACCTTCTGAAGCTGGCGGCCATCACCGCCACCGGGCGAGCCAAGCTGCTGATCCAGGACGGAGAGGTTCTGGTCAGCGGCGAGGTGTGCACCATGCGGGAAAGCTCCGCCCCGGCGGCGTGGTGGAGGCCCTGGGGCGGGCTGCGGCGTGCGGTATGCAGATTGACCGCCTGCTGCTGGAGGCTTCCGCAATTACGACAGCCAGCAGCGACCTTCGGCGGAAGCTGCAACGTCGCCTACGGCGAAAATGCCCGAAAAGGGGAAAAAGACCAACCTGCTGGAGGCTATCGTGTACCTATCTGCGGCCGCAGTCCCGTACCCACGCGGACCGGGGAAGCTCATCGGCTTTGACCGGGACCGGGCTGCAAACGCTTGTGGGGGCATATTCAGGCCCGGGAGCGGGAGTTTGAAACTTGAAATTCTCCTGAACCGGGGCCGAAGGCGGCGGAGACCGTCAATGACCGCCAGAAACGGCGGCGACCTGTCCCAGGTGCTGCACACGGTGTTTTTCTCCCCGGAGGACCTGTTTCTTATCCGGGAGGGGGGCGGCAGCCCGGCGGCGGTTCATGGACCAGTCCCTGTGCCAGCTGCGGCCCCGGTATGCCGAGGCCCTGACGGAATACGGGCGGCTGTATGACCACAACCCGGATCCTGCGGGACAGCGACGAATATCCCCAGCTGCTGGACACCCTGCCGGACTTCAACCACCGGCTGTGCGTGAAGGGGCGGTGCTGATCAGCTATCGGGCCCGGTATGTCCAGGTGCTGGCGGTCCATGCCCGGCGGGCCCACTGGGAGTGCTCCAGGGGAGCGGGAGGAGCTGGCTCTGTCGTATCAGACCGTGAAAACCGTGGAGGACCCTCTGGGTCCGGTGCAGGATATCGCCGGGGCCCTGGAGGAACACCAGGCCCGGCACTATCAGGCGGAGCTGGCCTCCCGGCTGTGTCTGTCCGGCCCCCATAAGGACGACATTGCCGTTACGGTCAACGGCCTGGAGGCCCGGCACTTCTGCTCCCAGGGGCAGGTGCGGACGGCGGCCCTGAGCCTGAAGCTGGCGGACCGGGAGATCCACAAAAACGCCATCGGCGAGTACCCGGTGATGCTTCTGGACGACGTGCTGTCGGAGCTGGACCCCCGGCGGCAGGAGTATGTCCTCAACCGCATCGCCGGGGGACAGGTGTTCATCACCTGCTGCGAAAACGACCGGCTGGACGCCCTGCTGTCCGGCCGGGTATACCACATCCGGGAAGGGAGGGTGCTGTGATGGGCTTTCTGCATATCGGCCAGAACGTGATGGTCAACGACCGGCGCATCATCGGCATATTCGACCTGGACATTACGTCCCAGTCCCCCCAGACCCGGCGGTTTCTGGACCAGGCGGAAAAGGACAGCGTGGTCTTGCCGGTGTGCGACGACATTCCCAAGTCGTTTCTGGTGTGCGACCACCCGTATCACCGGCAGATCGTGTATATTTCCCAGCTGAACACCCAGACGCTGGTGAAAAGAGCAGAAAAGAAGTGAATTTTTTCCCTGTCATTGCCGGGAGATCGGCAGACACCGGGTTCCCGGGAATGACAGGATAAACCCAAGGAAAGGAAAGATCATCCAATGAGCGAACTGGAAAAAGTCACCGCCGTGGACACCACCTATGACGCCTCGGAAATTCAGGTGCTGGAGGGGCTGGAGGCGGTACGCAAGCGGCCCGGCATGTATATCGGCTCCACGTCGGCCTCTGGCCTGCACCACCTGGTGTATGAGATAGTGGACAACGCCATTGATGAGGCCCTGGCCGGATACTGCACCGACATCACGGTCACCATCAACCCCGGCGACACCATCACCGTCACCGACAACGGCCGCGGCATCCCCGTGGATATCCAGAAGCAGACCGGCCGGCCGGCCCTGGAGGTGGTATACACCGTGCTCCACGCCGGCGGTAAGTTCGGCGGCGGCGGCTATAAGGTATCCGGCGGCCTCCACGGCGTGGGCGCGTCCGTGGTGAACGCCCTGTCCCAGTGGCTGGAGGTGCAGGTCCAGAAGGACGGTAAAATTTACGAGATGAAGTTCTCCCGGGGCGGCATCACCCAGGAGATGACGGTGCTGGGCGAGACCACCGGCACCGGCACCGCCGTGACCTTCAAGCCGGACCCGGAGATGTTCGACACCCTGGTATACGACTATGAGACCCTGCACACCCGCATGCGGGAGCAGGCCTTCCTGAATGCGGGCCTGCGCATCACCATCACCGACGCCCGGCCCGGCCAGGAGCAGAGCGACTCCATGTGTTATGAGGGCGGTATCCGGGAGTTTGTCACCTGGCTCAACCGCAACAAGACCCCTCTGCACGAGGAGGTCATCTATCTGGCGGGGGCCAAGGGCGACAGCACCGCCGAGGTGGCCCTGCAGTATAACGACAGCTATAACGAGACCCTGGTGTCCTTCGCCAACGACATTCACACCCCAGAGGGCGGTATGCACGAGACGGGCTTCAAAACGGCCCTGACCCGGGTGCTGAACGCCTACGGTATGAAATACGGCATGATCAAGGAGGGCGACAAGGTCTCCGGCGAGGACGTCCGGGAGGGCATCACCGCCGTGATCTCCGTGAAGCTGACGGAGGCCCAGTTCGAGGGCCAGACCAAGGCCAAGCTGGGCAACGCCTCCATCCGCACCCTGGTGGACAACGTGGTATCCGACCAGCTGGCCGTGTATCTGGAGGAGCACCCGGTGGTGGCCCGCACCATTCTGGACAAGGCCCTGACGGCCAACCGCGCCCGGGAGGCCGCCCGGAAAGCCCGGGAGTCCATCCGCCGCAAGACCGCCCTGGGCGGTGCGGCCATGCCCGACAAGCTCCGGGACTGCAACGAAAATAACCCCGAGCTGACGGAGATCTATATCGTGGAGGGCGACTCCGCAGGCGGCTCTGCTACTCAGGGACGGTGACTCCCGGTTCCAGGCCATCCTCCCTCTGTGGGGCAAGATGCTGAACGTGGAAAAGGCCCGGGCGGACAAGGTGTACGGCAACGACAAGCTTCAGCCGGTGATCACGGCTCTGGGGGCCGGGATCGGCGACGAGCTGGACCTGAACCGGCTGCGGTATCACAAGATCATCATCATGGCCGATGCCGATGTGGACGGCGCCCATATCCGGACGCTGCTGCTGACCTTCTTCTTCCGGTTCATGCGGCCCCTCATCGAGGAGGGCTACGTCTATTCCGCCGTGCCGCCGCTGTATAAGCTGACCCGCGGCAAGCAGCAGCGGGTGGCCTACACCGACGAGGAGCGGGACGCCATCTCCGCCGAAATGCGCAGCGGCAACCCCAACGTGAAAATTGACATCAGCCGCTTCAAGGGCCTGGGCGAGATGAACCCCCACGAGCTGTGGGAGACCACCATGGACCCGGAGAAGCGCACCCTGCGCCGCATTACCCTGGACGACGCCGTGGCCGCCGACGCCACGTTTACGGTGCTGATGGGCGAAAAGGTGGAGCCCCGAAAGGAGTTCATCGAGAAAAACGCCAAATATGCGGTGAATCTGGATTATTGATTCAAAAATGCTTGCATTTTTGAATTTCACCATCCCCACAAGGAGAATAAAATATGAGCAAAAAACCACAGTACGACCCTGAGGAGCTGCGGTACCCGGACCAGCACATTGTGGAGCGGTCCCTGGTGCCGGAGATGGAAAAATCCTATATCGAATACGCCATGTCCGTGATCGTGGGCCGGGCCCTGCCCGACGTGCGGGACGGCCTGAAGCCCGTGCACCGGCGGATTCTCTACGCCATGTATGAGGACAACCTGACCTCGGACCGCCCCTTCAAGAAGTCGGCCACCTGCGTGGGCGACGTGCTGGGGCGCTATCACCCCCACGGCGACGCCTCCGTCTACGACGCCCTGGTGCGCCTGGCCCAGGATTTCTCCATGCGCTATATGCTGGTGGACGGCCACGGCAACTTCGGCTCCGTGGATGGCGATCCCCCGGCGGCCTACCGATACACTGAGGCAAGGCTGGCCAAAATCGCCAACGAAATGCTGCGGGACATCGAAAAGGACACCGTGGACTGGGACCCCAACTTCGACGAGAGCCGCAAGGAGCCCCGGGTGCTGCCCTGCCGGTTCCCCAATCTGCTGGTCAACGGTTCCTCCGGCATTGCCGTAGGTATGGCTACCAATATCCCGCCCCACAACCTGCGGGAGGTCATCGGTGCGTGCATCTGTGTGCTGGACAATCCCGACGCCACCATGGGTGATCTGATGGAGCATGTTCAGGGGCCCGACTTCCCTACCAAGGGCATCATCATGGGCCGGGCCGGGATCCGGGCCGCCTATGCCACCGGCCGGGGCCGGGTGGTGGTTCGGGCCCGTCATGAATTCGAGGAATTCGGCAATAACCGCACCCGCATCATCATCACGGAGCTTCCGTATCAGGTGAACAAGCGGATGCTCATCAAGAACATGGCTGACCAGGTGGAGGACAAGCGCCTGGAGGGCATCAGCAACATTCAGGACGAGACGGACCGCAACGGCATGCGCATCGTCATCGAGCTCAAGCGCGACGCCAACCCCCAGGTGGCGCTCAACAAGCTCTTTGCCCAGACGCAGCTGCAAAGCACCTTTGCCATCAATATGCTGGCCCTGGTCCAGAATCAGTCCCAGCCGAAGATCCTGTCCCTGCGGCACATCATCGACGAGTATCTGGCCTTCCAGGAGGAGATCATCGTCCGCCGCACCAGATACGACCTGAAGAAGGCCCAGGAGCGGGCCCATCTTCTGGAGGGTCTGCTGATTGCCCAGGACAACATTGACGAGGTCATCCATATCATCCGCACCAGCTATGACAATGCCAAGGAAAACCTGATGCAGCGCTTCGGGCTGGACGACGTCCAGGCCCAGGCCATTCTGGATATGCGCCTGAGGGCTTTGCAGGGGCTGGACCGGGAAAAGCTCCAGAACGAGTATCAGGAGCTGGAGGAGAAAATCGCCTATTATCTGCGGGTGCTGGGGGATGAGAATCTGGTAAAGTCCATCCTGAAGGAGGAGCTGCAGGCCATCTCCGACAAGTATGGCGACGACCGCAAGACGGAGATCCAGGATGTGGAGGACGAGATCGACATCGAGGACCTGATCGAGGAGGAGGAATGCGTCTTTACCCTCACCGCCAACGGGTACATCAAGCGCACTCCCGTCAGCGAATATACCGCCCAGAGCAAGGGCGGTATGGGCAAAAAGGGCATCACCACCCGGGAGGAGGATACCGTGGTGGATGTGTTCACCGCCTCCACCCATGACTATATTCTGTTCTTTACCGACACCGGCAAGGTGTATAAGAAGAAGGGCTATCTGATTCCCGAAAGCGGCAAGGCCGCCAAGGGCACCAACATCGTGAACATTCTTCAGGTGGAGACCGGCGAGCGGGTCCAGGCCATGCTGCACTTCCGGGAGACCGGAGACGACCAGCTGTATTTGTTCATGACCACCCGCAACGGCACCGTGAAGCGGCTGGAGGTATCGGCTCTGAAGAATCTGCGCAACAACGGCATCCGGGCCCTGACCCTGGACGAGGGGGACGAGCTCATCAACGTGCAGGAGACCCACGGCAGCGACCGGATCCTCATCGCCACCCACGACGGCCAGGCCGTCTGCTTCGATGAGACCGACGTCCGGGCCATGGGCCGCACGGCCGTGGGCGTCCGGGGCATCCGCCTGCGGGAGGGCGACTATGTGGTGGGCGCCGCCTTGGCCCAGCCCGGCAAGACGGTGCTGTCCATTACGGAGCGTGGCTTCGGCAAACGCACCCCGGTGGAGGAATACCGCATCACCGCCCGGGGCGGCCTGGGCATCCGCAACTATATGGTCACGGAGAAAACCGGCCCCATCGTGGGCATCAAGGTGGTGGACGGTACCGAGGACCTGCTGCTGGTGACTCTGGCGGGCATCCTCATCCGCACGGCAGTGGAGAATATCCGGGTGGCCGGACGGGCCACCCAGGGCGTTATCGTTATGCGCTTCAAGGAGGAGGGCGACCGCGTCATCTCCATGGCCCTGACGGACCGGGAGCAGGACGCCGAAAAGGAGCCGAGCCATGAGTAAGAAAAAGGAGATGTACGCCCCCCTGACCCGGTGGCAGTATTTCACCAAGACGCTGTATCATGACCCCAGCCGCACCAATGAGTTTGAATATGACGGCGTGATCTATCTGAAAAGTCAGGAGCTGCAGGACATCGAGGAGCGCAACGCCCGGGTCAACTGGGTGCTGCTGCTGGTGCTGTGCGCCATGTTCCTGACGGCCATCAAGTGGCAGAACATCGTGGTCATCGCCGTGGGCATGGTGGTGATCGTGGCGGGGGAACTGTTCCGCATGAGCCGCCTGCCCAAGGATATCAAGGCCCACCTGACAGATTCCGGACGGAGGAAGCTGTGACGGAGATGAAGATCATCGCCCGGATCCGGACGGAGCTGCCGGAGAAATTCGGCGTGCCCCGGCAGAGCGGCCTGGTGCCCCAGCTGCGGGGCCGGGTGATCTTTGAGCCGGAGTACCGGAACCCGGACGCCGTCCGGGGCCTGGAGGACTTCTCCCATATCTGGCTGATCTGGCAGTTTTCCCGGGCGGTGCGGGAGGGCTGGTCCCCAACGGTGCGGCCCCCCAGGCTGGGGGGCAACCGCCGCATGGGGGTGTTCGCCACCCGCTCCCCCTTCCGGCCCAACGCTCTGGGGCTGTCCTCCGTGCGGCTGGACCGGGTGGAGCTGGACCCGGCCCTGGGGCCGGTGCTCCATGTGTCCGGGGCGGACCTGATGGACGGGACACCGATCTTCGACATCAAGCCTATCTCCCCTATACCGACAGCCATCCCCAGGCCACCGGCGGCTTCACCGACGGTCTGGCCCATGCGCCGCTGACGGTAGAGTGCTCCCCTGCCCTGCTGGAGCATATCCCGGCGGACAGCCGGGAGGGACTTCTGGGAGTGCTGGCCGGGGATCCCCGGCCCCGGTATCAGGAGGACCCCCAGCGGGTATACGGCCTGTCCTTCGCCGGGCGCAACGTGAAATTCACCGTGGACGGAGACCGTCTCACCGTGATCGCGGTGGAATAACAGGATGATTCTATGAAAACAGTTACGATCTATACCGATGGCGCGTGCTCCGGCAACCCCGGCCCCGGGGGCTGGGGGGCCATCCTGGAATGGAACGGCGTGGAAAAGGAGCTGTCCGGCGGCGCGGCGGACACCACCAACAACCGCATGGAGCTTACCGGCGTCATCCGGGCCCTGTCCTGCCTGAAGGAACCCTGCGTGGTGGAGCTGTACTCCGACTCCAAATACGTCATCGACGCCCTGTCCAAGGGCTGGGTGTACGGCTGGAAGAAAAAGGGCTGGATTAAAAGCGACAAAAAGCCCCGCCCTGAACGTGGACCTGTGGCAGGAGCTGCTGCCCCTGGTCGCCCGGCATGAGGTGCACTATCACTGGGTCAAGGGCCACGCCTCCAACGAGAAAAACAACCGCTGCGACCAGCTGGCGGTGGCGGAGAGCATGAAATTCTGAAAAAATCTGTGATGTTCACAAAAAGTTCACGTGGATTTCATGATTTCGCCATGTTTACAAGGTATTCTTTTACCTGTACAAAGGAACCATTCCTTATGTGATTTTCTCTCTCCTAACAAACACACAGAAAACTCCCCTCTGCCGCTGGCGGAGGGAGTTTTTCTGTTTGAAAAAAATTCCGGTGCCGAAGCACCGGAATTTTTTGCGGTCAGATTTACCGGGTCAGGAAGAACATGAGGGCGAAGAGGATCGTGATGACCCAGGTGCCGACGTTGATTTCCTTGATCTTGCCGGTGAAGATCTTCACGAAGACGTAGGAGATCAGGCCGAAGGCAATACCGTAGGAGATGTTGTAGGTCAGGGGCATGAACGCCACGGTGACATGAAGCCGGGAACGGCTGCAGCGGGATCGTCCCAGTTGATGTTGCGGACGTTGGACATCATCAGAACGCCCACGTAGATCAGAGCCGCGGCACAGGCGTAGGTCGGGATGAGCTGCGCGACCGGCGACGAGGAACATCGCGATGAAGAACAGGGCGGCCGTGGCCATGGAGGCCAGACCGGTGCGGCCGCCTTCTGCCACACCGGCGGAGGACTCCACGAAGGTGGTGACGGTGGAGGTGCCGCAGACGGCGCCGGCACAGGTAGCGACGGCATCAGCCAGCATAGCCTTGTCCATGTTGGGGACGTTGCCTTCCTTGGTCAGCATGTTGCCGGCCGAGCAGGCGCCGTACAGCGTGCCGAGGGTATCGAACATGTCCACCATGCAGAATGCCAGCATCGTAGTCAGGAGCATCACCACAAAAGCGCCGGTGCCGTTGGCGGCAATGAAGGCAGAGAAGTCAAAGCCGGACTTGAAGACCGGCGAAGGCCTGGGTGCCGAAGTCGCGGAAAGCGCCGAAGAAGTCGGAGGTCAGGTTGGGCGCACGGCGGAGGCATAGAAATCAGGAACGGTGATCAGGCCGATGGCATAGTAGAGCACTGCAGCGCCCAGAATACCCCACAGCACCGCGCCCGGACCTTCTTCTTGCTCATGGCACCGATGGCGAAGACCGGCGATCAGGGTGACGAGCATCGGGAAGATGGTGGCCCAGGTGGCGGTGCCGGAGAAGACGTTGAAGGAAGAGAGGTTCACGAGAGTAGCGCCGTCGTCCACGACGATGCCCGCGTTCTGCAGGCCGATGAACGCGATGAACAGGCCGATACCGGCGGAGATGGCCGTCTTGACAGCGGCGGGAATGGCGTCGAAGATCATCTTGCGAAGACCCGTAACGGTCAGCAGCACGAAGATGATGCCGTCAACGAGGACCAGCACGAGCGCGTTCGCGTAGCTCAGGCCGAAGCCGAAGCAGACGGTGTAGACGAAGATATGCGTTGAGGCCCATGCCGGAGGCCTGTGCCAGCGGCAGGTTAGACAGCAGACCGATGAGGACTGTGCCGATGACGGCGGAAATGGCGGTGGCCATATAGATAGCGCCATAGCTCACGTCTGTGCCGTCGAGCGGAGAACATGCCGGCGTTGACCATCAGAATATAGGCCATTGCCATGAAGGTGGTGATACCAGCCATGATCTCCGTCCGGATGGTGGAGCCTTTTTCGGTTACATGGAAGAAACGATCCATAAACTCTCTCCTTTTCTGAATTGTTTTCCTCTGCGCCTTCTGGGCGCAGCAACTTAATTCTACCATTATGTACCTTTTCCCGCAACCCCTGTTTCGACAAAAGCTCCCCGCTTCTGCGAAATTTGTGACTCTTGCCGGGAAATGAGCCGGTTTTTTTGTGGAAACAGCGAGATAAAGCATCGCCTTGAACGCACCGCAAAATTCTGCTGTTCGATGAATCGAATTTTCTTGCTTTTTGGGAAATTTCTGTTATACCGAGCTTGTAACGAGTGTATATTGTTACAGAGAGAATAAGAGAAAAAGGAGAACAAATTATGCTTTTGGAAATTATCGGAGCGATTTTGTCCATGGTGGGTTCCTGGATGATCTTCAAGAAGATGGGCCGCCAGGGCTGGGAGGGCATCGTCCCCATCTACAGCACCTATGTTCTGTGCAAGGTGCTGTACGGCAACGGCTGGAAGTTCCTGCTGCTGCTGATCCCCTTCTACAACATCTATTTCGCCATCAAGATGATGGTGGACCTGGCCAAGGCCTTCAACCAAGGCGTGGGCTTTGCCATCGGTCTGCTGCTGCTGCCCTTCGTGTTCAACCTGATCCTGGCCTTTGGCGGGGCTCAGTATATGGACGGCAGCTTTGCCAACACCCAGCCCGACATGGTGGAGGACGTGGTCAACAAGGCCAGGGATGCCGTGTCCGGCGACCAGAACGACCGGTAAATATCAAAAAGCTCCGGCCCGACCGGAGCTTTTTGACGCTTGATCGCATAAAAAGGGGAGAGGCTGCAAGCCTCTCCCCTTTTTATGCGATTCCTTATTTCCCGAAGTACCGGTTCAGCAGACCCTCAAAGGCCTTGCCGTGTCTCGCCTCGTCCCGGGCCATCTCGTGGACGGTGTCGTGGATGGCGTCCAGGTTGTACTTCTTGGCCAGCTTGGCCAGCTCGAACTTGCCGGCGGTCGCGCCGTTCTCGGCGTCAACGCGCATCTGCAGGTTCTTCTTGGTGGAATCGGTGACCACCTCGCCCAGCAGCTCGGCGAACTTGGCGGCGTGCTCGGCCTCCTCCAGGCCGGCCTTCTCCCAGTACATGCCGATCTCGGGATAGCCCCCTGGCGATGGGCCACACGGGCCATGGCCAGATACATACCCACCTCGCTGCACTCGCCCTCGAAGTTGGCGCGCAGACCGGCAATGATCTCCTCGCGGACCTCGGCGGGAACGTCCTCGCCGAACACCTTACCCACGCCTACCACGTGCTCGGCAGCCCAGGTCTTCTCCTCGGCCTGCAGGGTGAACTTCTCACCGCTGACGTGGCACACCGGGCACTCGGCCGGGGGATTCTCGCCTTCATGAACGTAACCGCAAACAGGACAGACCCACTTTTTCATAGTAAATTTCCTCCATTTTATTCAGCATTTATTGGTTTTGGGAACCGCTGGCTCCCTCATTGACTGAATGCAGTATAACACGGATGGAGCCGTTCTATAAGTTGCAATTGCAACAAACGGTAAAAATTTTCCCGAAAGATCTTTACTCCTGGGGAGGATCGCTCTCCAGCAGCGTCTTGGCGCTGGCAGCCAGGCCCGCCAGACCCTGGATTTCGCTGGGGATGATGATCTTGGTGGCCTTGCCGTCGGCCATTTTCTGCAGGGCCTCCAGGCTCTTGAGCTTGATGACCTGGTCGTTGGGGGCGTTTTCGTTGAGCATCCGCATGGCGTCGGCCAAGGCCTGCTGCACCTTCATGATGGAGGCGGCCTCGGCCTCAGCGGCCATGATCCTGGCCTGCTTGGCGGCGTCGGCCTTCAGGATGGCGGATTGCTTCTCGCCCTCGGCCACCAGGATCTTACTGGCCTTTTCGCCCTCGGCCTGCAGGATGGACTCACGGCGCTCACGCTCGGCCTTCATCTGCTTCTCCATGGCGTTCTGGATCTCACGGGGCGGCAGGATGTTCTTCAGCTCCACACGGTTGACCTTGATGCCCCAGGGGTCCGTGGCCTCGTCCAGAATGGCACGCATCTTGGAGTTGATGGTATCACGGCTGGTGAGGGTCTGGTCCAGCTCCAGATCGCCGATGATGTTGCGCAGGGTGGTGGCGGTGAGGTTCTCGATGGCGTTCATGGGATACTCCACGCCGTAAGTATACAGCTTGGGGTCGGTGATCTGGAAGTAGATCACGGTGTCGATCTGCATGGTGACGTTATCCTTGGTGATCACGGGCTGGGGGTCGAAGTCCGCCACCTGCTCCTTCAGGCTGACCTTCTTCACCACCCGCTCGATGAACGGGACCTTCAGATGCAGGCCCACGCCCCACACGGAGTGGAAAGCGCCCAGTCGCTCCACCACATAGGCCTTGGACTGCTGCACCACATAGATGTTCCGGACGATAACGATCAGCACCAGCACCACCAGAATGGCGATGGCCACTGCGCCGGGGATAGAGATGTTGCTTGGCATGTGATTTTCCTCCTGTTTTTAATATAAGTAGTGTTTACGGACTTACACGGGTTCCACGAACAGGCGCACGCCCTCCATGCGGACGATCTTCACCTGCGCGTTGCGGGGGATGGGCTGGCCGCTTTCGCTGCGGGCGGTCCAGGTCATGCCGCCCACATACACCGCCCCGGTGGGCACGGCGTTGTCGATGCTCTCCGTGACCCGGGCGGTCTGGCCCAGCACGCGGTCGGCGTTGGTGGCGGTAACGTCCTTGTGCAGCAGCTTCTTCACCAGGGGCCGGGTGGCCGCCAGGCACACGATGGACACCACGAAGAACAGGGCCAGCTGCAGCCAGATGGGACCGCCGCAGATGGCGGCAATCAGCCCTGCCACGGAGCCCACTACGAACCAGATGGACGTCAGCCCCACGGTGATGGCCTCCACCACGCCGAAGATCACCATGGCGGCGATCCAGATCAGCGTCATCATATCGGTGCTTCCTCCTTTCAGACACAGCCCCAGCACCAGGGCCAGAGCCAGGGTCACGGCCACTGCGCCGATGCCCAGCCACTTCTCCCGGGGGGCCAGATTGGCGAAAAACGCGGACAGCGCCGTTTTCAGGGTTTTCTCCGGCAGCGGGGCCTTGGGCGCGTCCTGCACCGGGGCCTCCCGGGGCACCTCCTGGGAAAACAGCTTATCCAGGGACACCTGATACCGGTTGCAGATATAGAGGATCTTCTCGATCTCCGGATATCCCCGGCAGGACTCCCATTTGCTCACCGCCTGCCGGGACACCTTCAGCTCCGCCGCGAACTGCTCCTGGGTCAGTCCCACCCGGCGGCGTACCTCCTGTAACCGTTCTCCAAAGGCCATGGCTCCGTCCCTCCGTTTCTCACTGGCCCCATCCTACCGGAAACGGGCCGCTTTGTCTACCAACCTCCGTTTGCACCCGGGGAAAAACTGGAATTTTCTGCGCAACCTCAGGTTGTCATGGTTTTAGTATACTATATTTTCGCCTCCCGCGCCACAACATTTTGAAAAATCCTCCGAGTTTTTACCCGGCGGACAAATCGGCTTGACAAATGTTTCCTGCCCGTGTATACTGAACCCATCTGATAAGAAAGGTGGTGCCCGATATGATGATTTATAACGCTTTTGTCGTGTCGGGGACCCTTGTGCGCCTGTAACGAGCCTGCCAGAAGATAGGGCGGGCCCCTTGCGGCTGTGTCGGTGTCCTCGGAAGGAGGGCGCTTTTTTCGTGCCCGGAATTTGGAAAAGAGAGAAGAATCGAGAGAGGAAGTGTTTTTGCCTTCATGGAAACCACCCGAAAATTATCCCGGCGGGAGAAACTGTCTCTCATCGGGAAATATCTGCGCCCCTGCTGGGGGCACTTTGCGGCGGCGCTGCTGTGCGCGTGCCTGGCCATGGTGTTCAACGCCCTGACGCCCCAGATCATCCGCCTGACCGTGGACTCCATCCTGGGGCCCGAAACGCCCAAATTGCCCGGGTTCCTGATGTCCTGGCTGAACTGGGCGGCTCTGGAGGCCCAGCCCCTGCGGGCCCCTGTGGTGGCCGCTGCCGCCGTCCTGCTGACGGCCCTGCTGCGGGGCGTGTGCAGCTATGGCCAGCGGCTCCAGCTGGCCCGGGGCTCCGAGAGCTACGTCAAGGGCATCCGGGACGATCTGTACCGCCACATTCAGTATCTGCCCTTTGCCTGGCACAAGAATAACCCCACCGGCGATATCATCCAGCGCTGCACCTCCGACGTGGACGTGATCCGCCAGTTCGTGTGCAACCAGCTGGTGGAGGTGGTGCGCACGGTGTTCCTGATCGTGCTGTACCTGTGCATCATGTTCACCATGAACCTGCGCCTGTCCCTGATCTCGGCGCTGTTCATCCCCATTGTGGGCCTGTCCTCCGGTGTGTTCTACAAGAAAATCTCCGGCCGGTTCCAGGCCGCCGACGAGGCGGAGGGCGACCTGACCACCTGCGCCCAGGAGCAACCTCACCGCCGTCCGGGTGGTCCGGGCCTTCGGCCGGGAGCGGTATGAGGAGGAGAAGTTCAACGGGAAAAATCAGCGCTTCTCCCAGATGTGGATCAGACTGGGAAAGCTCCTGTCCGTATACTGGGCCTCCGGCACCCTGCTGACCTGCCTGCAGGTGATGGTCATCGTGGTGGCCGGCGCCTGCGAATGCGTGGCCGGGCGGATGACCCTGGGCTCCTTTGTGGCCTTCGTCACCTATAACGAGGCCCTGGCCTGGCCCGTTCGTTCCCTGGGCCGGGTGCTGTCCGATATGAGCAAGGCCGGGGTGTCCATGGACCGCGTGGGCTATATCCTCAACGCCCGGGAGGAGCGGGACCTGCCCGACGCCGTGGACGCCGTAAACGGCGACATCGTCTTTGACCACGTCAGCTTTACCTACGACGGCCAGCCGGTGCTGGAGGACGTGTCCTTTACCATTCACCAGGGGAGACCTTCGCCATCCTGGGGGGCACCGGCTCCGGCAAGAGCACTTTGGTGCACCTGCTGGACCGGCTGTATGACCTGCCGGAGGGCGGCGGCTCCATCACCATCGGCGGGGTGGACATCCGCCGCATGAAGCGGGAATCCCTGCGCCGCCAGATCGGCCTGGTGCTCCAGGAGCCTTTCCTGTTCTCCCAGACCGTGGGGGAAAACATCTGCGCCGTGCGGCCGGACGCCGGGGACGAGGCCATGCGCCGGGCCGCCGCCGTGGCCTGCGTGGACGAGGCCATCTCCGCCTTCCCCCAGGGGTACGACACCGTGGTGGGCGAGTGCGGGGCGTGACCCTGTCCGGCGGACAGAAGCAGCGGGTGGCCATCGCCCGGATGCTGATGCAGCAGGCCCCATTATGGTGTTTGACGACTCCTGTCCGCCGTGGACGCCGAAACCGACGCCAAGATCCGCACCGCCCTGCGGGACACCCTGCACAGCGCCACGGTGCTGCTGATCTCCCACCGGGTCACCACCCTGATGCAGGCCGACCGCATTCTGGTGCTGGACGGCGGCCGGGTGTCCGCCCTGGGCGCCCACCGGGAGCTGATTGACCGCCCCGGCATTTACCGGGATATTTACGACATCCAGATGCGCAGCGATGACCGCGCGCTGGTGGAGGAAGGAGGGAACGCCTGATGGCTGCCTTCGACGAGAAAGATTATACAAAATCCTTTGACTGGAGCATCTGGAAAAGGCTGACCCCCTTTGTGCGGCCCTTCCGCCGGGACTTTGTGGGGATGCTGGTGTTCAACGGCCTGTGCGCCCTGGTGGACGTGGCCATTCCCCTGTTCCAGCGCTACGCCATCCGCAACTTCATCCAGGCGGATTCCCTCCGGGGCATCGTGCCCTTCTCCCTGGTGTATCTGCTGGTAATTCTTTTACAGGCTCTGTCCGTGGTGGCCTTCGCCCGGAACTCCATGACCATCGAGATGAACATGGATATGCGCCGCTCCCTGTTCCACCATCTCCAGACCCTGTCCTTCCTCCTTCTATAACGTAAACCCCGTAGATATCTGCTGACCCGGGTTAAGCAGGCGATACCAACCGCATCGCCAGCATGATCGCCTGGAGCAATACGTAAC
>VOFK01003287.1_pt1 | contig 17025 bp, 21 predicted proteins | sample 5384121 | NCBI WGS metagenome assembly VOFK01 (sample SAMN12384730, study PRJNA508395) | human gut metagenome | isolation source: healthy gut J | host: Homo sapiens
CTCAATGCGCTTTACCGTTCAGTTACGTATTGCTGCTCTATGCGGAGGGGCAGGCTTTTCTTACGAGGTGAACCGTTTCCTCGAACGATGGTTCACCGAGGCGCGGTTACAGGGCCGTCGCTCCTATGCGAGCGCCGGGTTCCGTATGTTTTCGAGGCCGGAACCAACGCCGAAATCGCCGACAAGTCGCTCAGTTTCACGAGCAACTGGTCGAGCGGCGTCGGCCTACGTCTGCGGGCTGGGGACGTTTCGCTTTCGAAGGCTCATCACCGAACGCAGGGGTGAAAGGCGGCCGTTTCGGCAGTAGTCGTGACCGACGCCCCGCTGCCCGTCACGAAACGCCGCTACACGGGCTTTACGACTACTGCTCGCCTGCGGCTTCAAACGCAACTGTCCGGCACAGGCCATTTCGCTCGAACACGGCAAAGTCGCATCATCTGTGCTGTTCCTATTTTCGACACGCTGCGGAGAAGTATGCGCCGCGCTTCGGCTGCGGCAAGTGCCAGGTCAATGTGCCGTGCGAGCGGAGAATCCCCAAAAAGGATAAGTTCCGTTTTGAACTTCATTTCGTTCGGAAAGAGGCTTCCCCTTATCCGGACGTGAAAACGGAATGCAGCTTTTTGGAAGTTGCGCTCTGCGCGAGCCGCCGAAGGTAAATCGGCAGAGACGAAGCGGCGGACTGCAACATGGAACCGCATGATTCCGCGAATGAAAATCACCCCTGCCGGAATGTTCCGGCAGGGGTGAATCGTGGGGGCCGGGGCGTCGGACGTTCCTCCGCGCCGATCAGTAGACTTTTTCGGGGAGGGTTTCGCCTTCGGGAGTCCCTTCGAGCCGGTCGTTGAACCGGATCGAGGCGTGCGTGCCGTCGCAGTAGGGCTTGTTGTACGACGCGCCGCAGCGGCACAGCACGACGCGGTTGCGGATCTCGTAGGTCTCGCCCGATTCGCGGCTGACGGGAATTCCGCCGCGCACCCACAGGCCGCTGCTGGCTCCGATGGCGACGTCTTCGATGAGTCCCAGCGACGGCTCGAAGCGGAATTCGTAGGGAGTGCCGGTCTCGTTTGTCCCACGCCATCAGCCGGCCGCTGGGGCACATCGAAGCCTCGCGGATGGCCAGTTCGCGCGCCTCGTCGTTCTCCGGTTGCCCGACCAGATTCCACGCCTGCCCCTTGGCGTCGCAGAAACGTGCGAAGACGCAGTATTTGGGTTGTCGGTCATCGAGAGGGTCTCGCCTTCGGTCAGTTCGACGTTGTCCAGCAGCGGGCGTCGTCGGCCGTCAGGCGCGGATCCCACGCCGCGTGGACGTGTGCTCCCGTCGCAGTAGGGGCTTGTTCTTCGAGGCGCCGCAGCGGCACAGTGCCGTCGGTTCGTCGTCGGTCGGGAAGTGCGCACCCTGCTGAAAGTACCAGCTTTCGCCCTCGGCGTCGGGCATGATGAACTGCTGGGCCAGCGGCGGCTGTCCGTAGACCAGATAGGGGCCCGTCTCTTCGACGGTGATGCGGAATCGGGCGTCGGCCCGTTTCGATCCTTTTTCGATGTCGATCTTTTTCATATACGAGCGGGAGGAAGGCATGGTTGGATGGTTTATACGGTCGTGCCGGCAGGAAATCCTGCCCCCTCGCATTGCGGCGTCCTCGGGACGCCGGATCGGCTGCCGGCATGTTTCCGAAACGTGTTTTCCGGAGAGAGTCCGTCGGAATAGGTGTCGGTAACGTACCGGCGATATACTAATTCCGGCCGTTCGAACGTTCCTACAACGGGCAAGAATTATTCTAACCGTAAATAATTCGGCGGGTGTAGCGGATTATTCTCCGCTTTTTGGTATATTTGCAGATATTTTTGGGAAAATAACGAGTCGCTTTTATACAAATGAAAAATCTGACAGTGAAAACCTTCGTGGGGCTGTTCGTCGTTGCGGCGGTGCTGCTTCAATCGTGTAAAAAGGACAGCGAGACCTACTCGTTCCTCCTCAACGAACGGGGGCGCTTTGTCGAGGAGCCGGGCGGTACGACGTCGCTGGGCTTTACGGCGATCAACATCGTCGGTGACCCCGACGACCGTTCCTCAGGGCTGGTCGGTGACGGTCGACATGAACGAACGCCGCATCTCCGTGACTGCGCCGACGACCTTTCCCGACGACCCGGAAGACATTGGCCGACGGGGAGGAAGAAGAGGAGGAGAATACCAACGTCAGATTCGGAACCGTCTATCTGACGGGGCGTTCGTCCGGCGGATCGAGCGTTTCCACTTCGCTCTATGTTTTCGCTCGCCGAGACGGTCGATCTCACGGGGCAACCTCCAATTGCTACATCATCAACAAGTCGAATGCACGCCACGCATCGACGTGACCCGCAAGGGCGAGGATACCGAAGCGACGATGTCGCCCGCCAGCGTGGCGATCCTGTGGAGACGCCCCAAGGGTGATCGAATTCCCGAAGCTGGTCTACGGCAAGGCCTATTTCTATCATGCGATCGGCACCGACGACGATGAGAAGGAGTTTTTCAATCACGGAAACGCTCTCCTCGGCGCTTTCGATGCGGCGGGCAATCTGCTGTGGTCGTGGCACCTGTGGTGCGCAGAGTTCGATCCTGCCGACGAGCAGGTCGGAACTGGGCGGCGAGGTGATGATGAAGCGCAATTGGGGGTGCAGGCGTCGTTTCGGGCACATCCGAAGAGGATATTTTGGCTTCGTACGGTGTCTATTACCAGTGGGGGCGCAAGGATCCGTTCGTCGGGCGCGCTATTGCTACAACATGGCCGATTCGGCCGATGCGCAGGTCCACGACAGCCAGAATCTGCGCGCGTCTATCCCGAATACGCCGCGACGGATGCCGAGCGGGGGTCGGCGGGTTAATGCTCGGCTTCATGCCATGACCTTCATCACGAATACGAAGGAGAGCGGTTGGCTCCAGACGGCCGATGCGTCGTTGTGGGGACGGAGAAAATAATAACGACCCGTGTCCGAAAGGCTGGGAAGGTGCCTTCGAAAGAGGTCTTCGCCGCTCTGCATATCAAGGACGTTATTTCAGCTGGAGGACGTTTCACATTTTGCCACGGGCCCGGCGCCCGACCGGCGCGCTTGAGAAGAATCCGTGGACGGGGTATTGAGTTCGACCGAAGAGCAAAGAGGCCTATGCGATGGTTTCTCGTTCCGACATCAACGCGGCACGCGTGAAGGGGTGCGGCGTTGCGGTATGCCGCCGGCGGCTGGGTTCGCTGCGTGAAGGCCGCTGAGCGGAGGCGCCTGTTGCGGGGTGTATCGGATAGTGGAGCCGGGGCGATTCGGAGCCTTCTTTCGATTGTGATGGTTAAGAAAAATGGAGCGGATATAGGGAGGTTTCGCGGCGATCGATTTCGAGACGGCCAACGGGCAGCGCACCGTATGCAGCGTACGGCATCTACGGTTGATCCGTCCCTACCCCAACTATTACTCCGCCTTCACTACGGCGATCCACGGACGCGCAGCGATACCGAAATGCACCGTCGTTTCCCGACAGTGTGGGGCGAGATCGCTGGACTGCCGCTTGTGGCGCATAACTCGCCCTTCGACGAGGGGTGTCTGCAGGGCTGTCCACGCCCATTACGGACTACCCTATCCCGACTACCGTTTCCTGTGTACGTTGAGCGCTTCGCGCCGTCGGATCAAAGGGTTGCCCAACTATCAGCTCCATACGGTCTCCGCAGCCTGCGGATACCTGCTAGAACGCCACCACCATGCACTGGCCGACGCCGAAGCCTGTGCGGAGATCGCCCTGCGGCTTTTCGGATAGCTCCGCGGCTCATCCGTACCGTGCGGGGATTTCGCTGACGAACATCGAGATTCGGTTCGTATCGTACTTTTGGGTGAAGTCCTTCGCCGGAGGTGCGGGATCACGCTGAGAGTGCGTGCCGCCGAGGGCGGTGCGGCGGGCAGATTTCGAATCAGAGCGTGTTTTTGCAGACGACTCCGTCTTTGACGATGACGCGGAGATTGTCGTGCGGATTTTCCAGTACTTCGATCCGTTCGAGCGGATTGCCCTCGATTACCAGAAGATCGGCCAACGCACCCTCTTCGATAACGCCGAGATTGCCGGGATAAGGGTTGCGTGCGCCGGAAAGCGCCAGCAGACGGGCGTTGTCGCAGGTAACCATTCTGAGAATTTCAAAATTGGTGAACCACTTCTGCAACTTGACGATCCCGTGATTCTGATTTTTCGTATTGGCGGGATCGAACAACAGGTCGGTTCCCCAAGCCAATTTTACGCCGTGTTTTTTGGCGAGGCGGTATGTCCGATCCGTTCCGTTGCAGATTTGCAGGTGTTTGGCTTGCTGGACGGGCGACGGATAGGTGTTGTCCTCGACGGTGAAGGCCTGCATACTGAGCCATGCGCCGCTTTCGGCCAGCAGGGCCATCGTGGGCTCGTCGATCAGGTGCCCGTGTTCGATACTTCGCACACCGGCTTTCAGGGCCCGGGCGATCCCCCGCGGGTTGTAGACGTGAACCATCACGTAGGTGCCCCAATCCTCGGCAGCACGGACTGCCGCACGGAGCTCCTCCTCGAAGAATTCCGGTCACATCGAGCGGATCGTGAGAGCGATGCGGCACCGCCGCCGGCCATCAGTTTGATCTGCGATGCGCCCTGCCGGAGGTTCTCGCGGACGGCTGCCGTCACGGCGTCGGCGCCGTCGGCGATTTTCGAGGCGCCGATCTGTTCGACGTGCGCCATTTCGCAGCCGCAACCTCCGTGGGCGTGTTCATAGATCATTCGGAAATCGCCGTGTCCCGAGGTCTGGGAGATCATGGCTCCGCTCGGATAGATGCGCGGGCCCCGGAGCGTCCCGCTGTCGATGGCCCGTTTGAGTCGACGGGACCTCCGGCGTCGCGGATGGCGGTGAATCCCCGTTGCAGGGTCTCCGCAGCCTCCCGTCCTGCCATGAGATGTGTATACGAGGGATCGCCTGCCAGCAGGTCCGTCATCGTGTTGCAGCACAGATAGGCGTGCCAGTGCGCATCGATGAGACCGGGCATCAGAAATCGTCCCTTTCCGTCGATCACCGTGACGGGCCTTTCCGACGGCGTTTCGATGGGAGCGGCCGAGATCGTCTCGATCCGATTGTTCCGGATCAGGAGGTTGCCGGAGAAGGTGCGTGCGTCCTTTCCGTTGAAAATTTCGACGTTGTTCAGTAAGAGCTGCGAGTCCATACGACGAATGATTTTCCGGCGGTTTACAGTGCCGTCAGGTGGAATATTTTGGCGATGCCCGTCACCACGATCTGGATGCCGACGCAGAAGGTGAAGAACGCGACCATTTTATTGATGACGATGCTGCCGTTGTCGCCGATTTTTCGGATGATCTTTTGTCCCTGTGTAAGAAACAGGTAGAGGATCGAGCACATCAATACGATGACGACGGCGATGATCGCGTAGTTGAGCAGGCTACGGACCCAGTCGCCGCGGATGCTGGCCGAAGCCATCATCGTGAGAATGACCGAGACGCTGCCGGGGCCGATGCTGATCGGAAAGGTAATGGGATAGAATATCCGGGATTCGACCGCCCGCAGACTGATGGGGTCGGCGTTTCTTTTCGATACGCGGCCGGCCGAAGCGTCGGAGTCGCCGAGCCATTGCAGCGCCGTGCGACAGATGAGCAGGCCGCCGCCCAACTGGATGATCGGCAGCGACAGGTCGAAGAGCGCGAGTACGAAATGCCCGACGGCCAGGCTGCCCAGCCCGACGAGCAGATAGTCGGTGATGATCCTCCGGATGATGGACATGCGGGTCTTCTGGTCGAGTCCCGACAAGAATCCGTTCACGAGAAATCCCGCCCCTACGGGATTCGCCACAGGAAACAGCGCCATAAAGGAGGATATGAACATGAAGATAGAGCCTTTGATCATTTTGAGTTTGTGCTACCGGTAAATCTGCGATATGGAAATTCCGTCGGATCAGCGGCGGACGACTTCGATCGAAACTCCAAATCTGGGGCCAAACGCGGATATCGAAAGCGGAGTCCTTCGGGCGAACGGGAAAAGAAAAGGGCAGCCGAAGGCGGCCTGACGAAACTGCCGGAAACATCGCCGGCCGAGGTGCCGGCTTTTGCGCTGCCGTATGTGGTGAATGCATTGCCTATGTCGACAGCGGCAACTGGTTATCGTTCGATGGCGGGCGCCGGCCGCTGACGTACGAGCGTACGTTTGGAAGTATCCCTGCCGGATAAATGAGGCGGATAAACGACCGGATGCACGGAAGCAGAACTCCGTCGATATTGTACGACAGCTTGGCTCGGCGACCCTGGATTTGATTGGGGGCAATTAAATAGCAATATAATTTTGTATTTTGAAATATGTTTGTTAATTTAGTTCAAGATTTATGATATAGACTATTTCGACAGCTGTTTATTCAATCAGAAGGTCTGGTAAACTAAGCGACAAAGATGAACAGCTAAGGGCCGTTATATGCGCGGTTCTTGGCGAGTTTTTGTCGCTTTTAGGATTACCAGACCTTTTGAATTCACGATTGGCGAGCCGAGACCGCGCATATTGTTGAAACGAACATTTCAAACAATATGCCATCATGAAAAACTCAAAACAAAAGACGCTCCGACATGGGAGCGCAGTCTTCACGGACAAACATTGTCTCTACCGCATCGCCGTCGTTCGGTATGTCGATTCGTTGTTTTACGAACCCGGCGACGCCTGCCGGTGCCACAGCCGATGCTATTCGCTCATCGTTCGGGAGCTGTTCGGTATCGGAAAGAACACTTTCCGCCACTATCTGCACTACCCTTCCGACCGTCTTACCGGTGTCGTGATTCCTCGGAAACTCAGGGGAGCTGCTGAGGCTCTATGTGATATTGGTCAAGAGATTGCCGGCAACGCAAGTAGCGGATTGCCTGCATGAGTTTCATTGCCGGAAGGGACAGTTTCCGGATACTTCGCATCGGCATAGGAGGATGTAGCTATCGCCGATCGACGTTGCAAGAAGGCGGCCGTGTCGTCCGTTCTCCGGCAATCCGGATGAAAGCGATTCCGAAGCGGAACCGTTCGCCGGAGAAAATAAGCGAGGTACTGCAATACGCCGATTTTGAATTCGCAAATCTGATGTGTTTGCATTCGGTCATTGCAGTTCGCTCGGGTTGATGAAAATAGTCAAAAGCCTCCTGTGCCCGACCATGCGGTCGCGGATTGTCATTCTGCGATTTTAGGCGAAGAACGGGGGAAGAATACGAAACGGTAAACAAGAACCCGGAGGCGTATGGTTTCATAAAAATATCCCGTCCATTCGGGACGGGATATTTTTCGGAAGCGTGTATCGAACGACTGCCTGCGGCGGAGTCGTTACAGCGGCATCGAGGTGATGCGGACGCTGGTAGCCGAGACATTCGTGCGGTTGAGGCGAATCTCGAAGCGGTAGTATTTGCCGCCGTCGAGCACCAGCTCCTCGTTGGGCGCATAGAAGAATGTCTCGTCGCCCAGCGCGATTTCGAAGAGTAATCTCGCCGGCGGCGAGCGTCTGCGGAACGACGATGAGTTGCATCGGTTCGATTGCCTCGCCGGTGACCTTCGCGCCGTTGCCTCGCGGTGTTAAATCTGCCGGTGTGCCGGCTTCGCTCACAGAACCGTCGCTCAGGTTGAACAGACAACTGCTCTTGACGTTTTTGGCCGTAACTGTCGCTCCCTTCAACTCATCCGCCGCAGCGAATCCTTCGCCTGGCATCAGCTCGATGTCGAGCCGTGTGAGCCGGTGCGAAAAGGTCAGTTCGACGGCATCGGCCGTCGGGGCAACATTCTGCCGTACGGCGCTCATCAGGTCGCTGTTCGTGTAGTTGCGGCCTGCGCTCTGGTCGCTCTGCACGGTGAACGTGAAACTGCTCCCCGCGGTAAACTCCTCGCGGTAGGGATAGTAAGCGTAGAAATCGGCCGATTTCTCGGGGTATTTGACTGCCGGCATTTCGACGCCCTCCGCTGTTTGCGTACACAAACCATTGTTCAGGTAACGTGCGCCGTCGAGCGACGGTGCTGTCTCGCTCGTGCGGCTGAGGACGATGAGGCCGAAGTTGTCGCCCTCTTCGAATGCGACATCCGTCGCGCGCGTGGCGGCCTCGACGCCTGTCGAGAGGCGAATGCAGGGACGTTCGGCCGCCGGAGCTCCCTCCTCTTTGGAACATCCAGCCAGCAATGCGATCGCGGCCGCGAATATGATGAGTTCGTTTTTCATGATTCTTTTCGTTTAACGTTTAATCTTTGAGACAGCGAATCGAACATCCCGTCTCCTTGCCCCATGAACTGCCGGTCGAAAGAATCTGGTCGGAGGCATCCAGACGGGCGTAGGAAGCCGACAATGGATAGTCAGGAACGGCGTCGGTCGTCCACCATGTCCCTTTCGAACCGAGAGTCTCGAACTGGTTCCATTTGCGGGCGCCGCCCGGCAGGGCGGTGAAACCGTAGTCGTCGGTGCCCTGATATTCGGGCTTCGATTCACCCCATGTGTCGCTCCATCCCGACGTAGATTTCAGCATGGCGCCGGCGTTGCTGCCCAGATAGTCGGAGAGTGTCTTCCACTCTTCAACCGATGGAATGTGCCATCCCTCGGGGCAGAGTTTTCCGGTGTTCGCCGCATGCCAGTTGTAGAGCATACCGTAGAGCTCGCTGTTGGTCGCGTCGTTGTCGTACAGACAGTAGGCCGCTTCCTCGCTGTTTTCGCACTGCGCCCATGCTTCTTGATCTTCGAGCAGGGTGATGGGAGTACCGTCGTTGTAATGCGTCGTGCGCAGATTGGCACCCGTCCATTGTTGCGTGCCGATGCGCACGATAGCGTATTCGTTGCCATCGATGTCGCGGACGACTTTCGCATCGAGGTCGGGGTCGACCTCGACAGTCTCCTCGCTCGATGCAGTGCCGGGCGTCCAGTCCTCGATCGTCGGAGAGAGTGCAACCTCGCCGCCCGCTGCGGCGCGGTTGATTGTCGTAGCGGAAGGTGTAGCGCCTGCCTGCTTCGAAGGTCAGTTCCTTGTCGGTCGTGCAGCGGAAGTTGCGCTCACCGATACGAACGTTGAACAGGTAGCTGCGGGCGTCGACGTGCTGCGGCGGGACGATGGCTTCGACGCCGACCGCTTTGCCGTCCGATGCGCGGAACGATCCGTGCGGCGTGATGTTGGCCTTGATGGCCGGCGATGACACTTCGCCCGTCACGAAATCGACGTTGGCCACCTGCGCCATGTTCATTACCTGCACCTCGGCGGCGAGTATCCCGTCGACGTCGTCGTAACCTGTGCCGGGCAGCAGCACGAAATCGAGCAGCGACATCAGACGCTTGAAGTCGAGCGGAATCGCCTTCTCGGTGCGCGCTGTATTCTGGGCCGGGCGAGCATGTGATCGCTCGTGCGGAAAGCCTCGTCGTCGCTCTGGTCGAGCGCAACGGAAATCTCATAGCTCTGCTTGTCGCCGCTCAACCCCTTTTCGTTATAGGGGAAGTAGGCGTAGAAGTCGGAGGGTCCCGTATACTCCGTCGGCCAGAAACAGGGCGTGGTTCCGGTGAGCGTTCCCGCCGTCATCGTGAGCTGTTTGTTGTCAATATACCGTTCGCCGACAATGGCTGCGGCCGGATCGTCGGTCGACTCGACGCAGTAGATGCCGACGGCGTCGCCCTCCTCGAATGCGGTGCCGTCGCACGGGTCAGGGGCACGATGGCCGGCGCGAAGCGGATTTCCGCAGGGTGGCCGGGGCCGCTCTCCTGTGGCATGTCGTTCGACTTTTCGCAGCCGGCCATTACAAATGCCGCTACGGCGAGGGTCGCATAAGACACTATATCTCTTGTTTTCATAACGTGTTCGTTTGAGGGTTAAAAATCATGAACGCAGCGAACCGACATCCCACTGCACCGGTCACCGACGTATTGGTCGAGATTGTCCCCCTGCGTGCGCAGACCGTAGTAATAGGTCATTTCGCCTGAGAAGTCGCTGTCGCTCCACCAATAGCCGTTCGTTTCAGCGTAGTAGAACTTGGCCGTCGCCGTGTCGTTGGGGTCGGCGCGGAACGCACCGCCGGGCAGTCCGCCAAAGCCGCTCTCGTCGGTAGCCTTTTCGCCCGCAGGCCAGCCTGCCGTCGCTTTGAGTTTCGAGGCGACGCCGACCCAGGAGTCGAAATCGTTGAGCGTACCGCCCAGTGCGGAACCCAGCTTGTTCCAATCGTCGACGGTGGGCACGTGCCACCCTTCGGGGCAGAGTTTGTGCGTGCTCACGGCAGCGCGGTTGTAAAGCAAAGCCGTAACGTGCGGCGTTGGCGTCGTCGTTGCCGTAACTGCAATAGGCGCCTTCGATAGCAGCCATCCACTCCTTGCCGTCGGTGATATGGGCGATGGCGGTGCCGTCGTTGTATTTGGTCGTGTGAAGGTTCTCGTCCATCCAATACTGACGTCCGATGCGGATGATGCCGTAACTATTGCCGTCGCCATCCTCGACAGTCGTGCCCGTCGGCGGCAGAATTTCCTCGCCGTTCATCGACTCCTCGCCGCCGGGCAGCCAGTCGGTGACGGTGACGTCGGTCTGTACGGTGACGCCTTCGAACGATCGGCTTAGCACGAGCGTCAACGTGTGACGTTTACCGCTTTGCAGGACGAACGTTTCGGAAGGCGAATACTCGAAGCGTTCGCCGTTCGCCGTAATTTCGACGAGCGGTTCGCCTGCTGCGGCATTCTGTGGAATGACGATGGCCGACAATCCCTCCAAACAATCGTCCTGCCGCGTCAGTGTACCGTGCGGCGCGATGTCGGCCGCCGCACCGGAAGTCGTGCTGCCGCCGTCGACGAATGAGAACGCACCTTCGTTCTTTCAACCCTTTCAGAACGACCCCTGCCGAAGCGAAGTCGTCGAGCGTATAACCGTAACCGGCTTTGAGTACGATGTCGATACGGCTCATCGCATGGACGAACTCCATCGCCACGTCGCCCGTGACGGCAGCGTAGTTTGTCCGCTTGGAGAAGCGCAGGTCGGCTGCCGTGTAGGCTGCGTCGTCCTGTTGGTCGGCAGCGAGCGCCAGCGGCAACGTGACGGCACCGGCTTCGAGTGCGGTTTCACGGTAGGGAGCGTAGGCGTAGAGGTCGAACCGCAACTTCTTTGCTCCTGGAAACGCAATGGCGGGTGTCGAGACATAGGTGTCGCCCGAGCGAGTGAACTCCACGTTCGCATGGAGGCGTTCGCCGGCGAGCGCCTCTGAACCCTCGGCCGCTTTCTGTACAATGTAAAGACCGAAGCGGTCGAACGAGGGCGCCTGCCCGCTGTCCGACGCAAGGGCGCGGACGACGATCCGACCGTCGGATGGCTCCGGCGCCGCCGTTTCATCGCTCTTGCTGCAACTGCCTGCAAGCAGGAGCAAGGCTAACGAACCTGCCCAAATGCTATTATATTGTTTTTTGTTCATAATCGTGCGGTGTTTAGTTTCTGTAACGGATGCAACGGACGGAGTAGCCGGTTCGCTGCTGCGGCGAGGTGACATACACTGTCGGGCGGTTGTAGTAGAGATAGAACCCATTGGCCTGTGAAGCCCCCACTGCTGAACTACTCCACCAATAGCCATAGCTTTCGAATTGCCAGTACGCGCCGTTATCCTCGCGCGAACCGGCAGGCAGCCCGTTGAAGCCGCTGCTGTTGGTACCCTGATAAGCGGGGTTTTCTTCTCCCTTGTATTTCCAGCCCGAGTCGCTCTTCATCCTGTCGCCGGCGATATCTTCACCGCCCAACAGTTCGATGGTCATGCGGATTTCATCGATGGTGGGCACATGCCACCCTTCGGGGCAAAGTTTGTTGGTGGCTACCGCGTAGTAATTGTAAATAAGACCGTAGCGTTCGACGTTGGCCGACTCGCCGTTCGGGTAACAGTAGGCGTCCGTGCGAGTCGTTCCGTTGTTCGTCCACATTTCGGCGTCGTCCATTCGCGTGATGGGCGTACCGTCGTTATACCGAGTCGTGGCGAGGTTGGCGGCCATCCAATATTGCGTGCCTATTTTCACGACGGGATAGCTGTTGCCCTCGATGTCGGGTGATTGACTTGGGCATGTTGTCGTCGACTTCGACAGTCTCCTCGACCGACGTACCCTCCGTCCATTCATGCTCGGTGACGTCCACCGTGACGGTAATATCCGGTACGGCCTGCCCCACCGTAATGGCGAAGTCGTACTGCATACCGGCTTTGAGCGTCAGTTCCTTGCCCAACGGGTAGGAGGCTTCGAATGTTCCGACTTTGAGATTGAGCACCGCTTCGTCGGCTGCGATCCGCTGCGGTGCGACGATGGCCGAAAGTCCCTTGATCGTCGATCCGTCGGGCACCAGCGTGCCATTGGGTGTCGTTGTTTGTGGATTCGACGATCCCGTAACGCTACCCGTCGCGAAGTCCACGTCGGCGGACAGGTCTAACGTCAAAGTGACCTTGGCATCGGCCAACTCATCGAGCGTGGGTTCTCCAGCCGTCGTGAACGAAAGGTCGATGCGCGAGAACATGCGGTGAAAAAGTCATCTGCACGGCTCCCTGCTGGTCGGCTGGAACGAGTGCCGTCGCGGCCATGAAATCGGCAGCGGCGAAGTCTGCTGCGGCCGATTGGTCGGCCGCAGCCGTGACGGTCGCCGTCGTGCCGGCGAGGGGCATCCGGTCGGCATGAGGGGTATAGGCTGCCAGCGTACCGGCCGAAGGTTTGAGTATGAGTGAGGCTGCGCTTCGGAACAGGCCCTCCTTCAACGTGAGACGCGCATTGTTGATGTAGCGCGGTGCATCGGCCGTGAATGCGCCCTCGACGGCGAAGAGACCGATGGCTGCACCGTCGTCGAAGATGCCGTCGGCCGACGTACTGTTCCATGAGGAGAACTTGCCGTCGATGAGTACAGGCTGCGTGGCGGGCGGCTCCGGCGTTTCGTTCGGATCGTCGCCGCCGCCACATGCTGTGACGCCGACGAGCAGGACTCCCGCCCATGCGAGGGCGAGTAGTCGCAAATGATAGCTGTATCGTTTCATAAATCGCTTGTATTCGTTGATTTTATGCAGCGGACATACATGCCCGAGTAGAGGTAGGATTGCGCAATGTAGGGCATGTTGGACAGATAGAGGTATCCGGGGCTATCGTCTCCTTTATAGGATGTCCAGATGCCGGCATCGGATGTCAGCCAATAATAATAGGATTGGATGCCGCCGGGCAGGGCGCCGAATCCGGAAGCGTTGGTAGGATTGTAGTGGTTCCACCGGCTGTCGGGCGCCATAAGATCTGCCGCTTTGGGTACGGCGTCGAGCAGCGACTGCATCTGGTCCCAGTCGGGTACCGTCCATCCTTCGGGGCAGATTTTGCCTGTGTCGACGGTGTAGAAATTATAGAGCAGACCGTAAGTGGCTCGGTTCTCGGTCTTGTCCATGAAGTCGCAGGCAGTAGGAGTCGTAAAGGTATCCCACGATGCCTCCTGTCCCTTGCCGATAGGAATTTCGGTGCCGTCGTTCAGATGCAGTGTTTTGAGGTTTGCAGCCATCCACGTTAGGCCGCCGATCTCCACGACGGATATTCGTTGCCGTCGATGTCCTAACCGTCGCTGCGGGTTCGGGCTCTGGTTCGGGTTCGGCCTTTTTTATGCAGCGGACAGACAAGCCGGCGCTTTCGTAATACGACTGAGAAATCATGGTCGTTCCGCCGAGCGTGAAACTGGCCGGCCCGCTGTCGCTTGTGAGGATGTCCAGAAATAGGCGCTGCCTTCTTTCCCAGAAGGCCCACGACGAGTTGCCGCCCGGCAGTGCGCTGAACCCCTGTCGTATTGGTCGGGTCGGAGGCGAGTGCCGTCCAGTTATCGTCGGGTGCCATCAGGGCGACATTCTGAGCAATAGAACCGTGGCAAAAGCGTCCGTCTGTCCCCAGTCGGGCACCGTCCAGCCTTCGGGACAGAGTTTCCCCAGTCGCAACAGTATAGAAGTTGTAGAGCAGACCGTATTTTTTCCTCGTTTTCGCTCTTTTGTTCATAAAGATACATGCGGCAGGCTTCCGGTCTGTCCGTCCCATGCGGAGCAGCCGCCTTCGATGACGGGAATCGGCGTGCCGTCGTTCAGATGCTGTGTTTTGAGGTTGATGCCATCCAGTAGAAGTCGCCGATATTCACGACGGATATTCATTGCCGTCGATGTCCTTGACCGCTCTCTGTCGGTTCGGGTTCCGGCTCGGGTTCCGGAACATTCGTCTTCGATGCAACGGATGGACATGCCTGCGTATTTGTAATGCGTGTCTATACCAGAATACATCGCCAGATAGAGATAGGATGCAGGAAAGGTCTGCGTATCGTCGCAGGTCGAGCTCCAGAAGTAGGCGTCGCCCGTCATCCAGCCGTTGCCGACGGACATGCCGGCCGGCAATGCGGAGAAGCCGGTCGTATTGTCGGATTGTAACCGCTTCCACTCGTCGGGCGCCATCAGCGAATAGGCGCCTTTCTCGTCGTTGAACGGCAGCAGCCCCAGCTCCCTCTTTGGAGGGAACTTTCCAGTTTGGGCAGAGGTCGCCCTTCTCGACCGCATAATAAAGTTGCAGAGCAGGCCGTATTTTTCACGATAGTCCGCGTTATTTCTCTGTGATGCAGGCGGCGGGCGCGGTCAGTGCGTCCCATGCGCGTCTCGTGCCGCCGTCGACGACCGTATCTCCCGTGCCGTCGTTGTAGTGCGTGGTGCGGGAGTTGGCGGCGATACCACGCCGCGTTGATTTTCGATGATGGATAGGTGCTGCCATCGTAGTCGCCGACAGAGTGGCAACTCGGGTTTGAGGCACGTCGCAATGACGCCGCCGCCCCTGCCAATCGTCGATTTTGGCAAGCGATTTATGAGCGTCGGCTCCCCTGCGGCGTCATGCGATTGTAGCGGTGAAGAGATGGCCCTTGCCCGCCTCGAAGGTGAATTCGAACTGGGCTTGTAGGCCATTGTCTTGCCTTTGAACGTAAAATAGATGACCGTCTCTGCTCGCTTTCGCGTGTCTGCGGGACTACGATCTGCGCAAAAGGCCGGTGATTTAGTCGCCCCCTCGATTCGCGTCGTGCCGTAGGGGACGGATGTTTGTCACGTCGGCCGCTCGCCGAATGTCTCGGCATCGACATCGTAGATGCCGTACTGCAAAAATCTTTTGAGGAGCACCTCGGCTTTCGAAAGCAGCTCGTCGGAGGACGTTGCCGCCTGCCGTCATACGGATCTGCATGTGGTCGGTGGGATATGACGGAATGCGACGGGAACAGCTCTCGCCCGTCCGGCTTTCACGCAAGCTGCGTGACAGCGACCATCCAGTCCGAAAAACCGTGCGGCTCGCGGCGTCGCTTGTCGGTCGCGACAGCGATTTGGCGAGCGACGGTATTGACCGGAATCCGGCCTGATTATAGGACAGGCGTAGAAGGCATTGGCCGTCGTGGCATCGGGGAAGCCAGCAGCCGTCATGAAACGAATTGTCTCGTCGCAGACGAACTTCACGTTGCTGTCTCTCCCAGCGCCGAACTTCATGAGGTTGTTCGCGGCCATCGCCTACGGTACGTGACGCCGCTTCAGGCTGATAGCGTCTTCCTTGCCGAAGGCCGTTCCGGTGACGCGCGTCGTAATGCTCGAAAAGCCAGTGTGATGCGTAGTTCCGGTTCGGTCGTCGAATGACGTAAGGAAGTTGCATCTGTAACGGCCGAAAGAAGCGAAACAAGGTTGTTCAGGGAGAGACGGGCTACCAAAAAGTGGGCGCCACGTTCTCCGGTGACGGGCAAGCAGTTTGTTCGCTATACATATATTATGTGAAGATATTGTCGGGGGACACGGAACGCATACTTCCGTGCAGGTTGGGGACCGCCGGCAGAGAGGGCCGCGTCGGTAATGTTTCGCAACAAATATAATAAAAAATCAAAAACGTGTTCGTTTCACTTTTTTTCGTACATTAAAGCTACTGAACCGATGCGGCACTCTCGGTGCTGCTATCATGTATCGTCACTTATGAATCGAGCGAACGAAATGATTGCCGGTTTGTTTTTGCGTGTTGGCTGTCGCAATGATATGCGTGCCGACATCGCTGCCGGGCGCAGAAGGGCCGGCAGGCTTGCCCGTGTGCGGCAGTGGCGGATGGGCACGACGCTGTCAAAGCTGCGAATTTGCGCGACGAGTTTTTCCACTTGTGCCGTCACTTCCGATGGTTATTCCGTCGATCAGTAAAATCCTGATGGCTTTACTATTATTCGTCGTGAGTATTTGCCGTCCCGCGCAGCAATGTCCGCGTGTCTGAGCCGCGGCTGGCCGCACAGCCGACGAACGCCGGCTGCTGGAGACGCTGCGCCCGGGCGTGGTGGCGATTTAAGTGTTGTAGCGCCTCGCGTTACAGGTTTGCCGACCGAAACGGGATTCCCTACGACGGGCGAACTGTCTTCGGTGGTGATTCTGGCGGCGTTCAGTGATGCTCTACGGGTGCCCTGATCCGCAAGCCGTGCTTTTCGAACGGATGCTCAATGAGGAGGGGTATTCTGACAACGGAGCGCTCGGCAGTGCGTGACTACTACCGATAAGCACTCGGGAGTGACGGTGGTTCCGTCTGACTCTTCGACAGGGCCTCAGATGCCAGACCATCTGTCGCTTATTACGGCGTTACTGATTATCGCGGGATGAGAATGCCGGAACGAATGATTATCGAGGCCTGCTGCTGGGCAGTGGAGCGCGTGCCGGCGTACGACTTCTCTCAGCATGATTTCGACAATGACGGCAAAAACCGATGTGTCGTCTTCGCTCATTATGCCGGTCAGCAATGACGAATTGACGGCGGCGGCGGTGCGAATAATGTAAAGCGGCGCCAAAATGGGGTGAAATATCTGGCCCGCGATGCTCGGCGGTGCGAGCTGTGCGTCTACGCTCGTAATGTCGGAGCGAGCGGCTCGCCTGACAGCCGCATGGCTGGCATTTCCGGAAACTCCTTTCTGCCACGAGCGCCCGGTCAAGCAAAAGCGCTCGGCTGGCCCGGATTTCTACGATACGAACGGTAGCGATTGGCAATGAGCAATACGCAACTGGAACGAAGCACAACA
>VOFK01004109.1_pt1 | contig 17016 bp, 23 predicted proteins | sample 5384121 | NCBI WGS metagenome assembly VOFK01 (sample SAMN12384730, study PRJNA508395) | human gut metagenome | isolation source: healthy gut J | host: Homo sapiens
CTCAGTATGCTTCGTTCCGTTCTCGTAGGCGTGGGGCTGCGCTCCATCCTCAGCGGCGCCGCCGACGTGGAACTGTTCGGCAACTTTCAGAATTTGCGGGAGGCCGATCCGGAGCGGTTCATCCATTATTTCGTCACGGCGCAGCTCTTCGCGGCGCACAACGCCTCTTCCGCGCCCGCAGCCACAGAACCATCGTCCTCGCCAACGGACAGACGCCCGCCGGGGTGCACTGCATCGACGTGCAGACCGATGAGAGGGAGCGTTTTGTGCGCCTGCTCATCACCGACTGCAACACAGCGTCCGCCGACCGGAACACGCCCTGCCCGTCCAGCCGCAGGCTGCGCAGCCGCTCACGGGCGCGAGGCCGAAAGTGCTGACGCTCATCGCCGGCGGACTGATCAACAGCAGGTCGCCGACCGGCTGGGAATCGGCCTGACGACCGTGATCTCCACCGTCGCAACATCATGGAGAAACTCGGCGTGGCACCGCCGCCGGGCTGGTGGTCTACGCCCTGGCGGCGGGCTACGTCGATCCGACGGGATGTGACGCCGCGCCTCCTCATAAATTAGGATTGCACCGACCAATAAAACCGTTACTTTGTACTCCCGATAACCGCAACCGATACATGCACCGCAAATCGCTCGTCATACTTCCCTGCTTGCTGCTGGCCTCCGCGGCCGCCTCCGCACCGCGGGCGGCGACGGCCCGGCGCCGGACACAGGAGACGGCCGACACGGTGATCGTGGTGGACAAGGTGCAGGTGACGGCCATCAAACAGGGCCTCGTGCTGCGTTCGCAGCCCGTCGCGGCGTCGATCGTCGGCGGCCGCGCCATCGAACGGGGACGCATCGGGGCGGTGAAAAACCTCCGCAAACGGTTCCCCAACTTCCACGCTCCGGACTACGGGTCGCGCATGACCTCGTCGATCTACGTCCCGGGCTCGGGGCACGGATCGACCAGCCGGTCATGGGGCTCAACATCGACAACGTTCCGGTGCTGAACAAGGACAATTACGACACGGAACTGGCCGACGCCGAGCGCATCGAAGTGCTGCGGGGGCCGCAGTCGACGCTCTACGGACGCAACACGATGGGCGGGGTCATCAACGTCTACACGCTCTCGCCGCTCGCGTACGAGGGTATCCGGCTGAGCGCCGAATACGGCAGCGGGGATTCCCTACCGCTTCCGGGCATCGTCCTACTACAAGCTCGCCCGACCTCGGAATGGCCGTGACGGGCTATTTCACCCACACGGGCGGCTTCTTGACAACGACTCGTGCACGGGCGAGAAATGCGACTGGGAGCGGATGGGCGGCGGACGCTGGAAGGCGCAGTGGCGCAACCGTGCGGGGCTGCGGATCGACAATACGCTGTCGTTCTCGGTGCTCGAGCAGGGCGGGTATCCCTATGCCTACGTCGGCGAGGACATCGTGCGCGACGGCAAGACCGTCATCCGCAACGGCCAGGTCAGCTATAACGACCCGTCGTCCTACCGCCGGGCACAACGGTCAGCGACGGGCTCACGGTGCGCTACGACGCCGCGAAATATTCCGTCTCGTCGATCACCTCGTACCAGTACTCCGACGACGAGATGACGCTCGATCAGGACTTCACGCCCGAATCCTGGTTCACGCTCCGGCAGGCCCGGCGCGAACACGCCCTGACCGAGGACATCGTTTTCCGTTCGCACGACGGACGGCGCTACGGCTGGCTGCTGGGCGCCTTCGGTTTCTACCGCCACGGCATGATGGAAGCCCCGGTGCACTTCAAACGCACGGGCATCGAGGAGCTGATCCTCAAAAACGCCAACGAGCATCTGGGCGCGATCTGGAACGAGGAATACTCGATCTCCGCGGATGAACTGCCGCTCTACTCCGATTTCCGTATGCCCGTGTGCGGAGGCGCCGTTTACCACGAGTCGAACCTGCGGCTGGGCCGCTGGCGGCTCACGGCCGGCATCCGTTTCGACGTGGAACACACGTCGCTGACGTACCACAGCCGCACCGACATGGACTATTCTGTCAGCAAGGGGGCGGCGCACCCGCGCCGAAGCGCATATCCATCGACGAGGGGAACCGCATCGCCCACACCTACTGCGAAGTGCTGCCGAAGGTCTCGCTGCTCTACGCTTTCGACGAAGTGCGCAACCTCTATCTTCGGTAGCCAAAGGATACAAGGCCGGGGGATTCAACACGCAGATGTTCTCGGACATCCTGAGCGAGAAGCTCAAATGGCAGATGGCCGCTCGCAGTACGACGAAGCCGACCTGATGTCCCTACGAACCCGAATACAGCTGGAACTACGAACTGGGCGGCCATTTCTCGTGCATGGACGGCGCCGTGCGGGGCGATTTCGCGGTATTTTTACATTGATGTCCGCGACCAACAGCTCACGATCTTCCCGGAGGGACAGAGCACGGGCCGGAGGATGACCAACGCGGGCCGCACGCGCAGCGCGTCGGAGCCGAAGCGGCCCTGCAATTCGCGCCGTGGAGGTCGCTGGAGATCAACATGGCCTACGGATACACAGACGCCCGTTTCGTGCGTTACGACAACGGCATCGAGGATTTCAAGGACAACCGCATCCCTACGCCCCGCAGCACACCCCTCGGCCCAGGCGGCATGGACCCTGCCCACGGGCGTCAAGTGGCTCGGCGACGTGGTCCTGCAAGCGGGAGTCCGCTGCGCGGGGCGCATCTGGTGGAACGAGGAGAACACACTTTCGCAGCCCTTTTATGCGTTGCAGACGCCTCCGTGCGGTTCGAGCACAAACACTACTCGGTCGACTTATGGGGCCGCAACCTCGCGGAACGGGCTACAACGTATTTTATTTCAAGTCCATCGGCAACGAATTCGTCCAGCGCGGACGCCCCCGGACCTTCGGCATCACCCTGAACATAAACATATAACAATACCGACACATGAAAAAAATCCTCTTCCTCCTCTTCGCCGCCGCGGCTTTCGCGGCCTGCAACGACGACGGCGAACCCAAAGTCCGTTACGCCACAACCAATGACGGCATCGAAAACGGATACCTGCAAGGTGCCAACCTGCATTTTTACGGCACCTCGACCGTGACCGACGCCAAAGGCGGGACGTTTCACCGACGGAAGCCTGGTTCGAATTCGCAGGCGGCCCGGAAAGTTTCTCCCCTATATGCACAAAACGCTTCGCGGCCAATATGCCGGGCGTGGAAATGCGGCTCCAAACGGTCACCTACACCCCGGAAGGGCGACAAGTCGCTCAACTTTGTCAGGGAGGAGATCATTCCGTCCGCCCTCAAAGAGAACAATGAAGGCGGAGGATCGAGCTACCAGCCCGTCGAACGCTATAAAATCACCAATCTCACAGGCGCAATCGACGGCGTTGACTGCCGGGTCAGCTTCACCTGCGCCGGCGTTTTTCAGGTAATATACGAAGGACGACTGATTATCAAAAAGAATAAATATCCACGAACCATGAAACCCGAATACAAACCTTTCGTAGATGAACTGATCGAACTCTGCATCAAAGAGGACATCGGCGACGGCGACCACACATCGCTGGCGTGCATCCCGGCCGACGAACACGGACGCATGCGCCTGCTGTGCAAGCAGGAGGGCACGATCGCCGGGATCGAAATCGCGCAACTCGTACTGCAACGCCTCGATCCCGAAATGAAATTCGAACAGATCCTGCACGACGGAGACCGTGTCGCGCCCGGCGACGTGGCCTTTTACGTCTCGGGACGCCTGCGCTCGCTGCTTCAGGCCGAGCGCATCCTGCTGAACATCATGCAGCGCATGAGCGGCGTGGCGACCAGACCGCCGTTTACGTCAAGCGGCTGGAGGGACTTCGTACCAAGTGTCCTCGACACCCGCAAGACCACGCCCGGCATGCGTGTGCTGGACAAGATGGCCGTGAAGATCGGCGGCGGCGAGAACCACCGCATGGGCCTCTTCGACATGGTTCTGCTGAAGGACAACCACATCGACTTCGCCGGCGGCATCCGCCCCGCGATCGAAGGTGTGCGCGATACCTCGCGGCCAAAGGCAAGACGATCCCCATCGAGTGCGAGGTCCGCACGCTGGAAGACATCGACGAGGTGTTCGCCGCGGGCGGCGTCGACCGCATCATGTTCGACAACTTCACCCCCGAAATGACCCGCCGGGCGGTCGAGAAGGTCGCCGGACGCTGCGAGACCGAATCGAGCGGCGGCATCACGCTCGAAACGATGCGCGACTATGCCGAGTGCGGCGTCGACTTCATCTCGGTGGGCGCGCTGACGCACCAAATCAAGTCGCTCGACATGTCGCTGAAGGCCTGCGAATCGAGGATGAAACGCCTGCTCCATACCGCTGGCGCTGCTCGTGTGGCGCATCGCACTGCTCTACGCGGCGCTGATGCTCTGCCGCGCGGCGTTCTGGGTCTACAACGCCGCCCTGCTCGGTCCGCCGGAGTGGAGCGAACTGGGGCAGCTCGTGGCCGGGTCGCTGAAATTCGACACCGCGTCGGTCGTCTATGCCGACGGCGTGTTCATCCTGCTGTCGCTCCTGCCCCTGCCCCTGCGCGAACGGTGCTGGTACCGGGCCGTGCTGTTCTGGTACTACGTCGCGGTCAACGCCGTGCTGGTCGTGGCGACGAACCTCGCCGACACGGTCTACTTCCGCTACACGCAGAAACGTTTCACGGCCGACGAAATTTTCTTCGCCAACAACGACAACTCGTTGCAGCTGGCCGGAAAGTTCATGGCCGAAAACTGGTATCTCGTACTGCTGTGGGCGGGACTCGTGGCGTTGCTGGCGTGGGGTTACCGCCGCCGGACGCACGAGGAGAGCGTTTTCAGCCGTGGCTGGGCCTACTATGCCGGCGGCACGGCCGTCTTCGCCCTCGCGGCGGGGCTGAGCGTCGCCGGGATGCGCGGCGGCGTGACCCACATGACCCGTCCGATCACCCTTTCCAACGCCACCCTCTATACCGACGACAGCGGCAAGGCCAATCTGATCCTGAGCAACCCGTTCTGCATCCTGCGGACGATCGGCAGCGCGGGAAGCATCAATTACAAAAAATATTTCACCCCGGAGGAATTGCCGCAGCGCTTCACGCCCGTGCACCAGCCCGCAGACAGTGCGGCGGTGAACCTCACAGGGCGCAACGTCATGGTCTTCATCATGGAGAGCATGTCGGCCGAGCATTCGGCCTATCTCCATCCGGAAGGTCTACGCCGGTCCAGGGAAAAGGGCTTCACGCCGTTCCTCGATTCATTGATGCGCAACGGTCTGACATTCAAACGGATGTACGCCAACGGCTCGCGTTCGATCCAGGCCATGCCTTCGGTACTGGGAAGCATCCCTTCGTTCCGGACGCCGTTCGTACTGATGCCGCAATCGTTGGGCGAGAGCCGCCAGCTGCCGGCCATACTCCGCGGGAGAGGCTATGCGACGGCATTCTTCTGCGGCTCGGAACACGGCTCGATGGGCTTCGGGGCATATGCCCGCTCGGCAGGCGTCGAACGGCTCGTAAGCCGCGAAGACTACGAGGCGAAGCACGGCAAGGGTGATTTCGACGGCTACTGGGGCATTTGGGACGAACCGTTCCTGCAATTCACGGGCGAGGAGCTGACGGCGATGCCCGAACCCTTCTTCGCCACGCTGTTCACCCTCTCGTCGCACCACCCGTTCGTCGTCCCGGCACAATACGAGGACAAACTCCCGGCCGGTTACACGAAACTGCACAAGGGAGTAGCCTATGTCGACAATGCCTTCCGGCTCTTCTTCGAGCGCTTCGGAAGCGAAGAATGGTTCCGCCGCACGATATTCGTATTCGTAGCCGACCATGTGTCCTCCGAGAAATTCGCCGCGGAGGAAACCCGCAGCTACCCGGGCAACATACGTCATCGGCTTCATCTATACCCCCGACGGCGCCCTGCGGGGCCAGGTCGGCGAGATCACGCAGCAACTGGACATCATGCCCACCCTGCTGGGGCTCACGGGCAACCGGAGCCTATTTCGCATTCGGGCGCGACGTGCTGAACGAACCGCAGCGACAGCAGTGGTCGGTGAGCTGGGACGGGGCGTTCCAGGCCGTGACGAACGACGGCACGATCCGCTTCGACGACGCGCACATGGATGTGCAGGTGCCGGGCGCAGGGGACGCCGACCTGGCAGGAATTTCCGGGCGCTGGTCCAGCAGTATTACACCCATATCGAGAAAAAAAGAGTTACATCGTCCATGATTGAATTCAAACCCGTGCGCCTCGAGGATAAACGGTCATCGAGCGCTATACCATGCCCTCGGGCATCTGCAACTGCGACCTCGCCTTCGCCAACATGTACTGCTGGCAGGCGGTGTTCCACAGCGCGTGGGCCGAGATCGGCGGCTTCCTGGTGATCCGCTTCCAGATTGGGGGCGGGGAGAGATCGGGTACATGCAACCCGTCGGGCGAAGGGGATTTCGCCGGATCATCCCCCGCCCTGCGCGAAGATGCCCATGCCGCACGGCCAGCGGCTGCGCATCATCGGCCTTTACGGACGAGGGCGCGAGATGGTTCGCAACATGCACGCCGGGCTGTTCGCGTTCGAATCCGACCGCGGGATGGAAGATTACGTTTACAACGCCGACGACCTGCGCAACCTCACGGGACGCAAATACCAGCCCAAACGCAACCACATCAACCGTTTCATGGCGGAGTACCCCGGTTTCCGGTACGAGCAACTCACGCGCGAGCGGTTCGGGGAGTGCATGGCCCTCGAGCGCGAATGGCGCAAGGCCCACGAAGGCCACACCTCGGAGCTGTGCGCCGAGCAGCGGGCCATGCAGCGGGCCTTCGAACATTTCGAAGAACTGGAAATGATCGGCGGTTGCATCTACGTCGGCGACCGCCTCGCGGCCTTCACCTACGGCTCGGCGGTCAACGACCATACGTTCGACACGCATGTCGAGAAGGCCGACACGGACTACGACGGCGCTTTCACGATCATCAACAAACTCTTCGCACAGCACCTTCCCGCGCGTTTCACGCTGATCAACCGTGAGGAAGACCTCGGGATCGACGGGTTGCGCCAGGCGAAGCTCTCCTACCACCCGGCGTTCCTCCAGCACAAATTCGCGGCGATCTGCATGCACCCCGATGAAAGTGGCCTGCAAAGAGCTTTGGATGAAGGCCTTCGGCGACGAGGAACAGTTCGTCGACTCGTTCCTGATGCGCTATTACAGCCGCCGCAGGATGCTGACGGCCGAAGGCCGAAGGCCGCATGGCGGCGATGCTCCACCTCCTGCCGTTCCGGACGGAGCTGGGCCGCACGACCTATATTTATGGCGTAGCGACGGACCCCGCATTCCGGGGCCGCGGGCTGGCCGGCAAACTGATGCGCGAAGCGATGCGGCTCATCGCGGAGCGCGGCGACGACGCGGCGTTCCTCATCCGACGCCCGGCAAGGGAGTGGCTCCGGGAATTTTACGGACGCTTCGGGTTCGCTGGCGACGTTCCGGCGAGGTTCGTTTCCGCAGACCGCTTCGACTTCGGCACGGCGACGCGGCCGCCGACCGGGCGATGGTCTGGCGGCGCGACTCCTCGGTTCCGCTCCCGAACAGCTCACCGCCTCCTGGCATTCATAGCCTCCGGAACTCACCTCCGCGAGCGTCTTTTTCGGCCTGCGCCGAAATCCGCCCGCCACACTGCCGCTCCCAGCGCAGGCGACAGCCCGCCCCTGAGCGGCCGGGACCGGTTCCGACAACACCTCGGTTCCGCCCGCCACTCTTCTCCGCCACGCCGTTTTCCGAACTGCCGTCGCCGAAAAACAGACGCCCGACAAGTTTCGCTTCACAACCATTCCACAAATCAAGGGCAACGAAAAAGAAATGAAAGGGAAATGGCAAATCTACCAAACGAAACACGACTAAAATTAAAATTTTTTATTTGCAAAAAAATCATCCGATTTTTGGTTTTTTAATAAAATAAGTTTAATTTTTGAAATGTATTCGAAACACAATCGAAACACAAACAAGTTATATTTGAAAAGTTTTCAGACAGAAGCGACACGGTAAACAGATGGTTACCATATATAATGGAAGATGCGAAGGCCGGCAGGGCCGCAAAACGGAGACTTCGGGACGGAGTCCCCGACCGGGTCTTTCCGGGCCTTCGAGGTGTCCAAACAACCGGATTTACAAAAACGCGGACAAATAAAAAATTATAATCGAAGAACTTAAAATGAAAAACGTATTAAAGTATCTATCTGTTACTGGCACTCATCGCCGTCTCGCAACTCTTCGCCTGCGGCGGCAGCGATGACGAAAAGACCCCCCGCGGATAATTTCGACGTGCAATTCACGGTTCCGGGGTCGGTAGACGTCACCGAAGGCGGCGAGTGCACTTTTTCGCCGTAAGGGGGAAATCGCCCCGACCACAGACACATTCATTCTTGAGTCGGACGCAGGCATCTCCTACGTCTGCCCCATCGTCAACACCTCTTCCGACAGTTTCACCGTACGCCTGGCCGACGGGTGTGAAACGGGTTACTACAAAGTCTTCGTCAAAAGAGACGCGCGCAAAAAATCGTTCGGGAAGAATCTACATCAACATCGTCGAAGACATAGATTTCAAACCGGATGCAGGCACCACGGTCTACGGGATCGTGTCGTCGGCCGGCGTCGGCGTGGAGAACGTCGTGGTCTCCGACGGCGCGGAGGTGACGAACGAGAAGGGCATCTACCAGCTCAAATCGGCCAAAAGTGGGGATATGTCTTCATCTCCGTCCCGAGCGGCTACTGAAGTTCCGTCCGTCGGGGTGCTCCCGCAGTTCCACCGCGCGCTCAAAAACAGCGCCGACGTCGTCGAACGGGCCGACTTCAAGCTCGAAAAGGTCGACGGACAGGACTCCTACAAGATCTTCATGCTGGGCGACATGCACCTCGCCAACCGAACGGGCGACCTGGGACAGTTCGCCCCCAGTTCACCTCCGACCTTACGGACTACATGACCCGCCACAAGGGCGAGAAGATGTATGCGCTCACCCTCGGGGACATGACCTGGGACCTCTACTGGTATTCGAACAGCTACTATTTCCCCCAGTACCTGAACACCGTCAACAGCCAGATCAAGAATCTGCAGATCTTCCACACCATGGGCAACCATGACAACGACTTCAGACCAGGTCGGACTACGATGCGGCGGTCAAATATGTGGATCAGATCTGCCCGACCTACTATTCATTCAACATCGGCAAAGGTCCATTACGTCGTCATGGACGACATTGATTGCAGCAGCTACGACGGGAGCACTTCCCGCAACTATGTCAAGAGCCTCTCCGCCGAGCAGCTGGACTGGCTGGCGAAAGACCTGTCGTACGTGGCCAAGACGACCCCCGTCGTCGTTGCCATGCATGCGCAGGTGTTCTATCCGACCACATCGGGATTCAAGATCGACCATGATCCGGTCAACACCCTGCGGCTTTTCGACATCCTCGACGGATATACCGTCCGCTTCGTGACGGGGCATACCCAACAAACTTTTCAACGTGACGCCCGACGCTCCGATCGTGGACGGGCATAACTTCCGGGAGTATAACTCCGGCTCGGTATGCGCTTCGTGGTGGTGGTCCGGCAACCTCACACCCGGAATCCACATCGGAACCGACGGAACTCCGGGCGGCTACGGCATCTGGGATGTCACGGGAACCGATTTCCAATGTCTCTACAAATCGACCGGATGGCCCGAAGAGTACCAGTTCCGCAGCTACGACCTGAACAACGTGCATTTTTCGATGGCCGACGTTCCGCTGATGCCTTCCGACATCTCCGCTTCGGTCAAGAACGCCTATATGCAATATGTCAACGCCTATCCGCAGAACAACGACAACGAGGTGCTGATCAACATCTGGAACTGGAATTCGGACTGGACGTTGAGCGTCGTCGACGAAAACCGCAAGACGCTTTGCCCTACACCGAAGTCTGGGCCTACGACCCGCTCCATATCGCGGCGCTCTCGGTCAAGCGGTTCAACAACGCGGGACTCAAGTCGACCCCGTCGTTCATCACCGACAAGTTCACGCACTTCTTCAAGGTGAAGGCGGACGATGCGGACACCGACCTTGTGATCACCGTCAGGACGAATTCGGAAACGAGTGGACCGAAAACATGCAGCGGCCGAAAGCATTCTCCACGGATGCCTACCGACGCAAGTGATTTTCGCTACATACCCAACCACAATCATCATTTACTAACCAACAAACACAGATCTTATGAGAGTATTAAGACCACTGGTTCTATCTCTTCTTCTGGTATTGGGAGGGGGAATAACAGCCCTTTCGGCCCAGAACAGGGGAGGTGTCGGGAAAAGTCCTCGACGCCAATCAACAGCCGCTCGTGGGTGTAGCCGTTCTGGTCGATGGTACGACCAAAGGCGTCACAACCTCCGAAAACGGCACCTTCAAAATCCAAGTTCCGTCGGGAGAAGCCGTTCTCCAGGTCACCTGCCTGGGTTACCTGCCCCAGAAAGTGATGACAGTTCCCTCAAGCCGGAACAGCATCACGATCTACCTGCAGGAGGACGCCATCATGCTCGATGCAACCGTCGTAATCGGCTACGGTACGCAGAAAAAGTCAACCTGACCGGCGCCGTTGCGACCGTAGGGAGCAAGGAGCTCGAAAACCGCGTCACCCATTCGCTGGGCAGCATGTTGCAGGGTTCCGTAGCGGGTCTCAACATCACCACCTCCTCCGGGTAAACCCGGCAGCACGCCGGCGATCAACATCCGCGGCGTCAACTCGATCAACTCGGCCGACCCGCTCGTGCTGATCGACGGCGTGGTGGGCGACCTGAACCGCGTCAACCCAACGACGTGGAGTCGATCTCGGTCATCAAGGACGCTTCGGCGGCAGCCGTTCTACGGCGCACGCGGAGCCTTCGGCGTCATCCTGGTCACCACCAAGAACGGCTCGGCCCAGGACGGCAAGGCGACGGTGCGTTACAGCGGCCGTTTCGGCTGGGAGGAGCCACGACCCTCGACCGACTACGAGAACCGCGGTTACTGGTCGGTCTATACGGTCAACAAGTTCTGGCAGGCCGACTCCGGAACGAACTATGTCAAATACAACGATCACGACATGCAGCAGCTGCTGGCGCGCGTGAACGACAGGACCGAGCATCCCGACCGTCCGTGGGTCGTCGAAGAGATCCGCAACGGCCGCAAACAGTGGGTCTACTACGGCAACTACGACTGGTGGGACATGCTCTTCCAGCAGCGTCGGCCCGTGCAGCAGCACAACATCTCGCTCAGCGGCGGCACGAAGGACATCAAATACCTCGTCTCGGGCGCCTATGACCGCCAGGAAGGTATTCAGCGCACATCCTGCATGGGTATAACAAGTACAACCTGCGTGCGAAACTCGATTTTCGGATCAACCGGTGGGCAACGCTCTCGAACAACACGTCGTTCTTTCTCGTCGAATTACAAGTCTCTGGGAGACGGCAGCGTAGACAACACCATCGCTTTACAGCGCCCACCACGCACTGGCCAACTTCCCCATGAAGAACCCCGACGGATCGTGGCTTTACAGCACGCCGTATCTCGATTACAAGATCGCCAACGGACGCCACATCCTGCTCAACGAGGGCACGCACCGCAACGTCGACCGCTCGAACGACTTCTCGAACACGACACGCCTGGTCATCACGCCGTTCAAGACGTTGAGCATCACGGGTGACTTCACCTACCGCCTCTACCAGAACCGCAATACGAGCCGCAGTTCCGCAATGAACTACCGCGAATACCCCGACGGGCCGCTGCTCGCCTACGACACGGGCGCCGGTATGAACCAGCTCGACGAAGTGGTTCAGACGCGCAACTACTATTCGGCCAACGTCTACGCCAACTACGACGAAACGTTCGGCGAGGCGCACCACGTGTCGGCAACCGCCGGATTCAACTACGAAACGTGGTCCAGCAAGAACGTCTCGGTGGCAGGCATCAACCTCTCCTCCATAAACCTCGACGACCTGAATCTGGCAACAGGCTCTCCCACGGAGGGCGCTTACGGCGGCGGCCAGAACGAATACGCCCCTGGCAGGCTTCTTCGCCCGTATCAACTACGACTACAAAGGGCGCTACCTCTTCGAGGTGAGCGGACGCTATGACGGATCGTCGCGTTTCGCACCGGGCAACCGCTGGGGCCTGTTCCCTCGGCATCGGCCGGATGGCGCATCTCCGAGGAGCCGTTCTTCGGCAACGCCAAAGACCTGGTGGACAACCTCAAAGCTGCGCGCTTCGTTCGGCAGCCTGGGCAACCAGAACGTGTCGTCCTACTACACCTACATGCGCCTGATCACGAACAAGGATTTCAGCAACTACACCTTCGACGGCAGCATAAAGGGCAAATACTCCTCGCTGGGCGCCCCCGTAGCCTCCGACCTGACCTGGGAAACCGCCCAGCAGTGGGACCTGGGTCTGATCTCACCATGCTGAACAACCGGCTCAACTTCACCGGCGACGTCTACATCCGCGACACGAAGGACATGCTGACCGACGGAATGGCGCTGCCCGGCGTATACGGGGCCGATTCGCCCAGCATGAACTCCGCCGAACTGCGCACGAAGGGTTATGAACTCTCCGTCAGCTGGCGCGACCAGTTCAAACTCGCCGGCAAACCGTTCGAATACAGCGTCGGTTTCAACATCAGCGACTACAAGAGCGTCATCACCAAATACGACAACAACCCGAACAAGTCATTGACCAACCTGACAAAGGGAGATTATTACGTCGGCATGGAGATCGGCGAAATCTGGGGCTTCAAGACCGACGGGTTCTTCAAGACCACCGAAGAGGCGCAGGCCTATGCCAAAGAGGTCGACCTGAGTTACAGCACGGGCCGTCTGACCGGCGGCTGGCAGGCCGGCGACCTGAAGTTCGTCGACCTCGACGGCAACGGCGTCTGGGGAGTCGGCAACGACACCGTCGACAAGCCGGGCGACCGGACGATCCTGGGCAACTCGCTCCCGACGCTCTCCTACGGCATCAACGCCTCGATCCGCTGGATGGGCTTCTGACGCTTCGGTCTTCTTCCAGGGAACCGGCAACCACTACTGGTATCCCCACGGAGAAATGATGCCTTTCTGGGGCTGCTATTCCTATCCCTACCTCTCCTACCTCCCGACGGATTTCCTCGGCAAGGTATGGGCGGAGGACAATCCCAACTCCTATTTCCCGCGCGCAAGAGCCTATTCTTCATCATCGGGAGGTTATCTGAGCAAGGTCAACGACCGTTACCTGCAAAAATATCCGCTACCTGCGCCTGAAAAACCTGACCGTCGGCTACACGATCCCCGCGACCCTCACCAAGAAGGCCGGCATCGACCAGATCCGCATCTATTTCTCGGGCGAGAACCTCTGCTACTGGTCGCCGCTCAAAAGAACTCAAGTACGTCGATCCCGAAGCGGCTATCAACCGTTCCGGCGTGAACAACAACGCCTACTATCCGTGGGCCAAGACGTTCATGTTCGGCATCGACATCACCTTCTAATAATTTCAAAATCCGAATACCATGAAGCGATTAATCATACTGGCAGCAACGCTGATTGCAGGATTATCGGCCTGCGACTCCCTGCTGGACAAAGAACCGTTGGATCGGGTGACGCAGTTCGACTATTTCAAGACAAGAAGCGACCTGGAACTCTTCTCCAATCCCTTTTACGACAACCTGCTGGACAAGACGCCCCTACGATGAGCAGAACGACCTGCTCGTTCAGATGACCTCTCCGATGTTCTCTACGGAGGCGACAAGCGCACCGTTCCGAACACCGGCGGCGGCTGGTCGTGGGGCAACCCTGCGCCGCATAAACACCCTGCTGGAATATGTCGATCAATGCGAGGGACAAGAAGGCCGTGACCGGAATATACGGCCCTGGCCAAAATTCTTCCGCGCCGCCTTCTATTTCGACAAGGTGAAAACGCTTCGGCGACGTGCCCTGGTACGAGGTGCAGCTCGGCTCGGCAGACGAAAGCGCTCTACAAACCGCGCGATTCACGCGAACTGATCGATGACCAATATGATCAAGGATATCGACGAAGCCATCAACAGCGGCGGTCTTACGGAGGATATATCGACCTACCGCGTCAACAAATGGGCGGCGCTGGCGCTGAAAGCGCGGTTCTGCCTCTTCGAGGGAACCTACCGCAAATACCACGGCATCAACCTCGAAGGACATGACTACACCTATTATCTGGAGGAAGCCGCCAAGGCCGCCAAAACGATCATCGACGAAGGTCCCTACAAGCTCTACTCCACCAAAATCCGGACAAGGACTACATGATGCTCTTCGCACAGGGGAGAATGCCAGCACCGAAGAGTATATCCTCGCCATCCGGAACAGCTACGAGGCCCAGGTCTACCACAATGCGACGGCCTACACGCTGCTGCCGACACAGGGCCGCCGGGCTACACCCGCAAATTCATCAACATGTACCTGATGAAGGACGGCAAGGCATTCACCGACAAATTTAAGACAGAGTGGCAAACAATGCCTTTCACCGAGGAGGTGAAGGACCGCGACCCGCGCCTGGCGCAGTCGATCCGCACCCCGGGTTACAAGCGCATCGGCGCCAAGCGGGTGCAGGGGACCCGATCTCGGCGTCACGATCACCGGCTACCAACCCATCAAATTCGTTCAGGACACGACGGCCTCGGGGAGGACAGATCGACCGCAACGACCGTTCGACCTGCGACATGCCGGTTTTCCGCTATGCCGAAGTGCTGCTCAACTATGCCGAAGCCAAGGCCGAACTGGGAACGCTCACGCAGAACGATCTGGCGATCACCGTCAACGAAATCCGAAGCCGGGTGGGGAATGCGGGGCCTCGACATGAACGAAGCCAACAAAAATATCGACTGGTATCTTGAGTCCAAAGAGTACGGCTATCCCAACGTGACCGGCGCCAACAAGGGCGTCATTCTGGAAATCCGCCGCGAACGGGCCGTCGAGCTGATCCAGGAGGGTTTCCGCCTTCAGGATCTGTATCGCTGGAAAGCCGGCTATTGCATCGACCAGGCCATTTCCGGCATGTATTTCCCGGGCCCCGGCGAATACAAGCTTGCGGGCAAAGAAACGGCCGATCTGATTCTCTATGCGGCAGGAAGCACCAAACCCCAGGGCGGCGAAGGAGTTTCGGTATACGAACTCGGTTCGACATCATCCTCTCCGAGGGGGAACAAAGGCTATGTCTACTATCACAAAACCGTAAAAGAATCTGCGCACTCGGTTCAACGAGGAACGCGATTACCTCTACCCGATTCCCAGCGGCGAGCGTTCGCTCAACCCGAACCTCACGCAGAATCGGGATGGAGCGACGGACTCGATTTTTTAAGTCGGAAATAACCTAAAAACAAGATTATGAGATTTGTAAAATATATGACAGCCCCGATCCTCATGGCGGCCCTATGTTCCTTCTGGGGCTGCGACAAGGATGAGGACCACCTTTCCGAAGCTGTTCTGGCGAGCGCCAAACACCTTGAATTTCGAAGCGGAAAGAGCGGCGGAAAAGATCATCACCATCTATGCCGACGCCGACTGGGTGACGGAAGTCCCCCGACTGGGTGACGGTCACGCCCAACTCGGGAACCGGCGTCATGGACGTGACGGTTTTCGGTGACCGACAACATGCGCGACGGCGCGGAGGACAACCCCCAAGGCCACCCCTCGTCTTCAAGGGACGGACTCTTGCAAGCCGCGCACAGGTGCTCATCACGCAGAACGGAGACAAAATACCGCGATGTGAAGGAGTACACGGCAGGTGAACTCGCCGCCCTGGCGGACGAAACGGTCATTTCCGTACCGTCGGCGATCGTCGTGGCCGTGACGACCAAAGGCTTCGTCATCAGCGACGACAAAAACACGGACAATATCTTCGTCTCGGACGCCCGACGGTTGCCGTCGGCGACAAGATTTCGCTCTTGGGCACCAGTCATCCGACTCGCAGAAACTCGCTACGGTAATCGACTGCGACGAGGTGACGGTTCTGTCCGGCGGGCGGTGAACTACCCGAACCGGAGGACATCAGCGCAAGATCGACGACTACACCTCCTCCAAACGGGGCTACGTCACCGTCAAGGGCGTTTTCAACGGCAGCACCCTCACCGTTTCCGGAGGATGCCAAGTACTCGGTCAGCGTCGTGGACGCCCCGTCGAGTCTGGGCCTTTCCGCCCTGACCGGCCATATCGTAACCGTCACCGGCTACTACGCCGGTTTGGCCGAGCCTGTACAGCGCATCATGGCTACCGATGTCGAGGGACAACGGCTGAACGAGATCGTCTATTTTCCTGGAGAACTTCGAATGGCTCGAACCGTGGTCCGTAGCGAAGCGGTGCCGGCCAAACGGTCGAGACGGATAAACCTCAAAGCAAAAGCGACAGCGCTTACCTCCCATAACTGTCGATGGGTGACTGCATTCGACGCTGTCGAAAAAACTCGAGTTACAAGTTTATCTACGACAAGAACGACAACAAACGCATCTACCTCCAGCAGAACTACCTCAAATTCGGCAAGACCGGCAATCACGCAGGTATCATTCTTCCTCCGATAGACGGGGTTCCCGAAGCAAGGACAATGTGACACTCTCGTTCGACTGGTGCGGAATGCGCCAGGGGTCCGGGCAAGATCGACCCCGTCAATCTGATCGTCATCTTCGAGAACGGCAGCGACAAAGTGCAGATCGACATACCCGAACTGGGATGGGAGGATGGTCCAAGCTCGAATGGGTTCGCGCCGAAGTCAGCCTGAAGGGCATTACGGTCAACAAGGATACGAAGATCTACCATTACGCAGACGCAGTGGGGAAGTCGGAACAGCCAACCGCTGGTTCCTCGACAATATCAAAATATCCGAACCGATCAAACTCTGATAACAGGAACCCTGTAAAAAACGGAATCAGCCGTTGACCCGTGAGTCAACGGCTGATTTTTCAGCAGGCGCAAAAAAACCAGAGATTTTCCGCTCCGTTCCGCCAGAAGCTGCCAGCCCGCTCGCCGGAGGAAACACTCGATCGT
>VOFK01002286.1_pt1 | contig 16975 bp, 24 predicted proteins | sample 5384121 | NCBI WGS metagenome assembly VOFK01 (sample SAMN12384730, study PRJNA508395) | human gut metagenome | isolation source: healthy gut J | host: Homo sapiens
CCATACTCTGACCAAATACTCTGAATATTCCCAGACAACTCCTCTGCCATCAGGCGTTCCACCAACAGATAAGCTCATTTATCAGTCATCCCCGGATGATGGTATACACGGGGAAGTCTTACTATAGCGTTCGGTACGTAATGCAGCCGACCGACGTTAGAAAGTTCACCTCCAGCGGAGTCTTTGCGCCAGCGCTTTCAATGAATAATAGCAGTTCCATCCACCACCGATTCAGGAAAGAGATGCAAGACGCATATAGTCCGCATAAGGCAGTTCCCCGCCTTCCAACATTATCTTTGAAGCTCACAGGTATACCATTTTCTTTTTAACAAGTCCACTATCTGCTCAGGTTTACGAATAGGGAATACAAATTCTCCCACAATATTATTAGGACGTTTTACAAAGAGAAGTGCCGGTGAATGAAGCGGTAAATAAAGATAGCCGTTCACTATCTCACCATACGTATAAAGCAAATTTACATTACAAGCTATCAGGGCAGCATCAATGCCTTGTTGAGCCATTAAATAGCGTATTTTTATCTCGACGAAATTTCAATTCGGGTTGTAACATAAGTAATATTATCTGATTATTTAAAATACTGAGTACAAAAAATAACAGATTTCAGTCAGTATAAAGGATAGTAGTTCCAAAAAGAGAAAGGATATATTAAAACTCACTAATTTTGGATGATTAGTTTGAAAACAGTGTTCAATTATATTAAATTTGCAAACGAATTGACAAACAAAAGTATCTTTCATGTTCAACGGTATCAAAAAATATGTGGTAAGAATAGTATGCGTAATTATGTTATTACTCGTACAATTTGATGTATGCGCTCCACTGATTGATGCCAATCTGGCTATGGTAGAAACGATGGAACAGCCCACCCTGCCTTCTGACAACAATGAAGAAAAAGCAGAGGAGAAGAAACTTATTATTTTCCAGTCAGGGACGTGCACAACTGCCAAACAGTCGTTTTTACCCTGCACTATCGACATGTTGGTCAATCTTTTTTGCTATTCCCCCAAGTTCCGGTACAAAGTTACACCTGTCAGTGAAAATCCGGGGGAAAGTGGTACATCATCACATTATCTTTTTGTGTACCGCATTTAATATGTCACATTAAAGCATATTCATACATATTGGCCTTGTATTCTGAAAGATTTGAATGCAAGCCGGATCTTTTTATTTACTCAAACTCAATTATTAATCTTTTAAATTGTATTCGTAATTTCATGAAGAGTATTTTCAGAAAATTGCGGTCCTGTGTACATGCACAGGATTGCTATGCTTTTGTGGTCAATCGGACAACAAGCAGGAACATCACAAAGAATTCATTCCCATCACCATTCTTCACCCCACAACCATTGAGTTTCCCACGCTCATATGTAGCTGATGCAAGCTATACAGTTTGTAGAAATTAAGCCCAAAGTGGAAGGATTTGTTCAACAAATATATGTAGACGAAGGACAGAAAGTCAAAAAAAAGGACAGCCCCTTTATTCCAACTCAGTTCCGACCAATATAGCGAAACGGTAAAAGAGGCGCAAGCCAATTACAAACAAGCACAGGCACAATATGAAATGGCAAATTATGAAGCCGAAAGAATAGGCCGGCTGGTTGACAAACAAATCTTATCAAAAATCCGACTCGACCAAGCCAATAAAGAAAAAGAAGTAGCCCAAATGAAAGTGGAACAGGCAAAAGCACAAATGCAACGTTCACAGATGGATTATTCTTACACCACTATCACTGCCCCTTTTGACGGCTACATAGACCGTATTCCTTATAAGACGGGAAGTCTGGTAAATCCGCAAAGCTTACTGACTACCGTAAGTGATATTTCCGAGATCTTTGCTTACTATAAAGTGAACGAAAGCGAGTATCTGGAATACAAGCGCCAACAACTTAGCGGACAAAAACAGCACGAAGAAAATAATGTGGAACTGATTTTGTCAGACGGTTCCATCTACTCCCACAAAGGCACATTAGAAACTGTAGGGAAGGTGACTTTGAACGAGGAACCGGCTCCATTGCCTTCCGTGTCCGTTTTCCGAACCCGGACGGACTGCTGAAACATGGAGTGACTGGAAAAGTACGTATGATGACCCAAATGGACAACATCTGCCTAGTTCCCCAGAAATCAACATTCGAAATTCAAGATTTCACCTATGTATATACCGTTGATAGTGCCAGTGTAGTAAAAGTACGCAGCTTCCAACCGCTGGAACGCTATAATAATTACTATGTGACACAAGACTTCTCTCCTAACACTGCCATCGTATACGAGGGAGTGCAAATGATGAAGGATGGCATTACCATCAAGACTGATACCATTGATATGGAAGCAATCAGAAAAGAAGTTGAATTAAAACAACCTATCGTAAAATAAAACGGACAGTTTATGTTTAAGCTATTTATAAAAAGACCGATACTTTCAGGAGTAATCTCCGTCATTATCGTCTGCTTGGGCGTACTGTCTATTTTGACACTGCCCCATCACTCAGTTTCCCGATATCGTACCCCCATCTGTAACGGTAACCGCCCGATACACCGGGGCTAGTGCCGATGTGATGTCTAAAACAGTCGCCACCCCGTTAGAGCGTGCCATCAACGGAGTACCCGGCATGACCTACATGACCACTGTTTGTACCAACGACGGTATGTCCCTTACTACTATTTATTTTAAAGTGGGAACCGATCCGGACGTAGCTGCCGTAAATGTACAGAACCGTGTGACTACCGTACTAGACGAATTGCCTGAAGAAGTAATCCGTGCCGGAGTTATTACAGAAAAACGAAGTAAACAGTACGTTGATGTACTTGAACATCATGAGTACGGACAGTGCACATACCGAAAAGTTTGTTTATAACTTTGCCGATATCAATATTTTGCGCGAATTAAAACGTATTGACGGTGTAGGCTTGGTAGAAATCATGGGTAGCCGTGATTATGCCATGCGTGTATGGCTGAATCCTAATCGACTGGCCGCCTACAACATGGTACCTCAAGATGTAACTGAAGCCATCCGTAATCAAAACATAGAAGCAGCACCCGGCAAGACAGGTATCAGTTCAGACAAATTACCCCAACAACTGCAATATGTATTACAATATACCGGAAAGTTCAGCACAGCAGAAGAATATGGAGAGATTGTATTGAAAGCTCTTCCCCGATGGTTCACTGCTACGTCTGAAAGACGTTGCCACTATTGAATTCGATTCTGAAGATTATAACATGACCTCTATGACCGACGGAAGGCCATCGGCATCTATTATGATCAAACAACGCCCCGGCTCCAATGCAAGGGAAGTCATCCAAAATATTAAAAACCAAAATGGCAGAAATCAAAGAAAGCAGTTTTGCGCCTGGCATGGATTACAATATCTCCTATGACGTATCACGCTTTCTTGACGCCTCCATACAGTCAGTGCTGAAGACACTGCTCGAAGCATTCATACTGGTATTTATTGTGGTGTATATATTTTTACAAGATTTCCGTTCCACCTTAATTCCGGCTATCGCCGTACCAGTTTCATTGGTCGGTACATTCTTTTTTTTATGGAAATGCTGGGCTTCTCCATAAATATGTTGACCTTATTCGCCCTTGTGCTCGCAATAGGTATTGTAGTAGACAACGCAATAGTCGTCGTAGAGGCTGTCCATGTAAAGATGCATCATGAGAAACTCTCTCCTTATAAAGCATCTGTAGCAGCTATTAATGAAATCGGTGGAGCCATTATTGCCATCACGCTAGTCATGTCGGCAGTCTTTGTTCCGGTGGGCTTCATGCAGGGAACTGTAGGTATTTTCTATCGGCAATTCTCATTGACACTGGCGGTAGCCATTGTTATCTCAGGAATAAACGCATTGACCCTCTCGCCTGCCCTATGTGCTTTGTTACTGAAACCCGCTGATGGAAAAAAGAAGAAAAAAGCAGGATGGCTACGTCGTTTCTTTATTTTTTTCAACCGCCGGTACGACCGCTTTGAAAAGAAATACAATATCGGATTACACAAGTATTTGAGCCGGAAAATAATCACTTATGCCACACTGATTATTTTCTTCCTTGCCACTTTCGGCATGAGCCAGGTACTTCCTTCAGGCTTTATTCCCAATGAAGACCAAGGTATGATTTATGTCAATGTAGATGCGCCTCCGGGGAGCAACATTGGAACGCAGCGAAAAAAAGCCTTGAACGCTGTACAACTGCATTGCTTCCTTTCAAAGAAATTGAAAGCATCTCCACATTAGCAGGTTATAGTTTGATGACTGAAACGGAAGGTGCCAATTTCGGTATGGGTATGATTAATCTCACCCCGTGGAGTGAACGCGATCAAACAGCAGCCGAACTTATACAGATATACAAAGGCCGCACCTCGCATATCAAGGATGCGGACATCCAGTTCTTCCTGCCGCCTACGGTTCCGGGATTCGGTAATGCCAGCGGCTTCGAACTTCGTTTACAAGATAAAACAGCAGGCAGCTTTGCAGAATTTGCCGATGTTGCCAATACATTAGTAGAAAAACTGAATGAAGATCCGCGCATTGTGGGAGCAACCTCAGGATTCAATCTAATTTTCCACAATATCTGCTGAAAGTGGATATTGCTAAAGCAGCTAAATTAGGAGTAAATCTAAATGAATCCATGGAAACACTCCAATCCTATATCGGCAGTTTCTACTCATCCAACTTTATTCGTTTCGGACAAATGTATAAGGTGATGTTACAGGCTTCTCCAGAGTATCGTATGAATCCTGAAGATCTGTATAAGTTCTATGCCAAGAACAAGGACGGGAATATGGTACCCTACTCTAACTTTATGACGATGGACCGTATATTCGGTCCTAACCAGATTACACGCTACAATATGTTCACCTCGGCCTTGATTACAGGTGAACCTGCCGAAGGAGTCAGTTCAGGAGAGGTTATCGAAGCAGTGGAACAAATTGCCAAAGAGACATTACCTCGCGGTTATGATATAGAATGGTCAGGAGTTACTCGTGAAGAGAAAGATTCGGGTGGACAAACCGTTCTTATTTTCGGTATCTGCCTGCTGTTTGTTTTTATTTGTTGCTGGCAGCACAATACGAGAGTCTGTTACTGCCTTTTCCCGTCATACTTTCATTGCCGGCAGGTATCTTCGGTTCTTATTTTTTCCTGCAACTGGCAGGCTTGGAAAATAATATTTATGCCCAGGTAGCCTTGGTAATGTTGATTGGTCTGCTAGGCAAAAATGCCATTCTTATTGTGGAAATGGCCAACCAGTACCGCAAACAGGGAATGAGCATCTTTGATGCTGCCGTTAGAGGTTCCGTAAGCCGTCTGCGCCCCATCCTGATGACATCCTTTGCATTTATATGCGGACTAATCCCGTTGGTAATGGCAAGCGGAGCGGTGCTTTGGGCAACCGTTCCATCGGAACAGCTGCCGCCGGAGGTATGTTTATCGGTACATTCGTAGGAATCTTCCTTGTCCCTGGACTTTACCTTATTTTCGAGAGTTGGTCTGCACATCTTAACCGTAATAAAGTCAGCTATGATGAAGAAGATGAAAAATAACAATATAAACAAAACAGGTTTAATAATAGGAGCTTTCTGTCTGATTATGGTAAGTTGCAAAGCCCTTTCCCTTACTCCGACAGAAAAGATAGAGTTACCGAGTTCTATATGGATAGGGAAACGGACAGCACTACTATCTCTTCCATGTCATGGAAAACATTTTTTCCAGATACGTTATTGCAAAGTTATATAGCCGAAGCGTTAAATAACAATCATTCATTCCTTCAAACTATAGAACGGATATCCATTGCCCGTTCACAAGTTCGAGTAGGAAAAGGGAGCGCTGCTGCCCGATCTTTCATTAGGGCATTGATGGTGGAGTACAACGTTTTGGCGAAAACAATTATGGACGGAGTTGGTAACAGCACCACCAACACTCCTGATTTAGAAAAAAGACAAACATATTCCAGATCCCTACCGGAATTTCAACCTAGACTCAATTTTCAATGGAAAGTTTGACATATGGGGTAAGCTAACCGATAAAAACGATCGGCCGTATCCCGCTGGATGCAGTTCGTAGAAGTTTTATGCGTTCGGCACGCACCTTATTGATATCAGAAGTAGGTGTCATCACTATTTTGAATTAATAGACTGGGATAAACAGCGACAGCAAAGTTACGCGAAGCCATCATCTCTAACAGCCAGAGAGATGCTTATAATTTAACCGATGAAACTGATGAAAGAAGGTGAAGTAACCCGACTTTCTGTAGACCAATTCCATTACGACGCCTCAATTGAAGAAATGCCGTTGCAAACGAACAGCAAATAAGTGCTGAACGTGCCATCGCCACCTTTATTAGACGACTGCCTTCAAGGTGAAACGAGTGTCATTTAAAACTGCATGTAGTTGAGTTTCCCACAGATGGTCACAACTTTTTGCAATATCGCTCCGGATATAGCGCGCTTTTCGAACGGAGCGCCGCTTAGTTAAACCGGATCGCGGCCCAGCGCGAAAAGCTTTCTTCCCATCCATCGTGATTGGAGGGAAACGGAGGTTTTAACGCATTTGATCTTGGATAAAATGGGTTTACTGCTCCTGCATCCCTGGCTTTACAATCTCGGTGGTACACAGCACCATATTCAAACAAAATACTATACGCATTATGGAATGATGAAAAGCCAGCAACGCATCGCTTTGTTAGGGATATCACGCAGATACGGTACAAAAAGCCTATGAAGAAGTATTAAACCTCACATTGCATCATCGCAAATGCACCAGCGCAAAAAGTTGAAAGAAAGAAGAAAGCCGTATCCATCATCGATCTATTTATAATACCAGTTGCTGCAATACCAAACAAACCTTCATTGATAAAATTATTCAGGATGCATTTTTCCTCGTTTTCTCCGGCCAGCATTTTCTTTCCCCAACATTCCATGTTATTATTCAGCCTTGCCGCACTACTTTCTTCCTGTGCCACCGAAGGCAATGACAAAAAACAAGACTTTATTGTAAAGACAACACAAGCTGTCCCGGTTTTACATCAAGGAGAGAAAGAATTCTCCTTTATTGCCCAGCCTTTCCGCACTTCCGAATTATCCTTTCGGGTGGGCGGTCCCATTGACCGTTTCGATGTATATGCCGGTAACCGATACAAACAAGGCAGCATCATAGCCGAAATAGACCCGCGTGATTTCCGCATTCGTAAAGAACGTGCCGAAGCAATCTACCATCAGGCAAAAACAGAGTTTGAACGTATACAAAAGCTATATGATAAAGGAAACATCTCCGCAAGTACTTACGAAAAAGCAAAAGCAGACTATACCACTGCCAAAACAGCTTTCGATACCGCTTCATACGAACTGGAAGATACACGCCTTATCGCCCCATTCAACGGTTATGTAGGTGAGGTATATATAGAGAAATTTCAGGATGTGAAGGCTACGCAACCCGTCATTTCTTTTATTGATATCGACCAACTTAAACTGGAAATTTACGTCACTCAAGACATTGCTTATACAGCGCAAGCCATGGATACAATACAAGTACGATTTGACGCACAACCCGATAAGGTATATAAAGCACAGATAGCGGAAATTTCCAAAGGAACCACCCGCAACAATCTCTCCTATCTGTTAACTGCTTTACTCCCCAATAAAGAAGGAAAATTACTGGCAGGCATGTCCGGCAAAGCAAAATTGAATCATCCTTCGAAAACACCGGATATTACCAATGGAGTAGCCATCCCCCAAACGGCTCTTTGCCATCGTCCTACAGAAGGCGATTATCTGTGGGTAGTGGATGCCAACACCCAACAGGTGAACTTAAGGAAAGTAAAAAAAGGAGATTTGTTACCGGACGGATATGTAACCATTACCGAAGGTCTACGTCCCGATGAAACTGTAGCAACCAGCGGACTCCGCTTCTTGTCGGACGGAATGAAAATAAATGCAGATAACAAATAATATCAAAGAAGCAAACAGTTATGAAATTAGTTAAATACTTCCTGCAAAAAAGAAGTCAGTCACCCTCCTGCTATTGGTATTGATATTGGCGGGCGGCCTATTCTCCTACATCAAAATGGGAAAACTGGAAGACGCTCCTTTCACCATCAAACAGGCACTCGTACTGACTCCCTACCCGGAGCATCTCCTCCGAAGTACAATCTCAAGTAACCGATATCCTAGAAGAATCCATTCAGTCTTTGAGCGAACTCTATTATCTGAAAACAGAGAATCGCGCCGGGCTCTCCAAAATCACCGTCTATGTGAAAAAAGAAACCCAGGCAGACGAGATGCAACAACTATGGGACAAATTACGCCGCAAGGTAAACGATGTACAAAGTAAGCTTCCTGATGGAGCAGGACCTTCGGTCGTCAATGACGACTTTGGAGATGTATTGGGTGTTTTCTATGGGCTTACCGGAAATGGCCATACCTATCGGGAACTGGAAGACGAGGCTAAAATCATCAAGAATGAGCTTCTGAAAGTAAAAGATGTAGCTAAAGTGGAAATCTACGGAGTACAGACACCCACCATCGATGTATCTGTCAGCCCATCCGTCATGGCGCAAAGCGGAATTACCACTTCCGACATAGTCCGTGCATTCGAAGCACAGAACAAGGTGGTGGATGCCGGAGGAATTGATGCGGACAGAACCGCCTACGCATCGAGTCAACCGGAAATTTCTATTCATTGGACGACATCAAAAACCTGACTATCGTTTCACGCTCAGGCGAACATTTCCGCCTCGCCGATATAGCACAAATAGAAGAAAGCTATCAAACACCTGCCAGCAACCTGATGCGCATCAATGACCAGCCGGCCATAGGCATTGCCATCTCTACCGTACCTACCGGAAATGTAGTGGATATGGCAAAAGCCGTGAAGGATCGGATTGATAAACTATCCCAATCCATGCCCGAAGGATATGAACTGACCTCCATCTATGACCAAGGATATGAATCAGACGTTGCCAATCAAGGCTTTATCTTGAACCTCATCATTTTTCCGTTCTAACCGTTATAGCCATTCTGTTATTTTTCATCGGATTCAAGAATGGTACTTTGATTGGCAGCGGACTGATTTTCTCCATCTTTGCCACGCTCATTGTCATGATGGCTTGCGGCATCGCGCTTCAGCGAATGTCACTTGCTGCCATCATTATCGCCATGGGAATGCTGGTGGACAATGCCATCGTCGTTTCAGACTCCGCCTTAATCAATATGGAACGCGGAATGCGGAAGCGTGTCGCCATCATGCGCGCCTGCTCAGCTACAGCTTTGCCCTTATTGGCGGCAACTGTCATCGCTATTCTTACCTTCCTCCCTATCTATTATTCACCACATATCACAGGTGAACTGCTATCTTCACTAGTCGTAGTTATCGGAGTGTCATTGATGTTCAGTTGGGTGTTCGCACTGACGCAGACTCCTTTCTTTATACAAGAATTTGTCCGTCGCCCGCGTCCCGAGGAATTGAAAGCCGCTTTATTCGACGGAAAATATTATAATCGTTTCCGCAACTCCCTGCACTGGGTACTCTGCCATCGATCGGTTACTATCGGTTCACTGGTAGTTATGCTGATACTTTCTGCCTGGAGTTTTAAATTTATACCTAAAGTTTTTGTACCTGCGCTAGACAAACAATACTTTACGGTAGATATGTGGTTACCCGAAGGAACAAACATCAATGAAACAGACCGCATGGCAAGCAACCTGGCAAACTATATCCGCGGACACGAAGAAACTGAAATGGTTTCTACCTACATAGGCCGCACTCCGCCCCGTTACTATCTGTCTAATGTAGCTTTCGGGCCTCAGTCCAACTATGCACAGATATTGGTAAAATGCAAGACCTCTCAAGAATCAAGAAAATTACATACCTTGCTGCAAGACTCCATCCGTCAGAAATACCCCCGAACCACTGATAAAAGTAAATAAGTTCGAGCTTAGCCCCCTGACGGAAGCGGTTATCGAAGCCCGCTTCTTAGGACCGGACCCCGCTGTACTGGATTCACTGACAGGAAAAGCAATCGAAATAATGCGTCGCAATCCTAAAGTCGCAGATGCCCGCAACGAATGGGGAAATATGTCCTTGATGATTCGCCCTGTCTACGACCCTGTAAAAGCCGGTGCACTGGGTATCACCAAAGCCCAGATGATGCAATCTGTCAAATCTGTCAGTGATGGAACTCCCATAGGAATTTATCGGGATAACGAAAAGAAAGTACCCGTATTGCTAAAATCAGAAGGAGTCCATATTACGGATGTCCAGTCTTTAGGTGATTTCCCTGTTTGGAACGGAGAGCATTCAGCACCTCTATCGCAAGTGACGGAAAAGATTGAAACCACTTGGGAGTTTCCACAGATACGCACATACAACCGCCAGTTGTCCATGGCAGCCATGTGTGGAGTGAAGCCGGGACACACCATGGCCGAAGTGCATGGAGAAATACGAGAAGAGATAGAAGCAATAGAATTGCCTGAAGGGTATAGTTTCTTTTGGGATGCCCAATACAAAGACCAAGGTGAAGCGATGCAGGCTATTGCCAAATTCTTTCCTCTGGCATTTTTAATGCTGGTAGTGATTCTGGTTGCATTATTCGGCAATTTCCGCCAACCGATCATTATTCTATGCATACTCCCATTGTCTCTTATCGGTGTTGCCGTAGGAATGTTACTCACAGGATTTGATTTCGGCTTCTTCCCCATTGCCGGATGGTTGGGACTACTGGGTATGATTATTAAAAATGTGATTGTACTGCTGGATGAGATAAATATACAACGTCGAAACGGGTAGCTCCCTACACAGCCGTTGTAGAAGCCACAGTATCCAGAACACGTCCTGTATTGATGGCAGCTACCACTACAATTCTGGGAATGGTTCCTCTGTTGTTCGATATAGCATTCGGAGGTATGGCAGCCACCATTATTTTCGGATTGACATTCGCCACATTGTTGACATTATTTATAACACCAACACTGTATGCCATGTTTTATAAAATTAAGTAATCATGTTATCGAGGCTGTCCCAAAAGTTCAACTGCTCAATCATTCCGTCATTCTGAACAATGTGAAGAATCTGAATACTTTCATTGTGTGTTTACAGATTCTCCGTTGTTCTCAGAATGACAAAAAAAAAATAGTGCAATATATCTTTTTCGGACAATCTCCTATGGTAAATATAACCCTCAAAATAGATATAACTCATGAAAAAAAATTAATATACTGTTTATCTTTATTTTTAGTGTTCCGTCCGCTACTTTCGCCCAACAAAGTGATTTATTGGAAAAAGTACAGGTCGATGGCTGTGGAATACAACCACGACCTGAAGGCGGCGGATAAACACATTTCTGCAAGTATCGAATTGGAAAAAGCCGCCCAAAAGGATTTACGTCCCAAGTTATCGGGTGACGCCAACTTTCAATATACCGGTAATCCTATCCGGCTCACTCTAAACCTGCCCAGCATGCAGAATCCATTGACTTTCGAAGGAAAAGACATGAAATATGGCACTTCCCTCACGTTGCTACAACCGGTCTATACAGGCGGTCGGCTGCTGGAAACCATCCGAATGGCAAAACATCAACATAGTCTGGCAGCACATCAGGCGGAATATTTCCGTTCCGCCGTGTGCTACCAAACTGATATGCAATATTGGAACACCGTGGCCCGTGCCGAACTATTACAGGTTGCCACCGACTATCGAAATTCCATTGCTTCGCTCGCCAAAACCATCCGTGAACGAGTGGAAGCAGGCTTGGTAGACCCGCAAAGACCTACTCATGGCAGAAGTAAAGCTAAATGAAGCAGAATACCAATTGCTTCAGGCAAAAAGCAATCTTGAAACCGGAAGAATGGCACTCAACTCACTGATTGGCATGGAACTCAATAAAACAACAGAAGTGGAAGACAGCATTCCTTCCATAGTTATGAATGAAGAATTATGGAACTTGGATGGATGCAACCGACCGGAATTAAAAATGGCATACGACCAAATCAACATTGCCAAAAGTTCAAAGAAACTGACAGACTCAAAATATAAGCCGCAACTTTATGTCGGTATAGAGGGTAGTTATTCCTCGCCCGGGTATAACTTCAAATCCGACCTCGACCCTAATTATGCTGTTTATGCCAAACTGTCGGTTCCTATTTTCGAATGGGGAAAACGGCGCAATGAGAAACAGGCATCTTCTTTCCAAGTCGGTGCAGCTACTGATAATCTCCATCAAGTAAGTGACCATGTAAACCTGGAAGTCCAGACAGCCCGTGTATCATTATCTCAAGCAATGGAACAGGTACAATTAACCGGAAACTCATTGGACAAAGCTCGCGAAAACGAACGTATGGCATTGGAAAGATATGCGGAAGGAAAAGTGTCGGTAGTGGAAGTAATAGAGGCCCAAAACTATCGGCAAGTCTCACAAACCAATTATGTACAAGCTAAAGTTTCCGCACAAGGACACTATTCCGCATTACTGAAGGCATTGAACAGATACTAAAAAAGAGGACTGCTGAAAAAGGTGGAAGAATCTTTTAAAAAGACCTTGAGGTTTTCAAAAAAGACCTTGAGGTTTTTTAAAAAGCCGGAAGAGTTTTCAAAAAAGACCTTGATCTTTTTCCGGAGAAACAATGGCAACAACAAATCCTTCCTCTTTTTTTTATTATAACGGTTATTACCCTGAAATAACAGATGGCATATCATAAGTTTAACTTATTACTTCATGACAACATGCACATTTCACACCAAATCACTGTAAAACAATACATTATCCTCATATTATGTGTGAAACATGTTTTTGTTTATCTGTATCTCCGGTGTCATCTCCTAATTTTATCCCTCTTTACTCTATATTATTCTGTAAAATATTGTAGCTTTGTTCACATGAAATGGAATGTTGTACTATATGGTCTTCTGTTTTCCGGATTAGGAGTTTTTTCCTATCTCCTGCTGGCTAATTATTCTGAGTTACCCCCTCAGGTGTCAGATATACTCTATTCTAAAGGAGCTTTTATCTTTTTTATCTCCGCTTTCAATATCCTCGGTTATTCCACCCTGCGACTCAGTTCATGGTTAAACAACCAGTACGCACTGAACCTTCGCAAACGTTGGAAAATCATCACTATCTATATATATAGCTGTAACTCTTCTATTCTTTTTACTCAATTACAGTTTATTGATTATCGGAAAGCTTTTAGTGGGTTCCTATAATATCTTTATCTTCCCTAACGGTGGCTGGCGCATCCTCATTTTGGTGTGGCTGGTAGAATTAGTAATCGTAGGGTTACTTCTCTCCAATCGCTCCATTCAAAACACATTGAAACTGCAACAGGAGGCTGCCGAACTGCAAAAGGAAAACAACACAGCCCGTTATGCTGCCTTGCAAAACCAACTCAATCCGCACTTTCTATTCAACAGCCTCAACACACTGATTGCCGAGATAGAATACAATCCAAGCAACGCTGTCCGTTTCACCAAGCATTTGTCCAGCGTCTACCGTTATGTTCTCCAAAGTCAGGATAAAACCTTAGTTCCCTTAAATGAAGAATTGGATTTTATGAAATCCTATCTCTTCCTGCATGAAGTGCGACTGGGAAACTGTATCAGCTGTGAATGCCTCGTCCCCGATGATTATTCTGACGCTATGCTTCCACCCCTGACTTTGCAACTGCTGGTGGAAAATGTCATCAAGCACAACTCCATCACTTCCGGTAAGCCTATGCGAATCCACATCGATATAGAAAATAATTACCTGATAGTAAGTAATCCTATCCAACCTAAAAAAAGTAATGACTCCTCATCGGGAGTAGGTTTGAACAATCTTTCCAACCGCTGCAAACTAATGCTCGGTGAAGAAATCATTGTCATCAAAGAAAACAATTCATTCACCGTAAAAGTACCTTTAGGATATGAATAAACTAAACGCAATCATTATAGAAGATGAAATACCTGCAGCACGCCTGCTACATTCCATGATTACCCGTTTGCGCCCTCAGTGGACACTAACCATCGTACCGGGCAGTGTGGATGAAGCTGCATCCTGGTTTAAAGAAAACCCACAGCCCGACCTTATCTTTCTTGATATTCAACTGGCAGACGGTAACGCTTTCGATTTTCTTTCTACCGTCCAACCTTCTTCTGTCATTATCTTCACCACCGCCTATGACCAATATGCCATACGTTCATTTACCGTAAACAGCATAGATTATATACTGAAACCTATTGATGAAACACGTCTGCTTGATGCCATCATTAAATACGAGACTTTACAAAACAAAGGAATACCCCACCCCCAAGAATATCTGAATACTTTATTGGACACCCTGCAACATAAAGAAAGACGTTACCGTACCCGTTTCCTCATTTATGGAGCCGACCGTTTTTGGTCTCTCCAGGTAACAGATATAGCCTATTTCTATTCTGAAAACAAAATAACCTTTGCTGTAACCAAGAAAGGACAGGAACACATTATCGACCTGTCCCTAAACAAACTGATGGAACAATTAGACCCTGAACTATTCTTTCGCGCCAACCGTCAGGTCATAATCAGCATTGATTCCATAGACCACGCCGAGCCTTATTTTAACGGCAAAATAGCAATAAGTGTTCTTCCTCCTTACAAATCACAAATCACCATCAGTGAGGAAAAACTTTCTTCATTCAAACTTTGGCTAAACTACTGAAAGCCGGGGTTGCCTCATAGCACCATCAGAACTTTTTCGGGGCAACCCCAAGTCACATTACTTTTCATGCTCGGTTTTTGCAGCAGGGAAATAGCGTTTAACCCTTTTGCACATTTCGATATACCCTCTCTCGCTTACTGAATTATCTACGCGAAGTAAAACCGAAGCATTCTTCCCATATCGTCCTTGATAGGATTTCAACCTATTCCCCGTAATATCGTGGATTCTTTCTTGCGGTTCAGCTCCGGCAGCACCTATCAACAACTCGGCACCATTCACACCATATTTCCGCGGACCGTATACATAGACCATATAAGGACAAACCTCGTCCACATCACTTGCTCCTTTTGCCACATATTCCGCACGCAGATCATCAAAAGCCAATTTTATCTCTTTTAGCATCCCAAGCACCTGTCGCTTATCCGAATTCACATCATACACCATATATAAAAAACGAGGTTCGTCCTTTTTCTTTTCCAATCTGTTCTGCTTCACGAGCCGAACGAAGCCGCCCGGCTATCACTTGACGGGATCGGTCAAGATTTTATAAACAACCGTATCGAACATTACTTCATTACTGCCATTCATATAGAGCCTGTGCGTCTGCGTTGTACGCCATACATAGCGCCCCTCCGGAGTACGATGATGCTTCCACCACGCATCCGATTTCTCTTTAAAGAATTGTTTCATCGAAGCAATCTCTTCGGTCAGTTTGCTTTCTGCAATCGAGTCCTGAAGCAGTGCATCCTGTGTCATAAGTTCCATTTGCAACAACACTTGTTTTTTCACTCATTTCGGGCTGTGCAAAAGCATATACCACCCCTGCTGCCACGGGAACAGCCAGCAACATACGCAGCCGTACCCATCCGTTACTTCTTTTTTTTAAGCATCATGCCAATACGATTTTTAAGTTTACTATGATCGAAGCCATTGGCCATAGAGTAGAGCCTTGTACCAACAGCTTTTTTTACTAATAACAACTGGTATTGAACCATATTTACACCTGAAGAAATTACTCCTTCATCGGCTTCATATTCGTGCAAGTCACGCAACTCCTGCCACAATACCCATGTCATCGGGTTAAACCAATGAAAAATAAGCAGACAATGCATCCATCCCAAATCCAATGTGTGATAGTAAGATAAATGCATTTTTTCGTGTATCAGAACAAGTGAACCATCCTGCCGATAGTCTTCTTCAGACATCACAATATATTTCCACCAACTAAAGAACATACTTTTCGGGAAGAATCACTAATCGGGCTTTCCTTCCCTCTGCACCGGCTTGCCATGGATAAGATGCCACAACCGCCCGAAAAGAATAAACAAAAAACAAGAATACACCGACAGCTCCCATCGTATAAAAAGAGGCTTATAACGGTCAACAAAGACAGACCACATATTCCTTCTGATTTTCCTTGCTGAAACGGTAAATGTTCCGCTCTTGCATCCCCATCCGTTTTCTGCCAGAAATCCGGTAGCAACCTTTCCGTCTGATGGCATTTCTTCAAATATCTCCCCTACCATCATGACCGATTGTTGAATAGGGTGAGAGAATACTAACCGATACAGGAATCAAAGGGATGAGCCAACAAAGCAGTGTCCCCACCCAGAAAGCCCAACGGCTAAAACGAAAATGAGTGATGTTCTTCAACAATGTGATATATAGAATTGTAAAAAGAAACAAGCAGACACTACTCTTCAGAATGAAAAACAAAAAAGTTCCCATAATCACCTCCTTACTTTCTGCCTTTTTCTATTCGGGCTATCAAGTCCTTTAATTCATCCAGTGGCATCCGTTCTTCTTCTATTAATTTGAGATACCACATTTATATAAGAATTATCATAAAATTGGGAGACAACTTCGTTTAATGCAGAACCTTTGTATTCAGACTCGCTTATAACAGGATGGTACTGATATGTATTCCCCATAAACTTTGTATCCCACAAAACCTTTTTCTTCAGCCCGCGCACCAATGTGGACACAGTATTATAATGCGGCTTCGGTTCATTATACAATTCCGAGCAAATCACGGACAAACATAGGACCTTTACTCCAGAACATCCGCATAATCTCTTCTTCTTTTAGGGGATAAACGTTTCATAAATACTAGTGGTTTAAAGTTCTGAAGCAAATATAACTAATTAAAATCAATAAGCAACTAATAATATTAGTTTCAATACTATCATTATTGGTTATTAACTATAATATTTTAGTTTAATAGCGTTATTAACAATAAAAGACTTTATGTATCTTGTCTCTGCATCTATCAGAGAATAGCAATACGTAAT
>VOFK01002118.1_pt1 | contig 16971 bp, 24 predicted proteins | sample 5384121 | NCBI WGS metagenome assembly VOFK01 (sample SAMN12384730, study PRJNA508395) | human gut metagenome | isolation source: healthy gut J | host: Homo sapiens
GCCATTACGGCTGCTTCATATTCCTCCTTTCTCGATGACAGATCCTGCCTTTCGAGTAAGCGGACGGGCCGTTGTCTCTGACGAGATATGCGCCGTTGGTGAACCTCTGAATAAAGTCAAAGTCGGCTGTTCCTTCCTGGATCATGCGGTTGATGAGACCCATTACGAAAGCTGCGTCCGTCGAAGGACGAATACCAACCCAATCCACATCACCGTAGGAGATGTCCGGCATTTCGGATCGATGGAGACCACGCGGGCACCGTTTGCGCGAGCAATGTTCAATGGAGCGCACCCATAGCCGCGCCCATCGAACGGCCGATGAGAAGCAAATAACGCAGGTTGGCGTAATCCGGTTCCATTTTTGCCGGCGCCGTCAAAACCTTTACCAAACACCCAGTGGCGGCCGCTGATACCGCCGGCGTTGCAGGAAGAGGCATGTCCGATGTTGTTCGGGGAGCCCAGCGGAAGTGTGATCCACTTGCTGAATCCTGAGAAAGTGTGCGAAGTCGAAGCAATACTGCTTTCCCCGTACTTTTCAACGATCGTTTTCAGCTGACCTGCGATACCGTCCAAAGCCTCGTCCCAGGTAATTTCTTTGAATTTTCCTTCGCCCTTTTCTCCGACGCGTTTCAGAGGTTTTTTCAGGCGGAGCGGGTGGTTCCAGACCCACATAGTTGCCGCGGATCTCCCGCAGTAGCCCTGCTGAGGATGTCCTGGATTTGGGAAAATACGAACAGTTTTTTCAGAAACAGGCTCGCCTTCTTTACGCATTTCTACCAGACCGCAGAAGGCGCCGCACATCGTGCAGGCGACAGGATGTTTTGTCCAGCCTTCCTGCTCGAGTTTTTTAATTTGTTCGGCAAACGCCAAGTTCGGAAGACACGGAGAGGCAGCTGCTGCGGCAGCCAATGCCCCTCCTTTCATAAGTGTCCGTCGAGAGACGGACAGATTTACGATTTTGTCAGACATCTTAATTTCTTGTCCTTAGGTTATTGGGGATTGTTAAGAGATGTAATCTCTTTAACTGTCTCCGATCCTAGACCCTCCGACGGATTAATCCTATAAGACAAATATCTATAAGATAAATATCTTAGATTTCTAAAATATCAAGATATCTCTTTGAATTCTCATTATTATTTTTGCTGTTTTATCATAAACTCTATTCCCCGTCTATTTTTATCAATCAGGACGGACGCACCAGAAATTGAGCAACGAACCACGATATAGGTCTCCTTTTATCGGAGACCTAACCCGTGGCACCTTTTAGATTCTGATGCAGTCGTTCATGGCGGCCAGCATGTCCTCTATCTTTCTGAGTCGTGCCCTGATAATCGGTTTTGAGGGCGCTGCTTTTCCTGTTGCCTCCTCCAAGCGAGTTTGGATCTTTGTTGTGAAATTAAGAGCGATTTTGTTGAGCAGAGTTCTGCCAGCTAAGTATTGGGCGTTGGTACATTGCAAACGGTCTTGATTAAAGGCCATATCCAAAGCCCAATGGCCCTTGTTTTCAATTGTCCAATGCTGGCGAACAGCGCGATGCAGGACCTGTTCTACATTCGGAGCTTCATACCTCAAAGAGGAGATGTAATAGCGCACTTGCGGCTCAAGAACCTCACTTGTACTCTTCCTGACGGTGTCGGTGACGGTCTCCACGATGGAGCCTTCTTCGAGACCGACCCACTTATCCCGAATTTCTTTGGGCAGCAAACTGCCCGGAAGTACGCGAGTTTTTCTCTTTGTAATTTTTCCGCTTTGGTCTGTCACGGAGGGACGTGCTGTTTTATAGTCGTGCGTTCCTAACTCAAAGAAACCGCGTACTTGCTCATAAGTTAGGTCCTGATTAGCTTTGAGAGCAAGACAGTAGTCTGCTTTTTCGGCAATGATCTTTGCCGCAAACTCGGTTTGTGTATTCAGGGCATCTGCCGTAACGATCGCGCCTTGGATATCCAGAGTACTGATCAACTTTGTGGCATGAGTGATTTCATTATTTTTTTCGCCGATTACCTGCTGAGCCAGAATCAGTTCATTGTCTGCATCCATGATGTTTAAGACATACGGGGAATGCTCGGTAGAGTTCCGAGAGGCTCTGACAGCTTGTCCGTCGACTGCAATTATCGGATGAGACAGTTTACTGCGCAGCATTTTTACAAAGCGTTCAATTAGGGCGGCGTTTTTATCTTTGCCGATGATCATGGTGATGCGCCTGACGGTGTCATGAGAAATTTCTTCATCGGGAAAGTTTGGAAAGGTCTTGCTCAGCAAGGGGCGGCATTGTCTCCAGAATTCAGCAATCTCGGTGCAGGAAGTCTTGCCTTCCATAGCCGCAAGAAGAATGACACAGAAGACGATATCAAGCGGATAAATGATACGACTCTGATCTCTTGGATCCGCAACTTCTTTAGCGGGTGCCGAGATCTTGTCAGCCTTGAGCGAGCCTTTTCTCCTACGGGGTTCCAAAGGAACTAATTTCTCCAGATCAGTTTCTCCTGGGGGCAATTTTCCAAGGTATTCGGTTGAAAGTCTTTTACTGTTTTTGATCTTTGGGTCGTAAACGCTGACAACTCTTTGTACATAAGTCCATCCGTCTTTTCTTTTGGCACGAATGATAGAGGTGTGTTCCTTTGGGGTCTCAGATCTGGGTCTCGGCATAACAATCTCCGAATAAAGATGTATATTATTATACTATATACCACGATATAAGGCAAATAATTTTGATAATAAATTCATAGAATTATTAGAAATTTATGAGGGTTCTATTCGATTTTTTTATTAATATTGCGCGTTGGGCCTGTTTATCAATAAACTTGCCTAATTAAAATTAAGTAAATGCGTGGAAATGTAAGCGATATTCGACATCCCAAAAATAAAGGATAAGAGTCAATCTTTAATAGGGAGTTCAAACAGGGGTAATTTTTAACCCATTTCTTAATCACAAAAAGTTGAAGCGGCGCCTTTAACGCGACATACCTTCACACTGAGCGCCTAATTTAGTATTTTTTTGAAACAAAGCAGTCTTTTTTCTTCCTGCCTTACTCTCTCCTCAGTGTTTTTCTCCAAAGAGCGTTCATAGAACGCTGTATTTACGGCGCAAATAAGCCCGGAAAGGTAGAATAAAAAAGATTAGTTATTTTTTAGCACAGCGATGACCGAAAACAAAGAAAAGGCTCAGAGCAGCCACATCACTAATTTTCTTCGCAACATTATTAACGAAGACTTGAAACAAGGGGTAAACGATCCCAGACATTGGTGTGGACATCCCGGCACTTACACGGAGCAGATGGAAGGACCGATCGATGAGGCAAAAGTTCGGCTTCGTTTTCCTCCTGAGCCCAACGGCTATCTCCACATCGGTCACGCTAAAAGTATCTGCCTGAATTTCGGTCTGGCCAAGGACTATGCCGGACGCTGCCATATGCGTTTCGACGATACTAACCCGGTTAAAGAGGACCAGGAGTACGTAGACTCCATTCTTGGCTCTGTTAACTGGCTCGGCTTCGACTGGAAAGACGCCAAAGAAACCAACTACTACTTCGCCAGCGATTATTTCGACTATATGTACGAAATTGCCGAGCATCTGATTAAAAACGGCTTGGCATACGTCGATGAACAAAGCGCTGAACAGATCAAAGAAAACCGGGGCACGCTTCACACACCCGGCGTCGACTCTCCATTTCGAGATCGTCCGGCCGAAGAGAGCCTGAGACTTTTCCGCGAAATGCGTGAAGGCAAACATCCGGAAGGAAGCATGGTGCTCCGCTCTAAGGTTGACATGGGCTCCCGCAATATCAATCTTCGTGATCCGGCTATTTACCGTATTCGTTTTGCCGAACATCATCACCGCACGGGCGACAAATGGTGCATCTATCCGATGTACACCTTTGCTCATCCCCTCGAAGACGTACTCGAAAACATTACTCATTCCATCTGCACGTTGGAATTGAAGATCAGCGCGCTTTCTATAACTGGGCAACCGAGAGATCCGTACCCATTACCCGCGCTCCGCTCTTTGAAAAAGCAAAAAGCCGTCCTGGCAGACCTCCAGAAAAAGAGCTTCGAAGAAATCAAGCCTTTTGCCGAAGCTGCTGTCAAATTCAAGTGGAAACTCGGCCAGACCGAGGCAGAAAGAGAACTCGCTTCTCTCTTAGCAGATATCAAGGCCAATCCGAAAACTTGAACGATGCTTCTGCGCACGCCATCGTGAACGCCGTTGCTGCCAAACCGGAAGTTTTCACTCCGCTGCTGCAGGACGTTTTAAGCGCAACCGTTAAACCGAACTTCTTCCTGCTGCCGCATCAGTACGAATTCAATCGTCTGAACCTGACTTATGTGGTCATGAGCAAACGCAAACTGATCGCCTTGGTCAAAGAAGGCCTCGTCGATGGTTGGGACGAACCTCGTATGCCGACTCTCGTCGGTCTGCGCCGCCGCGGCTACTCTCCCGAAGCCATGCGTTTGTTCTGCGATCGCGTCGGGGTTTCTAAACAGACCGGCAGCTGGATCGACTACTCTGTTCTCGAAGGTTCTCTGAGAGATGTGCTCGATGCTGAAGCCGATCGCCGTATCGCTGTTCAGGATCCGATCAAACTCATCATTGACAACTATCCGGAAGACCAGATCGAGGAATTCGAATCTCCCAATCATCCTCAGCATCCGGAACGCGGCTCGCAAACTCTCCTTCGGAAAAGAACTGTGGATTGAGAGAAGCGACTTCGCTGAAGAGCCGCCCAAAGGCTATCGCCGCCTGACACTGGCAACTGCTGACAAACCGGCAATGCCTGTTCGTCTGCGTCACGCCTACGTCGTACAAGCCACGTCTGTGGAAAAAGATGCCGACGGAAAGATCACAGCCGTCCACGCTGAATACTTCCCGGAAACCAAGAGCGGTACCGACGGCGCCAACTCTATCTAAGACCAAGGCTGCCATTCACTGGCTGAGTGTTAAAGATGCTCTTCCCGCAACGATCAGACTTTATGACCGTCTGTTCACCGTTCCGAAACCCGATGCCGGTGAAGTGGACTTCCGTGATCTCATCAATAAGAACAGCAAGACTGTGATGCAGTCCTACGTTGAGCCTTCTCTGAAAGACGCCAAACCCGAAGACCGCTTCCAGTTCGAAAGAAACGGTTATTACGTGGCTGATCAGAAGGACTTCACTCCGGACAACCTGGTATTCAACCTTGCAGTTGCTCTGAAGGACACCTTCGGAAAATAATTAAGCGCTAATCGCTTGAGGGACGGCCATGGCCGTCCCTTCTTTTGGAAAGCTTTTGAATCGTTTCGGCCAAAAAGCTTCGGCGCAATCTGCAGAGAGTAGTCAAGTTCTAAACGCTCCGTGCTTTTTGTGCGCATCTCGGCCTGCCGGCCCCATGTTGGCAATCGGAATGTCCAAGGCGCCCGGGAGATCGGTCGGCAAATAAAAGAGTTTCTTCCAGCCGGCCATGTTCTCGCCGACTTGTTTGGCCCCTTCTCTCATTTCTTCAAAGCCTAGGAAGGACAAATCCGTAATGCCCCCGAAAACCTCATGCAGACGGACCGCTTCGTCTTTACTTAAGACCTTTGCCTGTTCCGTCACTTCTTCCATCACTTTTCTAAGCTTCTGCTCCTCAGGGGACTCCCGACGATTCAGCCGAGCCGGATAGTACGGCGGCAGGAACCCGACCACAATGGTCGGTCTGGCATCTGAGCCTGTAGAAACACAATGGGAACATTCTTTGAGCGCCGCTTCCCGAATATCTAGGTCTTTAGGGAGCGAGCGATAAAAATGATCTCTTTTTTCTTCAAAGGATTCGCCCGTCTTTTGGCGAGCCATCCGCTGAAGCATCCCGAAGGTAACAACATTGACTTCATCAATGTCGGGAAAGTCTGCGCCTTTATCTTCTGCAAACAGCAGTGCGCGCATCAGCTTGCTTCGAGCTTGTGCGGCCGCGCGGGCTGCCGTCATTTGGGCCCAACGAAGAATATCTGCCGGTTTCTTTGAAGCGGTCAGGACATTGAAATAGGCTGAGGCTTCTTCAGGCACGGTAACCGAATAACCGTTACGGTGCACTTGCATATTCAGGCACGCGGGCGGCGCTAAAAGATCTAGGCCCGAGCCTTCATACAGGGCGGTGTCGGCTTCTGCCAAACAAACGACCTCACTAATTAAAAGCGCCGCGCTGAAGCCGTGAAGATAATTGCCGATGTGTGCGGATTTACCAAAGGCGTAGAAGAAGGGCATCAATTTGCCGGTGGTACCCGTGTAGTAAGGTCTCACGGCCGGTACGGCCTTGGTTTCCGCTGTCCAAAAACAAGGTTCTCCGGTCAAAGCTGCGACAACTTTCAGATGCTCTTCTTCACAAATATGCAGGAATGTTCTTAACGAACCGATCATGCCGGCACTGTTGGCTTCTTCATCCGGAACCGCCCAAAAAAGAATATTGACGGCAAGAGTCGGGTCATCTGCCCAGACCTCCATGGAAGCCAGAAAAAGCGCAAGACCGGCCTTCATATCCATACTGCCGCGCCCGAACAGCCAATTGCCGCTCTCAAGGTCCTGTCGAGCGATTTCATCTAGAGGCTGTTCACGAAGTGCTTCCGTATAACGCTCTAAGTCAAAAGCCGTCTGTGCTTTATCACCGCAGTTCTGTGTATCGACGACATCAAAGTGACCAGTCAGTACAACAGTTTTATCGGTAGGAACGGCGGCTCGGAGCAGTCCGAAAACCGCCTACGCTCGAGGGGGTCCCGCTCACAGACCGGTTCAAAGACTTTCACGCGTCCTGGATGTTTTTCTGCTAGACGACGCAGACACTCGGCAATGAAATCCGAACAGCGGTTTTCCTCCTCGGCGCTGCCGCTGACAGAGGGAATGGCACAAAGTTCTTTAGTGAGCTCGAGAATTCGGGAAGGCTGGGCAGTTTTCATGACAAAAACGAAGAAAATTAATGACGCTTTGTCATTTTAGTGGGCTTCAAAAAGCCTCATTTCAGGCCTAAAAAGTTAAAAGTCAGCTTTAAATCGCGAAACCTAAAAAACTGACCTATTTTGAAAAATTAAGAATCAAACCGAACCAACAGGCGCAGGAGCGGACTTTTTATCCGCAGAAGGACCTGTGGCGTATTTTTTACCAATTTCTTTCAGGAAAGAAATAATCTGAGGATTCTCCCAGGGCAAATAGCCTTCGGCATAAGCAACTAAGTTGCCGTTCCCGTCAATAATGAAGTTGGTCGGAACCACCGAGACGCCCATCTTCCCGGGAATCGCCTGATTGCTGTCAATGAAGGTTTCAAAAACCGGAAGCCCGGATCTTGTCGAGAAACTATTTGAGATCAACGTTTCCGCCGTCGACCGCCACGCCGATCACGCGAACATCAGAATTTTTCAGCGCATTCTGCGCAGTGATCAATTCCGGGATCTCAGCAACGCAGGGACGGCACCAAGTCGCCCAAACATTCAGGACGACAACCTTTCCTTTGTAATCGGCCAGATTAACGTTCTTCCCGTAAATAGTTTTGAGATCAAACTGCGGCATCTTTAAAGCATGCTTGAGCTCTCGGAAGTTCGGCATCGCGCGAGGCGCTTTCAGCGGTGTTCCGGTTTCGTAAACACGGTCAAAGTCCGCGGCCTGCGGCGCCGGAGAAAATAAAACGGCTCCGGCAAGGACGGTAAGTGCTAAAAATTTTTTCATCTTTCGTTGCTTTTTCGGTATGCTGTTGGGATTTTAGAACGACCGATTCGGCACAGATGTAACGAGTCTTTTAGGAGCGCTCATGATGGTGGTCCCGAAGACTATTCCCTTCGCGATTGAACTAAAGTCGGAAGACAATGGTCTTGCCGGCGTCGCTCATTTGAAGCTGGAATCGGCGATAAAAGATTTATCAACGCCATTTATAAGGAGTGAATTATGGGACTGTTCAATACAATTCTTCAGAAACTTGGTTTCATGAAAGACAAAGCTGTCGAAGCTGTTGCCGGTGAAACCGCCGCGGCAGCCGAAGCACCATTAACCTGCGCCCCGTGGAAGCCGCTGCCGTTGAAACCGTTGCTGCCGCCGCACCGGCCGCCGCTGATGCTCCAGCCGCAGCGCCTGAAACCGTCGACGTCGTCGCTGTCTGCGAAGCCCTGGCTGCAAAGAACCTGCAGAAACTCAACTGGAGAACCTCTATTGTCGACCTTATGAAGCTCCTTGGTATGGATTCTTCCTTGGCCAACCGTAAAGAATTGGCTAAAGAGCTCGGCTGCCCGGAAAACCTCATCGGCGGCGACTATTCTCAGATGAACGTCTGGCTGATTAAAGCCGTGATGAAGAAACTTGCCGAAAACGGCGGCAAAGTCCCTGAAGAACTGAAGTAAGGGTTCTCAATTCTTGTAACAGCGCCGCAGTATCTGCGGCGTTTTTTCTTCAGCTGAGATTTGGTAAAGTGAACCTTTCGGAGAAAAAATAATATGTTCGCTTATCCCATTATTGTTGCAGCTATGATCGGCTCCGGGCCTGCTCATCGGTTGGATTGACTTTAGCTATCTCTGGGGCATGATCCCCGCCGTTATCGGAGGCTTCTGCGGAAGCTACTACAGCAAGTTCGGGCGCATGCTCTTAAAGCCCGGCATTGATGACTACCAAAGAGAAAAGATCCTCTCTGTGACACGCGTTCTGACAATCATGTGGACCGTGATCTCCGCGATTTTCTTTGCGCTCGGCTACGGATTAACTAAGGTTGCTTACTGATTTGTTGTTTTGATTTTTCGTTATGCAGATTCATGCTTTCGGTCTTTCCCGCGTACCGGCTTTCCTGGGTCAGTGGGATCTCGACTTTGACGGACGCTCAGGCGTTTTCCCGATTTCATTGACGGGAGAGAAAAACGTTGCATTATTCCTCGACGCCCTCAAGTTCGCTCTCTTCGATGTCCCATCCGAGAAACTGGGAGAAAATCCTGAAGTCCGCTTGGGCTTTTCTACGGAAGAAGGACGGTTCGAAATCCTCCGTTCGCCCGAAAACACTGAAATCCGCAAAAACGGCATGCCGTTTGACCTGCAGGCTGCGCCCTTTCCTGTCGCCATGGCTAGGATCACGCATCTTGATGCCGATAAATTAGAAGACACCCTTTTCTACGACATCCTCTCGACTTCTGAATCTCTGACTGAGAACGCGGATACCTTAGCTTCATCTTTGATCGGAAATGTCTCCGAGTCTCTCGGAAACGCAATCCTGACTCAAGGCATTGAAGTTTCTCAGCAGAAGGCCGCCTTGCTTTCGCCGCTTCTCAGTCTGTCATAGACGGAATTTCGGTTGTTTCCGATGAGGAAGAAGAACGCCTCAATCAGCAGCTCATTAAGGCCGGCGTCTCTCACGCCGCTCTGCAAAACGAAATTGCCCAGCTCAAAGATTCGATGGACTGGCTCATCCGCATCAATATGCTCAAGGATGAAGCCGCCCGCTTGTCTAAGCAGCTCACGGCAGTCAACGGCGACCTTTCTCGCTTTGACGTAAAAAAGAACGTTCTGGAAAAGGCCCTGAGGGCAGATGCTCTGGCGCCTGACTACGACGCCCTCTCCAAACTGCGAGTAGACGAAAAAGAAGAAGGCAAGCTGATTGCCGAACTCAAAAAATCCGTCCCGATGCTTTCCGAACGCGTTCGCTCCGCCTCTGGCTTATGCTGAGGCGGACAAGAATTTCAAGAGCGTCCTAGAAAATTACAACGAGAAGTGCGTGACGCTGGAACGCGTTCGCGAATTAGATGAAAAAATCGAAGCTTCTCAGATCCAAAGCAAGCACCTTAAAGAGGAGCTTTTCAACGAGCAAACCGCCGCTCGCCTCCTCTCTGAAGAAAGTACACGATTAAAAAATGTCCTCTCTCAACTGACCATCCGCTCACAGCTTCTGAACAAGAAGATGGATGATCTTTCTATGGATAAGCTCCTGGTCGAAGAGCTCGAAGAATACAAACGCCTTCTTGATGAAATTGATGCCGAAGTCATTCGCAGCGCTGAGGCAGAAGAAACGCAGCGGGAGCTGCAAAAACGGATTGAGTCCTCCCGCTCTGCTTTATTAGACGTACAAAACGTCATTGCTGCTCTGAAAAACGAAGAACTTGCCGTCACCGGCGAACTCTCGATGAAAGAGCGCATGCTCTTTAAGTCTCTAGGGACGGAGGGCGCCGAGACGCTCGCTGCGGAACTAGACAATCAGAATGAACGCTTAAATGCCTTGGACGCGCTTCAAGGAAGAATTGTCCTCTTGGCAGAAGGATACGACCGATTCAATCAGGTAAAAGCAGAACTTGAAAGTACCAAGCACGCCTTAAGACTTGCAACAGTTGCTTTGAATGCGGCTCGTCAGGCCTACATCGACAAGACAGCCGTCGTCAACTCGGCTCAACAGGCTTATTCCTTCTATCTCGAAGTACTGTCGCTGAATGAACAGCGCGATAAGTTAGCCAACGGCAAGCCTTGTCCCTTGTGCGGCGCGATTCACCATCCCTACTCCGTCAAACTGCCGTTTGACCGTTCGTTGGAAGACAAACTCGCTAAGCAAAAGAAGATGCTCAACTCGCCCTCATCGAATCGGAAAAATGCGAAGCCGAATTTAGCCAGCTTCAACTGCAGCAGACAGAGGCCGAAAACATCCTGAATACACTCACGTCCGAGCTCAATGAAGCCAAAGGCGAGATTTTGTATATCGCGAGCGAGCTCAATATTGTCGGTCTGAGAGAAAAGAAACCGATTACATGGGCGGCTGTCCTCAAGCAAAAACAAACCTCTTTGGCCAACCGTCGAGACGACCTTGAAGCACGCCTAGAGAAAATTCAAGGGCTCACTGAAGCGATTGAATCGCTGAAAGAAAAGCGTGAAGACGCAGCGCTTAAAACCGCTCGTAAGAAAGAGGAACAGGCATCTTTGGAAGAAGCTTTAAAGAACTTCGCCAACATGTCGGCCGAGCTGGAAAAGAATCAAAAAGACTCTGAACTTAATCGCGTCTCTTTGACTCGTTTGCTCGAACGTGCCTTTGCCCGCTTCGGCCTGAAGGCTTCTAACCCGGCCATCATGAAACAGAACTTGCCGACGCTCGAAAAACGCCGAGAACAGTGGATCAACTGGAGCGTCGAGAAAGAAACAAATCGAAGAAGAAACAGCGCAGAGCGAAGATGCGAAATACCATCTCCTCCTGACTGCCCAGAAGAAGAGCGCTGAAACCTTAGAAAAGGACATCGAGACCCTCACGGAACAGATCAAACGGTTCCAGAAAGAACGACATGAGGCCATTGCAAGCCAGACCCCTGAAGAAGTGATCGCAGCGATTGAAACAGAAAAGCCAATGCCACACGTCTTGCCGAAGAGGCTAAATTAAGTCTTGCTGCCAAAAGGAAGCCTTTCTCTCTACGCAGAACAAAAATTAATAGTCTCGAAGCACATCGCAGCGAAACGATTAAATCCATTGAATCGCTTTCGGACGCTTTCAATCAAAAACTCCAAAAGGCCGGTTTTCCGAACGAGTCCAGTTTCCTTTCTTCTCAGATCTCGACTGCGCAGAAAGACGATCTCATGCGTCAAAACGATGAACTGCTCGAAAGATATCGTGTCGTAAATTCGCAGTACGAAGAAAAACAGCAGGCATTAAACAGCCTTCAGGAAAAGAACCTGACGACGCGCACTCGTGAGCAACTGGAAGAAGAACTCTTAGAAAAATCCGATCTCTTCCACACCGCGACCGCACAGCTCACGAGCCTTCGCGAAAAGATGGCAAAAAATGCCAACAACAAGAACCGTCGTAAACGAGAAGAAGCTGAATTTCAGAAACTGCAAACCTCGCTTGAGCGTTGGGAATCTCTGCGCCAATGCTGAGGAACCGGGGAATTGCGCGTTTAGGTTTGTCGCTTGCAGTCGCCTACGGCTCTTCAGACATTGATGCCTTTATTTCCGGCGCCAAGATCAAACTCCGTGATGAAGGTGTGAAATTATTTGCACCCGAGCTCTCGGACGCTTCAGGTCTCGCGGACATGAAGACAATTTCTGCCGATCAGCGTTTCTTCGTTGCACTTTCCCTACTCTTGGGAAGAAGCGAATTGTTTGCCCGTCGAAGCAAACCTGAGTTTGTCATTCTTAAGCAAAATCAGAATGAAGCTTTCCCAAGCCAGACGTTCACGGGTTTAGAAAGCTTGAACTTAACGATCGGCGTCGCGAGATAATTCTCTATTCTTCGACGAATTCAATGAGAAGAGCTCCGCGCGTGAGCTCTTCCAATTCTTTAGCAAAAGTCTCAGCGAGATCCTCGGGGATCTCCACATCAAAATCCGCGTCCATATCAAAATTCTTTTCCAGAATTCGACCGTTTGCAGTTTCGATTTTGCGCAGAACCTGATTCACAAATCGATGTTCAACGCTGAATTTGATGCGTTTCGTTTTGGTACGGATACGTGTGGGAACGGCCTCTAAGGCCATTTTGACGGAGGACTGATAAGCTTTAACAAGCCCTCCTGTACCGAGCAATATTCCGCCGAAATAGCGTGTTACAACAACGGTCACTTCTCCGATGCCGCTGTGCGTAACCAGCCGTCAGCATGGGGCGGCCGGCGGTTCCGTGAGGCTCACCGTCATCGCTTGCGCCGATACGATCGGTAGATCCGGCGGCTCCGGCGCAATAAGCCCAGCAGTTGTGTCGGGCATCTTCAAATTCGGCTTTAATTTGTTCGATGAAGGCTTTTGCTTCTTCGACACCGGGAGTGTGTCCGACAGAAGCGATAAAGCGGCTGCGCTTTATCGTCTGTTCGACACGAAAAACTTCTCCCGGACGCAGGTCCGGAATGTTGTAGCTGACATCTGCCATCCGGGGACTCTCTTATGTGTTACTTGTGAAGCTTGTTCACTATTTTAAAGAGAGTTTCGTTTTCCATGACAAGGGGCGAATCTTTGGCAAAAAACACGATGCCGTCTTCGGGAGCTTCGGTCTGAGCAACCGTCACACCGGTGAGCGGATCAATGATGTCTGCAAGAATCTGGCCGCGTTCAACCGAGTCAAAGGATTTGACGTGCGGAATGTAAAGACCGGAGGCTGTTGAACGCAGTGAGACCAGCTCTTCTTCCAGGAGAACGGTCGATTCATAGCCGCCGTAAACGTTGTAATTTAAAACGTTCATTCAGCTTAAGAAACGGCAAACCGCCGCAATAGCCATGTCCGCGCCCTTCTTGTCGATCTTCTCTGTAGAGCGGCTGTAAAGAGAAAAGGCTTTCGTGTCCCACACCCGCCAGTTGAAGTTCAGCGTCATGGTATCAAAGGGAACCGGTTTTCTCAACACCACGAACGGCATTCCAGCTGAGCCAAGCCCGTGTCCTCGTAATCCGTCTTCATCATGCGCACATGCGAGACGAAGTCTCCGGGCATATAAAAAGAGGAAATCTGCACGCCGAACCGGTAGCCCTGAATCTTTTCAAAAATACCGGCAGCTATTCGCTGAGTAGTCTCACCTTTGTTGTATCCCAGGGGATACATTCGATTGATATCGGAGTTGTCCATCGCCCAAAAGCGTTTGCCAACGTTGACAGAATACGGATTTGCGCATGCGATGACCGTCACACCGTGACGGCGAATAAACCGCCCTTCTTCCTCAAATCGCTTTAATGTTCGAACCATTTGCCCGGCAATATAGAGCTGCTGAATTTCGTTGCCGCGCATATTGCCGATAATGCACATGGTCTTTTCAGGGCCGCCGAAGTGATAACTTTTTACCTCAAAGTCTTCGCGGTAGGCCGACTCCATTCTGAAAATAACTTCTTCTCTCATCGACGTTCTTCCTGAAGAATTCGGGCAATCAGAGAACCCTTATTAACGATAGGATATTCACGGAGCGTGAAGAGCAAACCGTCGACTTCGGAGACGCATTCCTGACGAACCTCTCCGGAAAGCGCATCTACGATGCATCCAAAAATCTCGCCTTTCCTCACATTGTCGCTGTGACGAACCGTCGGGACAAACACACCCGGCTCTTCTGCGTTCACAAAGCTCACAGAACGATCTAGTGAAACGATCGGCTGTTTAACAGGCTGGACCGGGCCGTCCCACATCCCCAGCTCACTCATAAGATTTAGGATTCCGTTCACGAGCCGCAGACAATAATCCTGAGTGATTCTCATGCCGACGCCTGCTTCTACGACAAGCGTTTTAACACCGATGGAATTTAGGCTGTAGGCCAACGTTGATTCCAGCACGGTCGAAGCTTGATGCACCCAAACAAAATCGACATCGAGCATGCTCGCGTATTTAAGGAACCTCTGCACAAAAGGTGGGTGATATGCTATAATTAGCACACTACCGAAAAGTGTGACTATGAAGATTAAAGCCCCCACATTCGCTGATTTATTTGCAGAAACCTCACCGCAGCTGGGCGGTGCCAGAAGAACAAAGTTCCTGGAGACTTTAGACCGCATCATTGCTTGGCAGGACTTGAAATCTTTGATAGGCCCTTATTACAGTGAAGGCAAACGCGGTGCTCAGCCTTATCCTCTGGAACTCATGATCCGCATTCATTTCCTTCAGCTGGTTTATAACCTTTCTGATCCCATGTGTGAGGAGACGCTTCACGATTCGTTCGCATGCCGCCGCTTTGTCGGTCTGACGATGGATTCAAAATGTCCCGATGAGACCACGATCCTACGTTTCCGTCATCTCCTTGAGAAAAACGTTCTGGACAAACAAGTCTTTGATTTGTTCAAGCAGCAGCTTACCGCCAGGGGGCTTCTGTTCAGCAAGGGCACGATTGTTGACGGCTCTTTTATTGAAGCACCGAGTTCGACGAAAAACGCTGACAAAAAGCGAGATCCTGAAATGCGTTCAGCGAAGAAAGGCAGCAACTGGCACTTCGGAATGAAGATGCACATTGGTGTGGATAAAGCCACCGGAATCATCCACACGGTGGTAACGACCCCCGCTAATGTTCACGATGTGACAAAAGCGGACGAATTACGCCGCCCCGATGACTGGGAAGTAATCGGCGATTCCGGATATCTCGGTATGGAAAAGCGCGATAGTGCAGATCCTGAACGAGTAACTTATACGGCTGCGAAACGTTACAGTCAGAGAAAGAAGCTCTCGGCAGAGAGAATTGCCGACGAAAAGCTGCTGAGTTCGATTAGATGCAAGGTCGAACACGCCTTTCATCGAATTAAGGTTCAGTTCGGATATAAGAAAGTCAGATACAGAGGGCTGGCCAAAAATACGGCGCGCTTAACAATGCTGGCCTCCATTGCCAACATGTTCATCGGAAATTGCTTCGAAAATCGAACTAAGGTGAGCTTCGTCTAGGATAACTGTATCTATTGGGGAGGAAATTGATTGATTAGGCCCCAATCAACTCCTCCTGAATGGAAAATTTCGGCCAGATCCTTTGAAAATTAAGTCTCTAAAGGCCATTGGGAAGAATCAAGCATTTTACAGAGCTTCCTTAAGGCTCAGAGAGACAAAACAGGGTAATTACTGAGGAGAGATGTATTAACTCCACCGTTAGCTAGGGGTCAAGGGTAACTGTAATCAACAAAACCGGCTGTTGATGCTTCTTGCATCATTACGACCGGTTTTTAATAAGAGTAATTTGGAGCTGCTTTGTGTGGAGGGCATTAAGCGGCTTCTTTATCCTTAGCTTTTTTCAGATTGTTCATTGCATAGGCCGCACTGTTAACGATTTTTACTTCGCCGTTTTCTACGATAAACGTCACATTAGAGCGATGACCGTTTTCGATGCCTAAAATTTTCAAAATATGCTTCGGCAGAGTGACCTGTCCGTCGACCCAAACGATCGAATCAGAAGAGAAATTCGCAGACATATTGATCCTCCTTTTAAATTTTTACCTGGTCGACAGATCATTTTTGAAAAATCCTTCGACCTAGGAAAATCACCAATTTTCTCAAATTTCTTACCTATGATCTTACCTGTTTTATGTGATGCTTTATGTGTAAACCCTAATCTGAGTAAAAGACGAAGTCGTTTTCACGAAGAGAAGAAACAATTGATATCGAAGACTTGAATAAAGGGAAAAGCAGCTTTTCGAAATTTATATTAGAATGCGATCTCTTGGCGGCCCGATGGTGAAATTGGTAGACACAAGGGACTTAAAATCCCTCGGCGCAAGCTGTACCGGTTCAAGTCCGGTTCGGGCCACCAAAACCCCTCTTTTTTCGATTTGGAAAATCATAGAAAAACGTAGAAAATCGAGTAAAAAATCTCTGAAAGCCTTGGATTTTAAGGATTCCAAGGCTTTTTTGTTTTTTCAGCCATTGGAAAAACAAGGAAAAGCATAGAAAAATAAGTAAAATCTTTTGTGGGGCAAATTATGGGGCAGAAAAATTGCCTCACAAAGATATTTACTTATGAAATTCACTCAGCGCAACTTAGAACTCATAACCGAGAACGGGAAATACTCAGACCCGATTACGAGTGGTCTTTTTCTCAGAGTTAGAAAACAAAAATTTAAGAGCTGGTACTACCGACGATGTATCGATTACAACCGGTATGAACTCGGCCTTGGCTCGTTTTCAAAAGTGAACCTTCCGCTGCTCGTTCTGAAGCTGCCGTTTGAATGCTATGTGACGAGGTGTTTTTAGTTTCTCTCCCGCCAGAAAAGAAAAAGAGAAACTTGAGCCGGAAAAGAAATCCTTTTATTTTGCCGTGATGTGGTCGACCAATTTATTCATTGGAATATTGAGGTCGGTAACTGGGAAGAGCTTGATAAGGCCCATAAAATATTCGAGGGGCGCATGCGGATGTACATTCTGCCCGTTATCGGAGACCTCCCTATTACCGATGTTCAAGAAAGTCACGTGGCCGAAATTGCCAAAAGCATATGGGATAAACCGGATACAGTAGACCGGTGCCTGAGATTTGTCCGTCAAGTGTTCAATTGGGCAAAGGCCAACAAGCTTTGCTCTCAGGATAATCCTGCCACCGGTTCGAGCCTGCAAAAATAAGCACGTCAGAGCAATACGTAACTGAACGAAGCAGTCACTGAT
>VOFK01002179.1_pt1 | contig 16971 bp, 18 predicted proteins | sample 5384121 | NCBI WGS metagenome assembly VOFK01 (sample SAMN12384730, study PRJNA508395) | human gut metagenome | isolation source: healthy gut J | host: Homo sapiens
TCGATGTGCTTCGTTCGGTTACGTATTTCATAGGGGAGCGGTCCTGTTCCTACAGGCTGTTCCTGCTTCTATTTCAGTAGCTGGGCATGATTGTCCTCAAAAGCTTCCCGCGCATCTTTTGACGGGGTCCGGAGCTGGGGGGTACACCATAAGCAATGTAGCCGGCACTGATGACGATAAGGGCGAACAGCCCCAGGCAGAGATTCAGAAAAGAGCGTCTCCCTGGCTTTCCGTTCGGGGAATTCTCCTGCCGGGCGGATTCTTCTTCCGCGGCGTGTTCCGAGACGACGTCCAGGGAGGTTTTCAGACGTTTTTTAGCTGCGGGAGCGGGTTTTCATCCTTGTGTTCTCCTCCGTTCTCCTTCGGAGCGAAGCGGGTTTCGTCTTCCGCAGGGGGAGTTTCGCCGGACGGCTGTCTGGGAGCGGGGGCGTCGGTCATGGGATGCGCGGGAATGGAGGTTAGTCTACCGGGTGGGTTTGTTTGAATTCAGCCAGTTTTGGCCGCATACGCATTATATTGATATTGCAGGGCATGGAATTCCTGCTTGCGCTGCGCCAGCGTTTTGCGCATGTCTTCAATGTCAAAGCACAGGTGCTCAAAGTCGCGGCGTTTGGAGGGCAGGACATCTATATCCTTCACCGTGAAGGGCGTCGTGATTCTTCCCGGGTTGGAAAGCCTTTTTCTGAAGATTGTAATTAACGCGGGCGTCGTGGGATTCCGCCTGGCTTATTTCCTGTTCCGTCTGGGCCAGTGCGTTTTTCATTTGCTGGAGCTGGGCCTGGAGCTGCTGGTGTTCCTGGGATGAATTGCCCGTCAGGAAGGAGGTCAGGGCTTCATTCGTACTGCTGTCGCACGAAGTAAGGGCCAGCGTGAGGGCCAATGCCGGACAGGTACGCCTGGTGAATCTCACGATGTTGAACATGCCGGAGATTATGAACCTTAACGGAGGGGAAAGTCAAACTGTTCATGCGCCCTCCGGAACAATGATTTTTCTCGCATAAAACGCGTATGCGGCTACAGTGCCCGCGGCATGATGCAATTATCGGAGATTGGAGGCCATCTGACGGCCAGAACGGGTATTGATGATTTGATGGAGGATTTATTCAAGGCCCTCCATTCGGGAGACGCAGGCTTGTGCCAGTTGAACGGCGGGAGCCCCGCCGTTATTCCTGAAGTGACGGAACTTTGGCGACGCAGCATGGAGGAACTGGTGCGAAATGGCAAATTTGACGTGCTGGTGGGCCATTATGCCCATCCGGGCGGGGATCCTGCCTTCATCCGTGCCTTGGTGCGTTTTCTCAATGAACGTTGCGGATGGAACCTGACGCCGGAAAATGTGGCGATTACCCAGGGCGGCCAGATGGCCTGCTTTTACACTGTTCAACATGCTGGCGGGCCCGTGTCCGGACGGTGCTGTGCGTGAAATCCTTTTTCCCCTGTGCCCGGATTATGTGGGATACCAGTCCCAATCCCCCTGTGCGGCGGCGTCATGTTCCGGGGGCATCCGGCCCGGCATACGCATGCTGGACGGGCACACGTTCAAGTACGTGATTGATTTTGACCGTCTGGACATACGTCCGGAAACGGCCGCCGTCTGCATGTCCCGGCCTACGAATCCCACCGGGAACGTGGTGACGGATGAAGAATTGGGGCTTCTGCGGGAAATGACTTCCCGCGCCGGGGTTCCCCTGATGATTGACAATGCTTACGGGCCTCCGCTGCCCAATATTTGTTTTGTGCCCGTAACCCCGGCCTGGGATGAGAACATGATCCTGACCATGAGCCTGTCCAAGATCGGGTTGCCCGGAACGCGCACCGGCATTGTCATTGCGCGCCCGGATATCATTCGTGCCGTCGTGAGCATGGTGACCACGTCCTCCCTGTGTCCGAACAATCTGGGCCAGGCTCTGGTGACGCCCTATCTGGAAGACGGCACTCTGGAGAGAGTCTGCCGTGAAACCCTCACGCCGTTTTACCGCGGCCGGGCGGAATTCGCCCTGTCCCTGCTGCCGGAACTTTTCGGAGAATCCATCCCCTGGCGCGTTCATAAGAGTGAGGGCACCATGTTCCTGTGGCTGTGGTTTGAGGGATTGCCCATCACGTGCCAGGAGCTTTACGAACGGTGCAAGTCACGGGGCTGTTTTGTAAATCCCGGCCATCACTTTTTCTTCGCCCTTCCGGAGGAGGGGGAACCCTGGCCGCACCGTCATGAATGCATCCGCATCAGCTTCACCCAGACGGAGGAACTCCTGCGCAAGGGGCTTTCCATCGTGGCGGATGAAGTGCGCAAGGCCTACTCCCGTTCTTAATCCAAACCTGACCCGTATCCATGAACAGCATGACCGGCTTCGGCAGAGCCGCCGCCCAGACAGACCGTTATAATATCCTTGTTGAAATATCAGGCGTAAACCGCAAACAAACGGAAATCGCCGTCAATGTGCCGCGCGGCTATGCGGAATGGGACGCCTCCGTGCGTTCCATCGTGCAGGGGGCTGTTTCCCGCGGCCGCGTAGGCGTCTCCATTTCTGTGGAGCGTCTGGAGGAAGCGGATGGCTCCCTCCTGCTTGATGAGCAGAAACTGGCCTCCCTGGCGGAGCTGCTGAACCGTGCGTCTGACCTGACAGGTCAACCGTTGCCTCTCCAGGCGTCCGACCTGCTGAGGCTGGATATCGTTACTTCCGCAGCGGAAGCATCCCTTTCTCCGGAAGAAGCGTGGCCGATGGTGGAAAAGGCGCTCAAAGCCGCCTTGAAGGATTTTATTTCCATGCGTGCGGCGGAAGGTGCCAACCTGAAAGCGGACGTTCTTGGCAAGCTGGATGTCTTAGAGCAATTCCGCCTCCGTATCGCGGAACATGCCCCTTCCGTGCCTGTCAGGCTTCGGGAGGCCATGCTCAAGCGCTTGGCTGATGCCGACCTGTCCGTTTCCGTGGACGATGAACGCATCATCCGGGAAGTGGCTCTGTTTGCGGACAAGTGCGACATTTCCGAGGAAATTACCCGTCGTCTCTCTTCCCATTTTGACCAGTTCCGCACCTTGTGCGGTTCCTCCGCTCCCGCGGGCAGGCCTCTGGATTTCCTTTGCCAGGAAATCTTCCGGGAATTCAACACCATCGGCTCCAAGGCGAACGATTCCACGCTGGCCCATCTGGTTGTGGCTGCCAAGACGGAGCTGGAGAAAATCAGGGAACAGGTTCAGAACATCGAATGACAGCCATGAAACAGCCATTGGGAACATTGCTGGTGGTATCCGGGCCTTCCGGTTCGGGGAAGACGACGTTGTGCCGCCGCGCGACGGAAAACGGTCTGTGTGTGTACAGCATTTCCTGCACGACGCGCCAGCCCAGACCCGGGGAAGTCAATGGAGTAGATTACCATTTCCTGACTCCCGCCGAATTTGACGCCAGGGTGGAGCGGGGAGACTTTCTGGAATATGCGGAGGTGCACGGCAACCGCTACGGTACGCTGAAAGCGGATATTTTGACTCTTCTGGAACAGGGGAAAAACGTGGTGATGGATATTGACGTGCAGGGGGCTGGGCAAGTCCGTTCCTGCCGGGAGGGCATTCTACCCCTCTGCTATGCGGACGTTTACATTTATGTGCCGCAGGCGGAGCTTAAAAACCGCCTTTGCGGACGGCAGACGGATGGCGCTGAAACGATTGCCCTGCGTCTTCGCAATGCGGAACAGGAAGACGCCTGCCTGCCGCAGTACCAGTACTGCCTGGTTTCCTCCGACCGCGAGACGGATTATGCTTCCTTTTGCGCCCTGCTCAAATGCCAGTCCATGCGGGTGGGACTGATGCGGTGATAAGGTCTTGCCTGTTTATCGAGAGACTGCGTTCTCACGTTTCGTCCCCCGTCGTATGGCATCCGGGATGGAGGCTCCGGTTCCGAGACATTTGGAATTGGTTCTCTTCCCGTGCCTATATGGTATGTGATTCCCTTTCCTCTGATCCGGCCTGCGTGAAAAAACGCGGGTTGAAATTCTTGACGGGCAGGATACTCATAGGCTCTTTGAATAATTCAATGTTGAAATTATCCTCTAGGCAAAGAACCTCGGAAGAGGTGTCCCGGTAGGTCAGATACTGCCCCGTTTCCTTGTATCCGTTAATTGCCTTTTTGACTAAAATGTTTGACTGTCAGTTGAACGTGGATGGATGAAACTACTGTTTCCCGTTGTTCTCCTCTTAAGGAGAAGGATAATGTAAAAAAAGAAGAACTCTGCTTTTAGACGAAACAGGGATATTGTTTTTTGTTCCCGTGGGAATGATGGCGCCTTTGACCGGACACTTGGGTTTCCTTTCCGTTGACCGGGCCTTCCAAAGCTATTATCGCTCTACTTGAGCGGATACAACCAGCCGATGGCGCAGGTAAAAATGACCCAGAGGAGCAGGTTGAGGGGGAGTCCCACTTTGACGAAGTCCTTAAATTTGTAACCGCCCGCATTGTACACGTAAGTGTTGGTCTGGTAGCCGATGGGGGTGGAGAAGCTGGCGCTGGCGCCGAACATGACAGCCAGAATGAAGGGAATGGGGTTGGCGTCGAATTGCAGGGCCATTTCATAAGCCAGAGGCCCCATGACGGCCGCTACGGCATTGTTGGAGATCATCTCCGTCAGGATAGAGCAGATCAGGTACAGGCCGGAGATGGCGACCAGGCACCCCAACGGGCCTATATTATCCACTACGCCGAAAGCAATGGCTTTGGCAAGCCCGGTTTTGCTCATGGCTTCTCCCACGCACAGCATTCCCAGAATCAGAAAAATAATGCCCCAGTCCACCGCCTGGTAGGCTTCCTTCGGCTTGATGCAGCCGGAGATGATGACGATGAGAGCTCCGATGTAGGCGAGATAGAAGGGATTGAAGCGCGCGAAGAATTTGAAGAATTCCCCGTATTGCTCAAAGGATCCCAGCAGGCCGATAAAAATGAACAGCCCCATGGCCAAGATGGCCCAGCCCTGTTTGCTGCGGTTGTGCGCTTCCGCAGGACGCTGGCTCAGGGGGATGATACGCTGCTTGGTCAGGATGCGGTTCATTCCTTCCTGCGGTCCTTCCAGAAGAAGCGTGTCCCCTGCCGCCAGCTTGGTGTTCGGCCCCATGTCCGTGATGTTTTTGCCCTGCCTGTGGATGGCGAGTACGAAGATGTTGAATCGCTGGCGCAGCTTGAGTTCGGACAGGGACAGCCCGGCGAATTCGGAATTGTTGGCGATCATGCCTTCCACGATTTGCACATCGCGCTGTTCCAGCGTTTCCAGCCCGCGGCTGTCATCCCAGCCCAGGTCCACGCCTTTGGCTTCCCGCACCTGGTTGACTTTTCTGGCGTTGCACAGGAAAAGAATGCGGTCTCCTTCTTCCAGGTTGATGTGCTGCAGCTCTTCTTGCATGGAGAATCCCCTGCGGCGCACTTCCACGATTTTGGTGCCCAGCAACTCGGTTTGCATCAGGTTGATGGGAGTGGTGCCGATGTGGGGGGAATCCGCGGGAATTCTGACCTGGAGCAGGAAATCGCGCTGAATGCCGCCCGGAAGCATGGTGGACAAAGTGGGGCGGGATGGAAGCCATTTGCGGCCTAATGTCCAGAGGTAGAGCAGGCCCGCCGCCGCATAAATCAGGCCCATGGGCGTTACCGTGAACATCTGGATGCCGTCATAACCCAGTTTCTGCACCTGGCCGAGCACAACTACGTTGGTGGATGTTCCGACCACGGAGCAGGTGCCTCCCAGAATGGTGGCGTAGGAGAGGGGGGATGAGCAGCTTGGAGGCCGCGATGTTATGGTCCCTGCAGAAGGCCAGAACGATGGGCATCAGGATGACGACCACCGGGGTGTTGTTGACGAAGGGGGAAACCATGAACGCTCCCAGCGTGATGACCAGCAGGGCGGTCAGTTCCCTCCCCTTGGCTACCTTGTTGAACAGTTTGGAAAGGTCTCCTATTAATCCCGTTCTTTCCAGGGAAGCGCTCAGAATGAACATACACACCACTGTCAGCGGTCCGCTGTTGGCAAAGCTGGACAGCACATCACGCGTGCTCAGAATTCCCGTGAGCATGAGGACGGCGGTGCCTGTCAGGGCTGTGATTTCCACGGGCATCCATTCCTTGATGAAGCTGATGAATAACAGGACCAGCAGAATGCCTACAATCCATTGCTGGGCGGCCGCTGATTCCAGCCAGCCTATGACGGAGGCGGAGTTGATGTTGAGAAGAGGAAGCATGGTTTGAAAGTTGAAGGTGTGGGGAAAGGGTCCAACTCTCCTACTTTCCCGGCTTCTATCTGTCAAGCCGCAATAATTTTCCGGAAAGGGTTTGAAAAGGTTCCTGCGCTTTTTTATTGTTGGTGCGCCGCATGGATTCCCCCATAATAACAAGGTTTGCTCCCAGCCCTACAGGCAATCTCCATCTGGGGCACGCCCTGGCTGCGTGGGAAGCCCGTTCCCTGGCGAACCGTTTTTCCGGGAAGTGCGTGCTGAGGATGGAAGATATCGACCAGAACGCGGTGCCGTCCGGAGTTTGTTCAGGGCATATTGAAAGATCTGGAGTGGCTAGGCATCCGCTTTGACGGTCCCATGATGGTTCAGTCTTCACGCTTCAGCGCTTATGAACACGCTCTTCAGACGCTGAAGGACCGGGGCGTGCTGTACCCCTGTTTCTGTACGCGCCGGGAGATTGCGGAGGAGGTGGCCGCCATGGGTGGGGCGCGCCGCAGGGGGCTGCGTGGACGTATATCCGGGAACTTGCCGGCTGCTTGACAAGGGGCGCAGGAAAGAGCTTCTCAAATCCGGCAAACCTTTTTCCTGGCGGCTGGATTGCCGTGCTGCGGCGCGGATTACCGGTCCCCTGCTATGGAGGGACATGCGGTTCGGAGATCAGGTCTGCCGTCCGGAAGAACTGGGGGATGTGATTCTGGGCCGCAAGGACTGCGCCGCCAGCTACCATATTGCCGTGGTTGTGGACGACGCCGCCCAGGGAGTTACCCATGTAAGCCGTGGTGAGGATTTATTCCCTGTGACGGGCATCCACCGGACGCTCCAGGCCCTGTTGGGGCTTCCTGTTCCGCAGTGGTATCATCACCGGCTGGTGAAGGATGCTTCCGGCAAGCGGCTTGCCAAGAGGGACAGGAGCCTGAGCCTTCAGGAAATGCGTGCCGCCGGGATGCGGCCGGAAGACGTGTTCCGGCTGATGCGGGAGAGCTGAGGGATTTTCATTCCCTTATAGGCAGGGGGGTGCGTTGTTCCGCCGGGAAAGGCAGGGGGGCAGGCTGTGGCTTGCGTTTTTCCAGCAGCCGGTCGGATGGTTTTTCTTTCCGATGCAGAGCAGGCATGCATAAGCCGCCGCCAGGGTCAGCAGGAGAAGGGAGCTCAGGATGGCCAGCAGATTCAGATGCCCCAGCGGATGAGCCATGCGTGCGGCATGGCTGCCGTTCCTGCCAGTATCTGGGGAAGCCAGATGAAAACCGCCTGGGAAAACAGGCTGACGGCTGTGAAGGCCAGCCCCGCGCGGCCAGGGTGAGCCATACTGACGGAAGTACCGGCAGGAATGTTTCATGGATGTTTTTTTCATGGCCCGTGCCGTTCCTGCGAATATGGAAACGAGAAACAGGGGGCCAGCAATGCGGCGGCAGGGAGGGTGTCCCAAAGGAGCCATGTGCAGGGGGGAGACGGCCGTCAGGAGGCCCGCGCTCTTAATCAGGAGGCCCTGGGGGGCGGCGGGCTGGTGCCGCGGCGTGGTTCATATCCGTTAATCGGGCCAGACATTGCCGGGCGTGCTTCCCTGGGTAATGACGACTTCTTGGCCTATTTTCAGGGGGTGAAGTTGGGCGTTACTTCCTGCTGTACTTCCACAAGTTCGTTCGTATCCTTGAGCTTGACGCGCACGCGGATCATTTTGACTGCTTCCACCCTGCCGTCCACGATGGAGCCTGTGGCGGAAGCCAGTTTTGAGGTCCCCATGCCGATGATGCCGGGAGTCATGGCCTCCGCCGCCGTTCCGGCCATGTTGGCAAAGGTGCCGTCGTCCGTGGAGGTAAGGACGTTGATTTCCTTTGATGCGGACCACGTTGCCCAGCTTGATGGTCGTCACTTTGCCGGTGGCGATTTCCAGATTGCTTTTTGGGTGCAGGAGAAAAGGACTGGGAGAATAAGAAAAGCGGGAATGAATGGAAGCGGATTCATGATGAACGTAGTTAACTACGCTGGCGGGGTTAAGCGTTTTTCAGCGTGTGGGAAGAATTGTGTAGGTAGCCAGATACAGGAGCAAATGGAGGGAGGAGAGTGCCAGTACCCTGTTCATGCGGCTGTCCGCGGGCGTTTTGCGGATTAGGAGCATCAGATACCCGCCGAAGAGGATGGAGGGTATCCACATCCACCACGTGTGGGACAGGTTCAGGTGAAGGGCCCGGCTGGATGTAGGCAGCGTGATGTAGGCAGCCAGGATGAAAGACTGGGCCATGGCGCGCGCCTTTCCTTCCCCAGCCGCACGGCCAGCGTGCGCTTGCCCGTAGTGAGGTCTTCCTTTCTGTCGCGGATATTGTTGACGGATATCATGACGGCGCACAGGAGGCCGCATTGAATGCCTGTTACGATGCCGGCATTGTACACCGCAAGCGATTCCACCAGCGTGCCGGGTACGACGGGCGCCGTGCCTATCTGCACCAGAATGGTTCCCAGTACGGCAACCAGTCCGAAGAAGAGGATGACGAATATTTCCCCCAGGCCCTTTAGGCCAGCGGCCACGGCCCTCCCGTATAGCCATAGGTGAAGTAGAGGGACGGGATGCCGATGGCGAGGATGGCCAGCCGCGCAGTTCGATAAAGGCAAAGGCCAGAAAGCACGCTCCCAGCAGGAAGAAGAGGCCGATGAGCATGACTGTTCCGTGGGAGGGCTCCGCTGGCCGTCATGCGCACGGGCCCGGTTCGCCGTTCCGTATCGGCGTGCTTGGCATGGTCAATGGCGTCATTGAAAAAATTGCAGGCAATCTGGAGGCACAGGCAGGAAGTCAGTGTCAGGAGGGCCAGGGACGCATTCCAGCTGCCGGTCAGTTTCTGCACCACCATGCAGCCTGCCCATACCGGAATCAGGGAGGCGGTGAGCGTCTTGGGGCGTGCCGCCAGAAAGGCGGAAGTAATGATATTCATGTGAGGGAAGGCTCCGTAATCAGCGGAGGATGGGGCCGAGGCGGCGGAGGGTTTCCTTAATGAGTGAGACGTGCCATTGCCCGGGGGCCGTTTCCTCTTCTCCCAGGTAGCCATATACCAGGCAGGAACCCAGTTGAGAGTAAAAAAGCAGGCGGGGAGACGGTCCCATGGGCCCCATTCCCATGACGGCGATCGGCCCCCTTGGGCTTGGTGAAAAGCTGTACTCCTGTCTGGATGTCCAGGAGGCCAGGCAGGGCGTGAATGCAATTTGACGATATCCGCCTTGTAGGAGCGCGCCTTTTTTTCCTGTTCGCGCAGGTAATCCCACCAGAGTGATTTGGAAATCATGGGTGGAGCCGATGATGATGATGACGTCCCGCTCCCGCGCTTCCATAACCAGTTCCCTGGCGTGGCGCATGGCCTTGATTTCAATGTCCATGGCGGCGGCATACGGCATATAGGCCCGGGCAGGGCAAAAGCGCTCTTCTTCCGGGATGCGGCGCAGCCTCCTTCCTCATGGCAGCGCACGGTGACCAGCAGGGGCATCTCCGGCCGGAACTCCATAACCTGTTCAGTCGTGAGTTCCGGGGAAGGGCATCCACGCGCAGTTCCACTAGATCGCACTGGTCTGTTAAATCTTTTTCCTTTCAGCGTTTTCCATAGCTCCCACGAGGTAACGGACGCAACGATTTTTCGGCGGATAGGCCTGATGTTCACGTACAATCTGCTGCGCATCCTACTATCCCAGCAAAGGAAGGAAGGTCAATCTTCTATTGATGAGTTCCACTTCATTTGGGGCCGAAGTATGTCGGTTCGCCTGCCTTTTCCCCTTTTGGAACTGTGTTTTCTTCCTGTGCCAGCCCTGTTGGCCGGTTTCCCGGTAGACGGATTGACGGATGTTGGCGCCGGCTGCCGTTCAAGATACCGGCAGGGGGCTGTTTCATGGGATTTGTTGTTGTGGCGGAGGGGGCGTTATTTTCCTGCCTGCACGTGTTAAAAAACATGTTGAGAATGGAGGTCCTGGCTTGAAAAGGGAGTTCGAGGGAGCTAGGTGAAGGCCATGAATATGCTTTGGTCGTATTGCGATGGGGGAGGAATCCTCAGCGCTTTGCCGCGCTGGTGGGCGCGACGGAAAAGATCGTCCGGGCATCCGGAATGGTCCTGGAAGGCGTATGTCCTCATGGGTTCGCCAGATTGCCTCCGGTGCTGGAAGGGGATTGGGATAAGGCAGTTTCAAAGGGAAGACAGAAGCTGGGGTGTTGGGTCCAGGCCGCTTTTAACGCTGGCTTCTTCCTCCATTTCTCCCGTTTCATGATTGTGGAGGAGAAGGTTTCAGGCTGCCGGTAATAGGTTCCACGGCACTTGGATGGCGGCTCTGAAAGGCTGCCCAGGAAAAACACTTTAAGTGAGCCGCGTTTCTCCCCCCCATGGCCTCCGTGGCGAAAGGAAAAAATCCATCCTGCTGCGCGTGACGGATATGGCCGGCATCGGCGTATGTGAACTTTCCTTATGTGAACGCATTCTTTTCTCTTCCCAGATCAGCTTCTGGTCACATGGCTAGTTCTCTGGAGGAATGGTTTGCCCGGTATCTGGGACGTTATGGTGATTTATGCTCTTTTCCCTGCGTTTTGCGGCTCTTTTTAAATCTGGGCCTAATAATGCACGCACAAAATGCTCTGATTCTGTCTTATCTAGGTAATTCATGGCGCTGGCTGACGTGAACATTTTTCCGGCAGAAAGGCTTGGGTGAGAACTGGGATGCCGGATTACCGTTGCGGGGATGAACGCCGGGAGGTTGCCGCCACTGCAGAGCTTGAAATAAGGTGTTCCGTGCGCCCGTCATTCTTAAAACCCCGGACCGCAGGCTGGTCAGGAGGATGATAGAGGGTTAGCTGGCTTCGTCATTTGGATTTGACAGAGGCCTTCCTCCTGGTGGCGGGTGGCGAATGCGGCGGCTTTGTTTGGATTTTTGGGGCTTCCTCCATATCACATTCCATATGCTAAATGGGCATCTTGTTTTACCCAGGCCAGGCAGGGAACGGGCTCCTCTTTTCTGTTTTGAGGAAGCCTCTGGTGTGGATGAATTGCCATGAAGGTGTCTATTTTCCCTTCCACCAGGGCTTTTACATTGTGATCATAACTGCTGACCTCATTGCAGCAGGTTCATGATCTGGGAACTGGTTCCGCAATGACGAGCTGGTCTCCAGAAATCCTGGCTTCAGGCTTCGTTTTCCTCTGGAGGGCTGCTTTGGCCACAAGGTTGCTGGCGGATTTGGTGCCGCTTGTCCCACAGGCTGGCTTTGGCTTTCCTTGAACGGAACGGCGGTCATGCCGTCTTCTCCATTATCCGGGAAGCCGGAGATCATCGTCGTCCATGCGGCGGCCTGCTGCGGCCTGGGGCCTTCAATCGTCTTGCTGACGAGGGATGTCTCCCAGGCGGGTGGCGTCGGTCATCGTAGCCAATGGCTTTGGTGAAGCGCGCGGCCGCATGGACCGGCGGTTGGGAGCTTCGTTCAAACGGTCTGCCCCACCCGCGTGGTTTTTTCGAAGTCAGAATGCCAGGTGATCCAGAAATACAACCTTGCCGCTCAAGTCGCGCCTTGACGCTGTTGCATACTTGTCCGGCCGGGGAGGCGCTGCTGGAGCAGGGGTGCCCCATTTTCTGTGTATTTTACCTGATAATTATCGCTGATAGTTACTGCCATGATTGCAAAATATAATGATAGTTTGAATGCAGGAACGGCTTAATTTGGATATCGGGTCCCGGGAATAACTGGAGCGGCGGTCGCTGGGAGTGGGATGATGCAGCCTCTGCGGGATTGCGGGCCCATCCAGCTAACGTGTGGACAAGGCGGAAAAGCGCACCGGCAAGAATCCGTGATGCGCTGTATAGAATAGCTTCGCCTTCCCGCTTTGTTAAAGAATAATCGCGTGCGTCCGCGTAGCATGATCCAGGCAAAAGGGCCAGCATGCGGCCCGTTGCCCTTTTCCGTACGGTAGGGAGTAAAAGCAACGTATGTCCAGCGGAATCGTGAATCTGTTCTTCCGGTACCCCCCGCTTCAATGAGCTTTAATGGCAATAGCCGTAAGAGATGTCTTCTAACTCGCAATGAGGCGGGCGGATGGAAATGACAGCGGCTGCCGTCAGGTTGGACGGTTCCACCCCAAGGCATGGACTTGATGGTGTTGGAAATGTTGCCAGCGGTTCCCGCCGCCTGAATCAGGGAACGGTGGCAGTTTTCGCCGTAAATGCAAACCACACGGCGGCGCAGTCGCACGTAGCAAAATAACAACACGCAGTCGGAAACTCCGGGTAAATCAGGCCGTACGCCTTCCACAGGATAGCCATCAGATTGTGTTTGTTAGTCGCTTTTTTTTTGGAATTTTTTTTGGAATTTTTTTTTTTGCGCTAACAACCTCCTGCCGTTTTGCCCGTGCATATCGGTCACGAACAAATCTGATTACTAAACACAGTAGCCTGGATTTGTTCTATCAGTAATCGACCTTATTCTAATTAAATAGAGCAAATCCCCTTATTGGGGGGTAAGACATGAAGATGCCAGAAAAACATGACCTGTTGGCCGCCATTCTCGCGGCAAAGGAACAAAAAGGCAGGGGGCAATCCTTGCGTTTGCAATGGCGTACCTTCGCGGCAGATATAATGGCGGTGCGTTTACAAAAACAGTAATCGACGCAACGATGTGCGCCATTATCGCCTAGTTCATTCGTGACCTTCTCGACTTCGCCGGACTAAGTAGCAATCTCGCTTATATAACGAGCGTGTTTATCGGCTACATCGGTACTGACTCGATTGGTTCGCTTATCAAACGCTTCGCTGCTAAAAAGCCGGAGTAGAAGATGGTAGAAATCAATAATCAACGGCGTTCCTCGATATGCTGGCGTGGTCGGGGAACTGATAACGGACGTCAGAAAACCAGAAATCTTTGGTTATGACGTCATTGTAGGCGGAGAGCTATTTACTGATTACCCGATCACCCTCGCAAACTTGTCACGCTAAACCCAAAAACTCAAATCAACAGGCGCCGGACGCTACCAGCTTCTTCCCCGTTGGTGGGATGCCTACCGCAAGCAAAGCTTTGGCCTGAAAGACTTTCTCCGAAAAGTCGGGACGCTGTGGGATTGCAGCAGATTAAGAGTGGCGCTTTACCTATGATTGATCGTGGTGATATCCGTCAGGCAATCGACCGCCGCAGCAATATCTGGCCACTTCACTGCCGGGCGCTGGTTATGGTCAGGTTCCGGCATAAGGCTGACAGCCTGATTGCAAAAAATTCAAAGAAGCGGGCGGAACGGTCAGAGAGTTGATGCGAGCAGAGTCACCGCGATTATCTCCGCCTAAGTTATTCGCATCAAAAGTTGCGCCTTTCGTCGGGCTGTTAATCATTACCGTGATAACGCCATTACCCGCCAAAGCCCAGCGCGACAAAATGCCAGAGAACTGAAGCTGGCGAACGCAGCAATTACTGACATGCAGATGCGTCAGCGTGATGTTGCTGCGCTCGATGCAAAAATGCACGAAAGAGCGAAGCTGATAAAGCTGAAAATGATGTCGATGATGATGTTGCCGCTGGGTCGTCGGTTGCACATCAAAGCAGTCTGTCAGTCATTGCGTGAAGCCACCACCGCCTCCGGCGTGGATAATGCAGCCTCCCCCCGACTGGCAGACACCGCTTTGAACGGGATTATTTCACCTCAGAGAGAGGCTGATCACTATGCAAAAACAACTGGAAGGAACCCAGAAGTATATTAATGACGAGGTGCAGATAGAGTTGCCCATATCGATGGGCAACTCATGCAATTATTGTGAGCAACACACACGCGCTTCCAGCGGAGTATAAATGCCTAAAGTAATAAAAACCGAGCAATCCATTTACGAATGTTTGCTGGGTTTCTGTTTTAACAATATTTTCTGCGCCGCCACAAATTTTGGCTGCATCGACAGTTTTCTTCTGCCCAATTCCAGAAACGAAGAAATGATGGGTGATGGTTTCCTTTGGTGCTACTGCTGCCGGTTTGTTTTGAACAGTAAACGTCTGTTGAGCACATCCTGTAATAAGCAGGGCCAGCGCAGTAGCGAGTAGCATTTTTTTCATGGTGTTATTCCCGATGCTTTTTGAAGTTCGCAGAATCGTATGTGTAGAAAAATTAAACAAACCCTAAACAATGAGTTGAAATTTCATATTGTTAATATTTATTAATGTAGTGTCAGGTGCGATGAATCGTCATTGTATTCCCCGGATTAACTATGTCCACAGCCCTGACGGGGAACTTCTCTGCGGGAGTGTCCGGGAATAATTAAAAACGATTAAAACAGGGTTTAGCGCGTACACGTATTGCATTATGCCAACGCCCCGGTGCTGACACGGAAGAAACCGGACGTTATGATTTAGCGTGGAAAGATTTGTGTAGTAGTGTTCTGAATGCTCAGTAAATAGTAATGAATTATCAAAGGTATAGTAATATCTTTTATGTTCATGGATATTTGTAACCCATCGGAAAACTCCTGCTTTAGCAAGATTTTCCCTGTATTGCTGAAATGTGATTTCTCTTGATTTCAACCTATCATAGGACGTTTCTATAAGATGCGTGTTTCTTGAGAATTTAACATTTACAACCTTTTAAGTCCTTTTATTAACACGGTGTTATCGTTTTTTCTAACACGATGTGAATATTATCTGTGGCTAGATAGTAAATATAATGTGAGACGTTGTGACGTTTTTTAGTTCAGAATAAAACAATTCACAGTCTAAATCTTTTTCGCACTTGATCGAATATTTCTTTAAAAATGGCAACCTGAGCCATTGGTAAAAACCTTCCATGTGATACGAGGGCGCGTAGTTTGCATTATCGTTTTTTATCGTTTCAATCTGGTCTGACCTCCTTGTGTTTTGTTGATGATTTATGTCAAATATTAGGAATGTTTTCACTTAATAGTATTGGTTGCGTAACAAAGTGCGGTCCTGCTGGCATTCTGGAGGAAATACAACCGACAGACAGATGTATGGTAAGGTTAACGTGCTCAAATCTTCATACAGAAAGATTTGAAGTAATATTTTTAACCGCTAGATGAAGAGCAAGCGCATGGAGCGACAAAATGAATAAAGAACAATCTGCTGATGATCCTCCGTGGATCTGATTCGTGTAAAAAATATGCTTAATAGCACCATTTCTGATGAGTTACCCTGATGTTGTAATTGCATGTATAGAACATAAGGTGTCTCTGGAAGCATTCAGAGCAATTGAGGCAGCGTTGGTGAAGCACGATAATAATATGAAGGATTATTCCCTGGTGGTTGACTGATCACCATAACTGCTAATCATTCAAACTATTTAGGTCTGTGACAGAGCCAACACGCAGTCTGTCACTGTCAGGAAAGTGGTAAAACTGCAACTCAATTACTGCAATGCCCTCGTAATTAAGTGAATTTACAATATCGTCCTGTTCGGAGGAAGAACGCGGGATGTTCATTCTTCATCACTTTTAATTGATGTATATGCTCTCTTTTCTGACGTTAGTCTCCGACGGCAGGCTTCAATGACCCAGGCTGAGAAATTCCCGGACCCTTTTTTGCTCAAGAGCGATGTTAATTTTGTTCAATCATTTGGTTAGGAAAGCGGATGTTGCGGGTTGTTGTTCTGCGGGTTCTGTTCTTCGTTGACATGAGGTTGCCCCGTATTCAGTGTGTCGCTGATTTGTATTGTCTGAAGTTGTTTTTACGTTAAGTTGATGCAGATCAATTAATACGATACCTGCGTCATAATTGATTATTTGACGTGGTTTGATGGCCTCCACGCACGTTGTGATATGTAGATGATAATCATTATCACTTTACGGGTCCTTTCCGGTGAAAAAAAGGTACCAAAAAAACATCGTCGCATGGTAGTAGACCATGCTTTTGGCGAAGTTTTCAGGGCTTACTATGATAATAGAGCCTGCCGATGCCGAGCGAATGCTCAGGCGCGTTGTAATATGCGACGGCGCGAGTAGCGCCGCGCGAGCACTGCCTGATGCAAACCCAAGGATAATGTCAATGCCTTCGCCTTGTAGGCGACAAGGTCGGCTATGGTGCTCGTTATAGAGCTTGGAGCAAACGCATGCTACGAAGGGCGGTGCTAGGCGCGCAGCCGCTCACTTATTCCGGGCCGAAGGCGCTGCGGACTTTCCGTTATAAGTGCTGCCCGAGGACAGCGAACGATAATGATGCTTGAAAGCTGCATTCACCAAGCCATTGAAAGCACAGATGATGCGCAGTCGTGGATGAAAATGCCGAAGTACCTATTACAGCACGGCTTGTTGTCGCCGACTTAACTGTTGCGAGACATTGCGATTCAGACCTATCCATGTTGGCTTAGGAATCTTATGCTTGGGGCGCTCGATGTGCCTAAGGCCTTCGCGGCAAACCCGTCGCAGCATATCGGGTATCTACGCCGGAAAGTCAGTGTATCGCTTTGTTGCGAAACGCCTATGGCTCGTGTTTCCGAGATGCGCTTTCAGCAGCGGCATAACCGGTTACCGACGGCGATAATAGGTCAGCAGCGTTCTGAATTCGAAGCATTATCATGCGCTGCGCTTATTTTTCCGGCCGAAACGCTTGTGCTCCGATGTTCAGGTCATGGCTTTATTTAATATCCGCATACCGAACGGGGAATTGCCGATCCGTCGGGTTACGCTTTGCCTCGTCACGGCAGCTGCCATGAGGCATGCCGGCAAAGTCGGCGAGGCTGGGTATCAGCGGAACTGCGTCCAAACCATTGTGCGAAGCACGCGCACAAAAGGGAGTCTCATGCTGTCAAGCAAGCTCACTTGGCGCGGCGCGTTGG
>VOFK01001909.1_pt1 | contig 16957 bp, 33 predicted proteins | sample 5384121 | NCBI WGS metagenome assembly VOFK01 (sample SAMN12384730, study PRJNA508395) | human gut metagenome | isolation source: healthy gut J | host: Homo sapiens
AACCATCGATAAACGTATCGATCTCGTAGGAATCATGCCGGGGGATATAAATATCATCGCCTCGCTGCTCCACGGTAATACCCAAGCGGCGAAAAGCGTCCGGGATAATCCCCAACTTATCATATCCTGTATTCTTGATGGTGATCTCCGATCCGGTCATAGCGGCCATACCGATAAAGCTACCCACCTCGATCTTATCGGGGAGGATGGTATGCTCCGTGCCGGAAAGCGACCGTACACCTTCTATTGTCAATAGGGTTAGAACCGACACCTGAGATTCTCGCTCCCATGCGGTTCAGCATCGTGGAAAGTTGTTGCAGGTAAGGCTCGCAGGCGGCGTTATAGATCGTCGTCACCCCTCGGCCAGCACGGCAGCCATCAAGATATTCGCCGTTCCGGTCACGGAAGCCTCGTCGAGCAGCATATAAGCGCCTTTCAACTGGCGTGCCTCTATCTCGTATACTTGCCGCTCGGCGTCGTAGCTAAAGCAAGCGCCCAGCTTCTGGATTCCCACGAAGTGCGTATCCAGCCGGCGTCGCCCGATCTTGTCGCCACCGGTTTCGGGATCAGCGCCCTGCCGAAGCGGGCTACCAACGGGCCTACGATCATCACGGAACCCCGCAGGCTACCACTCTTGCGCAGGAACTCCTCAGTACTCAAATACTCCATGTCCACGTCGTCCGCCTGAAAGGTATAGGTATCGGCGGACGGATGCTCCACCTTGACCCTCATATCCCTAAGGAGCTGGATTAAGTTATTCACGTCCAAGATATCGGGCACATTGTGTATGGTCACCTTCTCCGGTGTTAGCAATGTCGCAGATCACCTCCAACGCCTCATTCTTGGCGCCTTGCGGAACGATCTCGCCGGACAAGCGATAACCACCTTCTATAACGAACGAGCTCATCTGCCTTACGCGTAAAGTTCCTTTTGTTGCCGCCACTGTTATTACGGGCCAAGATATCACGGCTCTCGGCCAATTTGTGTTCCTCCTCGCTCAATACGATCTTGCCGCTAGACAGCTCGTCCAGATCTCTTGAAGATCTTACGGTCGTCCACGCTTTCCTTGTTCCAAGTAAGGAACGATTTCTTCATCTGGTTTGCCAGCAGCCGCGACTGGTCTTTCTCCATACCGGGTTGCAGCTCCGTGGCCTTGCGGATCATCAGCTCACAAGGTCTTTCCGTAATGGCGGTAGCGTATACGGTTATTGTTGTACGGGATACGAGGCGGACGGCTATACAGGTTCTCCTTCTTGATGATCTCGTACGGATAGTCTATATCGAGCTTAAAATCGGCCATGATCGCCAGATGATCCCAGAGGATATGCTTAAAGTCATTTACGTCACGCAAGTGCGGGAACATGTTTCCCATAATGTTGATAATCGTGTTGGCGCAACGCTTACGCTCTTCCCCTGTCTTGGATAGTCACGCAATAGTCCACCATATTTTGGATATTGCGTCCGTATTCGGCAAAAAGTCAATCTTTTTCCTTCTGTATTGTATTTCATTCTTTACATTTTGTTTATCGCGAAGATAGGTATATTAATTGAGAATTGAAAATTGAGATTCGAAAGTTACCTCTCGTTAGCTTAATTATCAATTCATAATCTACCACGTCCAGCCACCGCCCGAATTTCAGCCCTTCTTGCTCAAAGTGGGATACTTTTCTGAGTCCCAGCTTCTCATGCAGCGAGCAGCTAGCCTCATTCCCCTCAGTGATGCAGGCGATCAGGGCGTGGTAGCCGCCTACCCGACATTCCTCGATCAGCCTTTCCATAAGCTGCCGGCCGATCCCCTTGCCCTTGTATCCCGGGGATAAATAAACGGTGGTCTCAAGCGTATATTTATAAGCTGCCTTTTCTTTCCACGCATGGGCATAGCAATATCCCACGACCTCATCATGATCTACGTATACCAGATAAGGATAACTCGCCGAGATCCCGGCTATGCGACCCTCCATCTCCTCCACCCGCAAAGGTTCCGTCTCGAACGTAGCCACGCTATTCACGACATATTCATTGTATATATCCACGATCGCCTTGGCGTCTCGCGAACTCACATTTCGAATCATATTCATTCCGTTAAAACAATCCGATCCGGGAAAGAATATCTCTGCCCGACCGGATCTATCATCGAATAAAATTACTAATTTTTCGGCTTTCTACTCAGACAACGCCTTGATCACCTCTTGGTTCGCCTTGCGCACCTCGGCCTCATTGATCTTGATCACCTTGCGATCGTAGGTCATAAGGCCGTTCACCTCACCTTCTACGTCCGTGGTTTGCGTGTAGACAGCGGCGGAGAAGCCCTTCGGAACCATTTTCTTCAGCTCACGGGCGTACTTCACGTACTCGGCGGTCACCTCATCGCTATTCTTAAACTGTACATAGCCCCAGTTGCGTTTGTTCCACCACAAATGGTTCTCCACGGCCAAGCCGATACCACCATACTCGCCCAATACGTTCACACGCACCGGATCGAACAGGTACATCGCCGGGCCCGGGTAATTATGCAAATCCAAGATATCGCCGCACGCACGGAAATTACCGCCACTGGCCGGATTCACCAGACGGGAAGGATCGTATGTTTTTGTCCACTCGGCAGCCTTCTCGGTATCGAACTGGCCCCAAAGCCTCGTTGAAGGGCACCCATACTACTACGCTAGGATTCGAGACGCACAGGTCCATGATCTCCTTCCACTCCTTGTAATAATTACGGATAGACTCCTCGGTACGCTCCTTGTCGGTTCCACCGTTATACGTATGAGGCGCCCATTGGTTACCCATGTCGCCGCTAGGCATATCCTGCCAAACCAACATACCTTCCTTATCGCAATGATAATACCAGCGGGCCGGCTCTACCTTCACGTGCTTGCGGATCATGTTGAAGCCCCACGCTTTCGTCTTCACGATATCATACAGCAACGCCTCGTCCGTGGGAGCCGTGTAAAGCCCGTCGGGCCACCAGCCTTGATCCAGCGGGCCGTATTGGAACAGGTTCTTGTTGTTCAAGCGCATACGCATGATGCCGTTGGCGTCACGCTCGGCGGATATCTTACGGAAGGCGGTGTACGATTTCACCTCGTCCACCTTCTTGCCATTCTTCGACAAGCTCACCTTCATATCATATAAATAAGGATTGGAAGGTTCCCACAACGTAGGATTTTGCACGGCCAAGCGTAATTCTGTCCCCTTGCGCCCTTGGCGGTAGCAACCACCTGCCCCTTATCGAGCAAGCTGACCTCCACGATGTCCGACACCGGGGAGTCGGAACAAGCCCCGACCGTCACGCTCATCACGCCATTATCGATATTCGGGATCGCCTTGATAGAGGTGATATGCGAGGAAGCGACCGGCTCCAGCCATACGGTCTGCCAGATTCCGGTGACCGGCGTATACCAGATTCCCTCCGGGTTGGCCACTTGCTTTCCACGGGGTTGGTAGCCTTTATCGCTCGGGTCCCATACACGCACCACCAGCTTATGCGTACTTTTTTGCCATTCAGATAGGGAGTGATATTCAAGGAAAAACGGGGTAAAGCCTCCCGTGTGGGAACCGATCAGGATATCATTCACGAACACGTCCGCTTTCCAATCCACGGCGCCGAAGTTCAACAAGATATCTTTTTCCTTTCCATGAGGAGGGCACCGTAAAGGTTCGTTTATACCACAACTCATTCTTCTCCCCACTTCTTTTTGCACGCCGGACAAGGGAGGATTCCACGGCGAACGGCACCAAGATATTCCCATCGAAACTCGTCGGCTCTGCCTGTCCTTTTGGAAGGATAGCGTATTCCCACTCGCCGTTCAAATTCTGCCAATCCGCACGTTCCATCCCGGGGCGTGGATATTCTGGCAATACATTCCGGGGATCTACTTTCTCAGCCCAGTCCGTCTTGATCTTGTCTCCGGCGGGCTTCCACTGCGCCCCGGCGCTACAAATCGTTGCGAACGCACAAAAGGCTAACAATAATTTTCTCATGATATTATTTACATTTTTGAATTGATAATACACTTTCAAGTGACAAAGATAATAGAAAATATCCAAAATCCACATCGTCCTCGGATACCAATAGGAGAACCGCACCTAAATCGATCTAACCATCAAATACCCGGAATATCTCTTGTGACAGAATCTCACAAGGTAAGGTTATTGTCTTTTTAATGTTCTATTTTACATCAATATCATTTCCGGAAAAACACGTACGTGAATTTCCCAAAACACGTACGACTTTTCGGAAAAAAAAACATGTACGTGTTTCGACGCAAACATTACGATGTTTTTACGACTCTGATTTTCAACCCCTTGAAAACATGACCTGATTTTCTGCTTATTGTAAAATTCTTCTTATTCAAGGATACCCGGAAAAGGAGGAGTAATGGCACGACCTATTAAAAAGGAGCCGGATTATGTCCCGCTCGACACGGATTTACTAAGCAACCGTAAAATCCGTCAAATAAAAGCGCAAATACGGATCATGACACTTTTTCTATTATATATTGCCCTGCTTTGTGACATCTAATGCCAATGGCTATTATATCACGGCTTACAAGGAAGAGCGTGAGCTTGCCTTTCTCCGCAAGGTATTCCAGCAATACAAGGCCGGTTACCCGCTGGAACGCCTTTATCCCGCCCGTGTCTACCCGGTCAGTCCTTGCAAGAGCGGGGGATTGATACACGATACCCCCGAGGAGAAACGCCACGCCATGAGCCTCTTCGCCCATTGGAGACCACCGGGTCACCTGCCCATCAGCGAGGACTATCGGCTGACGATGGTGCGACAGCAGGCCATGGCGTGGTTGCTGCGGAGGTATTTCGATGGGCTGATAGCTAAAGAGAAAGCATAAGAACGAGTAGTATGCACTTGCATATCTGTTAATAATTCGCCAATAAAAACATTGATTTACAAAATATATAGTTATATTTGTAATAGTCAGAAGTATTTTGTTTGACTATCAGTGTATTATATGAAACTCGCATGAGAATGGGCAACGGATAAGAAAAATGCAAACTGTTTAGAATCACTATATTCCTCATGCTGTCAAATAACTCTTTATCTTTCTGCAAAGATAATGTTTTTCCTCTGAATACCGGAATTTTCCGGGTATAATCTTCACGGTGATTTCAAAAATAATCCAAATCAAGAATGACATCTGTACCGTAGCCGAGTTCACGTAACTCACAGGCAAAGGTAACTGTTCTTAGTCGTACAAGCAAGGTCAAGCCCTCCGGGTGGCGTGGAAAAATCATCCTCGCCCCGGAGGGCTTCGGTATTTTTCCCGCCAACCTTGCATGTACGGAACACGACCTTTAAAGCCTGTAGTTACGGGAACTCCGGCCCCGAAAAGCCGGACTAACAAAAAAACAATGTCATGTTACAGGCAACAAAGAACAAGTACGGTATTGAAACGCTCAAGACACTGAATGTTTTGTACGACCATGAACATTGGCTGACGCAGGAGGATGTGGATATGGCCAACCGTTATGTCGAACTTATAGAGCAGACGCGCTCGGAAATCACACCGCAAACCGGTGACAGGCTGATTTATCTCAGCCGTCATGGGGACTATTACGGCAATGCACTCATAGACAGTATGGATGAAAAGAAAGGCCTGCTTTCCATCTGCGAACAGCCGTATGTCCCATTCGTATGGCAATCTGCGGATAATATCCGCCTGAGCGTCAGCGGTGGAGCTTTCCACCATGTAAAAACGGATGATCTGAAATTCAACGGTTGGACGGAAGGAGCATTCAAAGACTGGGGACATTGCGGATCGTGCGCTCACGGATCAGTTACATTCACGGCAAAAGTCCCACAATGGATTTACCGTGAGCCGGAACCGCTCTATGGTGATTTCACGACAGAGACATACCGCCGTTTTATCTTCACAAAGACCTGGAAGCGAGAAAACCTCTACCAAAGTCTTGATATCGCTTTTTCACAATGAAGAGGACTTCCGGCAATTCCTGCAAGACTATGAGGGAACGGTATTCAAGGGGGAATTGGAAAACCAGATCGTGGGTAATGAAAAGCTTCCGCAGGGAATATGTCTTCCTGCCTCTGTCGGAATGGGAAAAGATTGATGTCCCGGCAGTGGAGCGAAGGCTTAATTTCCATCCCGAGCAGGTGAAGATTGTCAAGGACATGGAGAAGCACATCACCTATTTCCACCGTATCCAATCACAAGATTTCTAACACTTAAAATCAAACAGCTATGCAAACGACAACATCATTCAAACCCGGCAACGCTCCCCGACCTGCTTTCAGGAATATTGAGCGTACAAGTAAGAAACGAGGACAAGATTACCGAGCAAGACCGCCTGTTTTGTCAGAACCAGCAGGACATGCTCTACAAGACGCTTGACCGGATAGACCGCTGGTATACCATCTTCAAGGAAGAGGCGGAACAATACCGAACAGAACGGGACTTCTCATACGACGACAATGGGGAAAATATCCATGCGTGACCTTTACTCGCTCAGAAACGGTAAGGACGATTATTCGCACAACGAGTTCAAAGCCGTTCGATGTGCTGAACGATTTGGCAGACAAGAACCACAACGCCAACTCTAACTTCGCCAACCGTATCATCGCCTACTTCAACAGGACGTACAACGTGTCGGTGCCGGAACAAAGGATAAACGAAAAGACACTCCCGCATGGGCTTCCGTCCGGTCTATGGGACATACGTGGATGCGGTTATCGAGCATTTAGGTGGCAAGAGTTTCGGGCAACGGCAGTGGAAGAACTGCTTGCCAGAGTCGCAAAGGTAGTCAAGCCTTTCCTGCTGGAGCAAGGTCAAAACGGAGCTGAAGAAGGACAAGATTGTCTTTCCCGAAATCATTCGCTTCGATGATTATTACATACAATACCACCAACGGTGCAAAAAATCAGTTACAATTACAGTGGAGAGCTGGAAACCCTATGCGCGGTATCGCTTACGGTGCGGATGATGTACTGTGCGGCAACTCGAAAAATGATTATCCGTTTCGATGACAACGACGTGTCTGTCAATGACTGGTACGACCTCACGACCACCAACGCCGAGCAAATCCGATTCTACAAGAACGGACGTATCGACGTCAAATTCAAGGACAGCGCAGCAGCCGAGAGCTGCTTCAAGCGTCTCCGATTGGATGAAATCACATTACCGGAGAACTGACCATGAGAAGAATCCCACAGCACCCCGTAAGGCAACTCTTGCGGGTGTCTTCATTTCCAACCGTAAACTATTAAAGATATGTACGCCATCATACCCCAACAGATACCGCAGGACAAGCGGGCCGAAGTCAACGAAAAGATACTTTTTCGCCATAGACTCCGGCAAGGATCTGATTCCGGCGGAGAGCATCTACAACTGCTATACCGGCATCGGCGGGCTGCACAACCTGAAACAGTCCGACTTTGCCAATTACAACGAGTACGCGGAGGCCAAGAAAGAGTATGAGATGGGACAGTTCTTCACCCCGCATGAAGTATGCAGAGACATAGTGGATATGCTGTCTCCGGCCTCTTCCGAGATGATACTCGACATGTGCTGCGGCATGGGAAACTTCTTCAACCACCTTCCGAACCATCATAACACCTACGGTTTCGACATAGACGGAAAGGCGGTGGCCGTTGCAAGTATCTCTACCCGGACGCCCATATCGAGAAATGCGACATCCGGCAATATTACCCGGAACAACGCTTTGACATCATTATCGGCAATCCGCCTTTCAACCTGAAATTTGATTACAGGCTGTCACAGGAATACTATATGGAAAAAGCCTCACGATGTGCTCAACCCGGCAGGCATCCTGATGGTCATTGTTCCCAGCTCGTTCATGCAGAGCGAGTTCTGGGAGAAGACACGCATAACGGCATCAACAGCCGGTTCTCGTTCATCGGGCAAGTGAAGTTAAATCCCAATGCCTTCGCTTCCACGGGAGTCCACAACTTCAACACGAAAGTAATGGTGTTCCTGCGCAAGTCGCTGCATATCGAGATGCAGGCCTACAACGCGGGAAGAGTTCATCTCCATGTCTGAATTGAAAGACGCATCCGCGAGGCAAGGCTGATGAAGCACAAAATACGCTTTTCGACCTGATGCGCGAGACCAACCGGATTGACAAGGAGGAACTGAGGCTGAGTACAAACTCGCCAAGTACATGTACGAGTTGAAAGCCCACACCAAGCTGAACAAACACATAGACAAAGCGGAAGCACTGGTCACGAAGTTCCGTAACCAGAAACCGCCGGAAAATGCCACCCGGGAACAGGTAAACCAATGGGAGAAGAACAAGCTGACCACGACCAAAGTCCTCGGTATCATCCGCAGGTATATCACCTCGCAGAATACCGTACCACGCAAGGAAGTGGCCCTGGTGAAGACCTCCTACGGCTTCAAGCTGAAACAGTATGCACCCCGTCTGCTGGATAAGGTTTCACACAAGGCGGCAAGTATCAATGACCTTGTGCTGGGACGGAGCGAACTTCCCTTACCGGAACTGCCGACTGAAAAGAACATGCGCCAGATACGTGCAGCGGAAAAACTGATACGCAAGAAACGCAGGCAATACGAAAACCAGAACCGGCAGTTTACAGAAATGCAACCAGACCCATTTCTGCAAGAATACCTCGATCGCACCACTTTCAGAAACAAGGACGGTGAGATATGTGAGTTTACATCACTTCAAAAACACGACCTGAACTCTGGTCTTGCAGAAGCGTTATGCGTTTTTGCTGAACTGGCAGCAAGGTTCCGGCAAGACGGCAGCCGTGTATCATCGGGCAAAATACCTGCTTAAATTCCATAAAGGTACGCAATGCCGTCATTCTGGCTCCGGCCATTGCCACCAATATGACTTGGATACCGTTTCTGACAATCAATCGGGAGAAATTCCGTATAGTCAGAAGTAATGCCGATTTGGAAACAGTACCTGAAGGTGTATTACTCATCCTCTCCACCTCCATACTCTCCAAACTGAAGCGTGGACTGTCAAAAATTTGTCAGACGCACATCCGGGAAACTCTGCCTGGTTTTCGATGAATCCGATGAGATAACCAACCCGTCTTCACAACGGACAAGGCTTGTCTTGAGCATTTTCCGCCGTCTCAAATACAAGATACTCGACACGGGAACCACCACGCGGAACAACATCGCGGAACTGTACAGCCAATTTGAACTGCTGTACAACAACTTCCGTCAACATGGTCTGCTGGTGCGACCGGATATACCACGAGAACAGAGACAAGGAGATAGAGGAAGAAAGCAACCGGCATTACGGAGAGCCGTTCCCGGCTTTCAGAGGCCATGTGCTTTTCCGTTCCTGTCATTGCCCCGGAAAATCCACCGTATTCGGCATAGAGAAGCAGAACCAGGACGTGTACAACAAGGAGGAACTGGCGGAGCTTATCGGAAAGACCATCATCACCCGCAAGTTCAGGGACTTCGCAGGCGAGAAGTACAAGATACGTACCCATACGGTCAGCCCGGCTGAAGGCGAGCACGAGGTTTACCGCGTCATTATCGAGGAATTCTGCCGCATTTGCGAGCTGTATTACAACAGTACGGGAGACGCGAAGAAGGATGCCGGGCTTAGGCTCATGCGACAGAATCAAGCTGCTCATCAAAGGCGTGCTCCGTCCCGCACCCTGATAGATGGCTATTTCGGCGACGGATTCCGAACAAGACAAGATATATCGAGAAACTGATACGGAAGATTCCCGGCAAGGTGGCTGTCGGCTGCACCTCCATAGCGGCGTTCGACCTTTACGAGAATCATTCCGCGAATGCTTTCCGAACCGTCCGGTGTTTGTGGTCAAAGGCGAGTGACCTTCAAGAAACGGCAGAGCATCGTGACTGAGTTCGATTCCACCGTCAACGGCATACTGGTCTGCACACAGCAGAGTCTGAGCAGTTCGGTGAACATCCCGACCTGTAACGATGTGATTCTGGAATCGCTCCAATGGAATATCCCGAAGATGGAGCAGTTCTACTTCCCCTTCATACGTCTTGATTCCAAAGAACTGAAGGACGTACATTATGTCACCTACAAGGATTCCGTGGAGCAGAACCTGATGGCACTGGTACTTACCAAGGAGCGGCTGAACGAGTTCATCAAAAGTGGTGAGGTGAAAGAACAGTCAGACATCTTCGAGGAGTTTGACGTCACTATGTCCGTCATCGAGAGCCTGCTGGTCAGGGAACGTGACAGGGAGGGCAAGATACATATCAGCTGGGGGAAGCCAGCGCATAACCGGCTAAAAATGAAAAAACATGAATAACCGCAGATTCCATTCCACAGGCAAAGGTAACTCCGCGCCTTTACCGGCTGGGCAAGGTCAAGCCGCAGCGGTTTTCGGGAAAATCATCCTCGCCGGAGGCTCCGGTATTTCCCCGAAAAACCCTGCACAGCCAGGGGCCCGGACCTTTTGGAGCCTGTGGAATAAAATCCCCGGTTCCGCATCAATAACTGTAATGAAAAAGATTATGGACTTGAATCAGGCAGAAGTGGCAGTGACCACGCAGCATCTCATCGACATCCGGCAGGAAAGGGACAGCCTGCTGCGTATGTCCGATTTCGGCGACATGGGAGAATTCCTATGCACCTGCTCCGAATTGTTTCCCGAAGAGGAAACACCGGAGTACAGGTATACGAAATGGGAGGAAATCCCGGACCCGCTTATCAACAGGGAATGGCTTTGTCCCAACTTCTTTGATATAAGGGGAGGCAATGGAGCAGCTGGAGGAACCCGACAAACGGATTTTTTCTTCGACTGGTGCGACCGTTACGGACACGATATCAGTACGGAAGACCCGCACCTGCTGATAGCGCATTACCGGAACTGTTCGGGAACGTGACCTATATCGACGATGACTCCTGCCCGGACAGCGGGGATGACAGCCTGCTGTATTGTCCGGGCATATCAGGCAACTATTTCGATAACTGTTTCCCTCGTTTTGAAGTATTCGATGACAATTACGATTAAAAGACAAACGCTTATGAACATCAATTTTCTCGGACCGGTCTTACCGACAGACAGTTTCACGCAGATGGCTTTCGTGGAAATCCTGAACATCATCCTGACCTCCGACAACATCGTGGACGTGAACCGGATGCTTATCGGAAGAAACGTCAATCCCACCTTCGGCTCGCTGTCGGGACATTTCCGCTGGTCTTACGCAAACGACCATTTCACGCTGTGGCAGCGCATGGAGTACAATTCACCAATCTGCTTCGGACAGCGCATATTCAGCATCCATTTTCGGTATGCTGGCAAGCCGCGACAGGAAAAGGAACAATACGGTAATGAACTAAAAACATATATATCAATATGAGTCACCAGGTAATTACAAGAATGGCATACAATGCCAAAACCAAGCAGATAGAAACTTGGCAGCATTCCAACAACGTGTGGCCGACAACAGACCATTTTTATGCATTGGATGTGAAAACAGACGAACAGATGTTTGAATTCATAACATTGATAGCAAGCGGTTCGTGGCAGGTTCGCAAATGGAGAAAAAGCGTTCAATATCCTTTTTTGAAGAATATCCGGAATTGGTCAGGTCCTCATACGAGCACGAGCTTGAAGGCAGGCCCTGGAAGGAATATTGTGCTATTTGCCGAAAACATGAAGGGCTTGCCGAAAGCAAGTGCAATGAGATCGTAGCGCGGTTCAAACAACTGGCCGGGATTGTCTGACCCAAACAGATGCAAAATATATGGAAGAGATAAAGATTTCAAACCGGCAAATTGCAATGATGGCTTTTCGACAGGCTTCGCAAGGAAAACAAGAAGGATTCCGCGCTCCGGCTTGCCCGTTGTCTGTTGCAAGGCACAAGCATATCACTCGGCATTGGTGATATTGACTGGGATATTGACACGGCAATACGACAATGCGGCGGAGAGCCAAGTACCGGTTACAGGTACACCGCATATTTTCACTTCAACCGTAAGACGGAGATGGTAAAGGAAAGGTATGACGAGATAGTGAAAGAACTGTATGGGTAATAGTAATACGGAGGCGGCCGGAAGGTCGCTTCTGTCATTATAACGGTATGTACGGGAAACAGAACCCCCTGCCGTACACAGGTAAAGAAAAAATGGAAGAACAGAGAACGCTACGTTGATTTTTCGTGAAATCCCTCATGGAACCATCCCACGCTGGTATGGACGGATTATAACGACAACCTTGACAACCACCTTGACATCATCCGGAAATGTCTGGACAGGCGGAATTGCGATTGCCTGTGGGAAAAGGCGGGCGAATGGTATGGCGATGCGGAATATGAAGCTGTTCATGGGATTATGGAAAAGCTGAAAGAAGAATGCTTTGTATTCAACGACTTTGACGAACACGAGGTCGATGCCTTTTTCGATGAACATGAGGATGCAATCCGGGACGAGATTTACAGCAGGAACGATTCGGACGTAGTGAAAGACCTGATAAGGTACACGGATGACATTCCCATCCGGGTGGAGATGTTTCCGACTACGACTGGCATCAACTCCAACTGGTTTGAATCGCAGGGCGGTTACAGTTACGAGGAATCCCTATTTCGGGGACATGGTAGACAGCCTGAACCTCAATCCGGCGCAAGTAAAAAGAAACTGCTGACGAGCCACGGCTACAAAGTTTACGGGCGTTTCCGAACCGGAAAAAGCAGGAACGGGAAAGAACAGGTCTCATACGAGCAATTCTACGAGGAACTTATCAATTCCTGTTGCGGTGCGAACCTGCTGACCTATATCGGAAAGGTAAGTCTGAAAGAGTTGTATGATGCAGACTTCTCGCTGAAAGAGGTCATTATCCCCAAAGGGAACTGTTGCACGGGCTGTTCAGTTCCACGTATGGCGGCGGAAGCCTGCTTGAAATGGAACTGAAACAAGATGTGAAGCTCAAGCTGGAAGTCAAAGGCTGTAACGGCTTCCGTTTCCGTCTGGACGATGAACGATCCAAGTACGACTATTCCATACAGCATGTATGGCGTGGACGATTCATTTTCAACAATCCTGTCAGCATAGTCTCTTTAATGTTAAATCATTACAAACAATCAAATCATAAGAATTATGGCAAAGTATGATGTAAGAGTAAGGTATGCCTTCGAGGGCACTTACACGGTAGTGGCTGAAGACCACGATGAAGCAAGACAAATGGTGTCTGAGGACTGTGGGCTGGTTCTGGGCGGCAATATCCACACTACTCGATGATGAAGATGTAGACTGGAATTTCGTTCACCCCGACACACAGATTCTTTCTGTGGCTCAACGAAACGGGAAAAGGGACTTCGGCATCCATTGATTTTAGCGGGAGAATTGAGGAATTACGAGCGGATATCATTGAAGCGATACGACAATTGCTTCAAGCACACTGCATGACCGAGATACGGTTCCCCTGAAGATGATGGATACGACCCGGTCTGGGTGATATGGTTCAGTAAGAACGGTGATCCGTATGAATGTATGGTAACAGGACTTCGGGTAACGGAAAACAGCCTGACCGTTTTTTGCCGAGGAGAAAAGAGAGCGGTTATGAAGTGGAATGTCACAGTCCGTTTGAACTCGGAACGAGGAACATCGACTGGCTCCACGAAATGTGGGATGATGTCGTATGGAGGCAATTGGAAGGCAAAGAAAATGTTGAACCTGAAACTGAAAAATCATGAAAATACCACGCAGAAAATGCAGTCTCCAGCTTCTTCTACTATATGTGGAACGCATGGAGCAAGGAGGAATGTAAAGTCGTGTTCGGAGGTGACTACCTGCACTTTTTGGGGAAAAATGGAACGCACAGGCTGAAAATTCCATTTATGGTGCGGCGGAACGGTTCTATACCGAATTATCGGAATGCAGCCGGACTTTGCTGGTGGAACGTGCCGTATGCTTTATGACGGCAAGGCTTTTAGAAAAGAGCCTGATGATTCTAAAGTTCTGGTATGCGAAGAATGTGGTTCAAGGCAAGTGGAGACACAGGCCGGATAGATGCGAATACAGAAATGTATATTCTGCGCGATACGGCACATGATTGTGATGGCAAATGGTGTGAAGAATGTGAGGAGAATGTTGACTTCTGTTCGTTGGAAGAATTCAAGCAGATAATGCGAAAGTTGGTGGACCGGCAATGACATCAGGACTTTGGAAGGCATTACAGGACTGAAAGAAACGGATTATCTTTCCAACAATAGTTCACAGACATTTGCCGGTGCTACCGATAAATGGTGGTATAATCTGGATTACGACGGAAAGCGAAATGTCTATAACAAACATACCTCTAACAATGAATAATATGGGAGAAAATATCATTGACTTAATCTGCAACTCATGCAGTTGCGACAAGACAGAAGCGCAGGAGTATCTGGATTCCGAACTTCAATACCTGCACGAATTACAGGATGTCGATGATTTGAGGGAAGGCGACATTGAACTCTTGCAGCAATCTCGGTCTCGACCTCGACTATCAGAATATTTTTATCAATCCCTTGCAGGGGCATAAAAAACTTACGGTTATGACTTATTTTCAGAACATACACAGTCTGGCGGACTTGAAGAAAGAGTACCGCCGTCTGGCATTGCAGCACCACCCGGACAAGGGTGGTGACACTGCCGTCATGCAGCAGGTGAACGTCGAGTTTGAAAAACTTTATGACGTGTGGAAGGACTCCACTAATATGTCCGCTGACACCACCGGCTACGAATATGACTATTCCGGGGCCACGGCAAAGCGAATATGCCGAGTATGTATATAACGAATACCGGTGGAAAGGCCGCAATTACAAGGGACAGCACGCTCCCCGAGATTGTGGAACTGGTGCGGACCTGGCTAAAGGAAACCTATCCGAGATACAGGTTCTCCGTCAGACGGGAGAATTACAATTCCATTTACATCAAGCTGATGAGCGCGACTTCGAGGCGTTCACCAAGGAATCCGGGCAAGGTGCAGGACACCATCAACCACTACAACATAGAGTGGAATCCTGACCTTACAGACCGTGCGAAGGAGGTGATGATGAATGTCTGCGACTTTGTCATGTCGTACAACTTCGATGACAGCAATGCCATGACGGACTATTTCCACAACCAATTTACCTGACATTGGGCATAGGCAGCTACCGGAAACCTTTACAAGGTGGAATTGCCGAAACTCGCCTGCAAGGGAAAGGAGAAGCAGGAAGTGTTCAAGCACCCCCGAAGGTACGGCGCACAAGGCCCTGCGGCAGGCATTGGGTACGGCACGGTTCGGTTTCATCGAACACAGGAGGCATATCGGCGAAATGATACTCGGGGAAGACCATTACGGCTCACAAGGCGAGCATTATTTCTGGCCGAAAGAGTATTCAAGTGCCAAAAACCGCGCAAAAAGCGGATTGACAAATTAGAACAGGCCGGAATGCGGTGCAGACTCACAGGGTATAATGGCGGATACATCCATTCCTCGGATATACCCCGGAGACGAAGACTTTGCTGGAACAAGAACGCGAAGAGGTCATTATTGCACATCAGGCATGGCAGGCAAGGCGAATACAAACCAACTGAGACAACTCGAAATGTCAAAACAAGAATGAATCATGAAAGCGAAAGTATTGAAATACAAGTTTGACGGAAATACCGTCGTGGCTCCGTACATGGAACTGGAAGCGTATGCGGAAAAACATCTATCTCTCGTTATCGGACAAGAACGAATACGGAATGAAAACTATGATTATTTCTATGTGGTCTGCAAGGTTGAAAAACATCTATTTCTCTTGCGGGCAGTATTCCAGGGAAATGCTTGGAAGGGAGGAACAAAAAGAAAAAACTTGTCAAGTATTGCAAAAACTGGATTGCGAATATGCTTCAGGATGCGGAAAACGGGGAACCATGTCTCCCTTTTTGTCGATCCGTGTTTTTGAAGAACTCGGACTTGACACAGTTCCTTTGCTGCAAGCCCGTGAAGCGTACCGGAAGAAACAGGAACAAAGACGGCAGGAGCAAAAAAGAACAGGAAGAGGAGAAACGCAGGCTGGAGGAAAGCGAAGTGGCAACAGGAACTTGACGAGGAGAAACAAAAGTTTCTGAACGGGGAATACATCCCGGCAAATATGTTCCTTGAAATAACCAAACGGGACGGCTTTGAAATCCATATACGGACCCAAAGGGACATTGAACCGTCATGTATGCGGGTTGAATAAGTCCGGGAGCATTCGTTTCTACAAGAAACGCGGTTGTCGCACGCCTGATTTTTCCGGCTGCCACAAGGCTATTGCCGCTTACCTGACATTTCTGGAAACAATTACCGAAAGCTGACCTTTCTCGATATGGCACAGGAACGAATGGACGACTGGATGGAATATGCCAGGGAACTGGCACGTGCCGAGCGTGAACTGCGGGTTGAACGCTGGGTATTCATTTCCATCGAATGCAAAGGATGAAGCCGGCAATCCAATCCGGCTTCATTCGTATGACCTTCCGAGGGAACTGCACAAGCGTTACCGTTGGGTAGTCCCGCTGGCGTGAAGCCCGGTTGCAAATGCCTGTACCCCAAAAGGCAAATCAATACCTATTACAGCTATTATGACAGACGTACCGGACTGCGTACCAATTTCAACTCCTCACTGTCAAGACTGTCAGCAGCCAAAGCCCAAATCTCCATCGCGGAGCGTAAAGAACGTGAGTATATCCAATACCAGCGTACAAACAACCTGTTCTTTGATGAAAATACAGATGAACAGCTGGTAGGGTTTCGTGAAAAAACTGCGTATGAAAAAGGAAAAATACACGGCATTGGAACATGAAATCCGTTCTGAGATGGAATCCATGCAAAAAATTGAATCGTATCTGACAAAACAGGCAACAACGGGGCTATTATTTTATTTCCCACCCTGCAAAGGTAGCCCGTGTCCTGTGTATCCGGCAAGGTCAGGTCCTTTCGGGGTTGGCTGAAAAAATCATCCTCGCCGCTGCTGCGGTATTTTCTTTCGCCAAACCTTGC
>VOFK01004021.1_pt1 | contig 16936 bp, 31 predicted proteins | sample 5384121 | NCBI WGS metagenome assembly VOFK01 (sample SAMN12384730, study PRJNA508395) | human gut metagenome | isolation source: healthy gut J | host: Homo sapiens
CTGTTCGGGGATGGCAGGGCGATTGCCGACGAGTGCGGCGGCGCATCCGGCAGGAACTGGGCGTCACCGCGTCGGTGGGGTGAGCTACAACAAGATATTTGCCAAGCTCGGCAGCGATATGAAAAAGCCGGATGCTACCGTCATCACCAGCGAACGATTCCGGGAGAGCGTCTGGCTGCTGCCGGTGAGCGACCTGCTGTATGTCGGCCGGGCGACCCACCAGAAACTCAAGCGATACTATCTCAAAACCATCGGCGACCTGGCAGCAGCCGACCAGCAGTTTTTACAGCATCTTCTCGGCCAAAACGGGCTTATGCTCTGGCGCTTTGCCAACGGGCTGGATACCTCTCCGGTATCGAATATCGGCGCCAAGTCACTCATCCATTCTATCGGCAACAGTACCACCGCTCCACGGGATCTGGTAACCGACGAGGACATCAAAAATCACCCTGTATGTGCTGTGCGAAAGCGTGTCTGCCCGGATGCGGGAGTATGGTTTTGTGTGCGATACTGTACAGCTCGGTGTGCGGGACAACGAACTGCAAAGCTATGAGCGCCAGGGGTAAGTTTTTCCTATCCCAACCGGACAGCGAAAGCTTTGTTTGAAAAGGCGTTTGAACTGTACAAGCGAAACCATTTGTCCGGCAAAAGCCGGTGCGTTCCCTGAGTGTGCGGGCCTGCCGCCTCCATAAGCGAGAACGAACAGCTTTCCCTGCTGCCGGACGTGGCCGCCATTCAAAAGCAGGAGGAACTCGAAAGCGCGGTGGACGCCCTGCGAGGCCGGTTCGACCTTTCTCCATCAGGCGGGGAATCCTGCTGGCGGATCGGCAGCTATCCGGCTCAATCCCAAAGACGACCATATCATCCACCCGGAACTTTTTCAAAAGCTGAAGGGCGCCGCTTGCACGGCGTCCTTATTTTTATTTTTGGACCGCCGTATTCCTTGCTGCATATCTACGCATCCTTCTGGCCCTTTGTCATCCAAAACCACCAAGTGTAAAACCGCCGATTCTATTCCGGTGAATTTCCCATATACCATCGTCTGGTATACCGGCTCTGGTAGCCATAAAGTTCCGTGTCGAATTCTTCTTTCGATCCACATAAAAAAAGCCCCTTTGGTATAGTTCTGCCGAAACAGCAGCAAACTATACCAAAGAGGTGGTCGCATGGCACGGAAGGTTTATGTTGAAAGTAACGGCACGTGGACGGAAAAAGTCACACCGATATCCCTAACCTGGGATGGAACGGTGTTTGAAATCGACAAGTGCTGGACTGCCGCCGGGCCGCTTCGTTAAAGGCCGGCGGAGTCGGAATGCGGTACATCATTCAGATAGGCAAGCGGCAAAAGCTATCTGTATTATGAAGATCCCCGGTGGTTTGTGGAGGCGAAGGACACATGAGTCACATAGCTTTCTGTCGGGTCAGGATGCAGGCGGCGACGCGATCCGCGATAATGCCGCGGTCGCGAACAGGATATGATATTCCAGCAGAGGATGTACGGCGGCGTGAATGTCCTCCACCGTCAGCTTTGGCATGAAAAGCTGTTTTCCGGTCAAGCTGCGTGCCGCGTTCATCTGGCGGGTAAAGGTGGTGTTGAAGGGCCTTGCCCGCAGTGCGGCAATCAGCGCCTTGGGATCAATGTCCATTGGAAGTTGCGTGTTGGACAGCAGCCCCGCGCCGTTGTCGAAAATCCGGGCAATATGCGTACCGCCCCTCCTGCTCGATAACCGCAATATTGTTAAGATGCCGGTCATCGTTGCAAAACAGCGCATCCACCTCAAAAAGCAGCGTCAAAAAATACTGCTTTTGAAATTCTTTTTCAGCCCTGTATATTCCGCTGTGGCTTCGCCTAAAAACGCAATCCTCTGTTTATCGCTCGGAAGCCGCGCCAGCTTTGCTTGAGCGGCATTCCAAAGCCCGTCAGCAGGCGGTTCAGGGTGATGAGGATTGTCCTGGCCTCAGAAAATTTTCTTACGCATCCGGTTCTCTCCCGCCCATGAACGTGTATGCGCTCCAACCGGTATCGTACAAAGGTAAACGGGGTATCGCTCTCCAGGCCGCTTTGTTCCAGCAGAGCGGAGATCACGGTTTTCAGCCAGTGCCTCATACCCGAATTGATCCTAGCTTATACCAGCAGTTGGCGGCATCATCCCGCCATTTTTCCTGATTGCCCTTGGATGAAGTTTTCCGGCAATCTTTTTTCATCCGAAACAAGCCGTATAGTCATGACAGTTCATCCACCTCCAGCCGCTGATGATCCTCAGCCATGCGGCCTCCGGTTCTTTGTATGATTTTCAGCGGGTCGTATTCGTCGATCCCCAGCGCCCAGATACTCGCGAAGCCCGGCACGCTCCCTGGGAATGCACCGCTCCTGCAAAAAGCCTGAAAGATCCGCCCAGTTCGGGAGCTGATTATTGCCAAAAGGCGGTTTTTACAGGATCTTCTATATGGTTCTCCACTACAAATGTTTCATCGGTAAAATCCGCATAAATGGTGGTACAGAGTCCGTCGCCATCATAAAAGCGTATCCGGCGCAGCAAATGCCCCAGAATTACGTTTCTGCGTGGTAAATTCCTGCCCGGACAGAGGACGGGCAAGGATAATGGTATTTCCGTCAAAAAGCTCGACGTCACGACTTTCCTGTTTCAGACCCAGCGCCTCCCACCCAGGCGGTCGGCAAGGTGACCTTGCGGGTTTGAGCGCCTTTGACGCCGTACCGCCCGCTGCAGAAAAATTGATTTTCGCTAACCGTTTTCCATTCGTCACCTCAATACTATTATATGATATTCATTTACGAATAATCAATATAAATACAAAAATAAGGGCTTGATTATGGCAAGCAAATCCCCTGCGGGTTCATGATGAACCGCAGGGGATTTTATGCGTTAGGCAGCCAGCTTCATTTGCCCCTGAAGGCTCCGTACACGGAGTTCTTCGGACTGCATCTGGAGCATGGCATAGTCGTTGTTGAGATCGTCGAGTTTCCGTTTCAGAATCTCTTTCGTAGGTGTTTTTTCCTTTTCCTGAAGCGCCTTGAGCTTCAGCAGCCATCGACTGATAAACCGTCGGCGAGGTGCAGCCGTTATCAATGAAATGCTGAATACGCTCTTTGTACTGTTCGATATCGCGCTTGTAGTTGATATAAAACTCCTCCGTCATTTTTTGACGTTGGCGATCATCATCCACCACAAACATACTATTGCTCATCACCAGACCACCACCAAGGTTATACTGGCTGATGGCGTCGATATAATCTTCCAGCATATTCAGCTTCTGCAAATACGGATTGGGGATAAAATACAGGTTGCCGTGAATGCTGATTTTGTTCGCCTGCAGCCGGTCGAGCTGATCCTGGATCACCGAGTCCACATGGTCGAGGGTGTAGCAGGTACAATACCGTTCATAGAGAGTGAGCGCCCGCTGGCTATACTCGGCCACATCCACATCCGGGTCATAGACCTCATCCTCGCTGAACATGGTTTCAGTCTCTTTGTCAAAAGACGATATTGGCGAGCTTTTTTGTACTCGTTGGTACGGGACGTTCAGGGTTTCCTTCACCAGTTCCCGATAGATATGCGCAGAGTCCTCCCTTTTTGTTGTCCCGGCAGTATAGATCCGATACACTCGAGTGCCAGCGCTGTCCTTTCACTTCGATCCGCTCCTTAAGAGCGGTCGTCGCGTTGCGATAGGCGCCGGCTTTCGATTCCTTTGCAGGTTTGAACTTCGGCAGGCCGAAATCCATGCCGACACGGATGAACTTTGTTCCTTGGGGATCAGGATGTTTGCCAGGGAGTAGTAGAAGAATTTTTCCGATGATTCCACCGGTGTTCTCCGGGACTACCATGAGATTTTCCATGCTTTTTTCATTGCTATTTTTCCTTTCGTTCTCATTATCATGGACGCTTTTTTAGTGGCAGAATAAGCATTTGCAGACGTGCCGACATATCCTGAAACATCGTCCAGCGACCGGGGGTCAAACTGTCGGTAATATTCCCGGCACTTGCAAGCCCGGTAGAGGCATTCCTGTACCCGCCAGGCCGCTTCAAACTGTTTGGAATTGAGGTCAAATAAGCGAAGATCATAAAGGCCGGGAAAGGCTGATAGTCTTTGTGCTTGCGTTCAGGCTGCATGAGTGAAGTCCTTTCCTTGTGTTACTAACGGGCACCTCGGGTTGTCACCAAAGTCAGCGCCTCTCCTCCGACATCATTCTGGGCCTCCTGCTGCTTTTCCAGGTGCTTTTTGCAATTGGGGTAGGACTTGTCGAGGCCGATAACATCGGGCCAGCCGGTCGCTGATCTGCATGGTGCGTTTTAAGGTTCCTCCTTGTTGTGCTTTTGCCCAGAAATTCTGGGGCGGGTTCTTCTCCATATGTTCCCTCAAAAAGCCAAGAATAGTCGTCCAACACGTCCACAATGATTTGCAGATCCCGATGGGACATATTGACCATATGGATTTTATAGTCCCGCCAGTCGGCATAGGAGAGTATAGGTAGAAAAACGGGGTGTTTTTCATACAGGCATATCCTCCAGTATTCGCTCATGCTGCCCGGTAGAGATGTTCTTGCTTGAGCTTTTTCAAATAAAAGAAAGTCGTCGATGCCCTTCTGCTCCACCGGCCAGATAAAGGCCCGGTAATCCTCGCAAAGCGGCATACAGATGGAGCGGATCTTGCTCTGTGCCCGCTGTACCTGTGGATTGGTGCGCACGTCCATGTCCAAACATTCCAAAATACGTTTAGGCTTGAGCTGCTGCCACAACGTCCGCCAGATACCGGACGTTCCTGCACGCCGGTTAACCCGATGAACAGCTCGCCGCCGGATAAATAGCTGGCGATGTCGGATTTGAGAGGCCCCTCGGTGATGTGCAGCGTATCGCTGTGGGGGTCGCCGACCACATGGATGTAGCTGGAGATCCCCGTGCCGTTCTCGAAAATTCTTCTGTCCGCTGCGCATCCCGCCGGTGGAAAACCAGCGGAAGCGGTTGCCCTTTTTTTTTTTTTTCTACCCGGCTTCCGTCCGGGGGAGCGTCACCGTTTTGGACGGCGGCTCGTCCAGCCGGATTTGCAGCCCCTGGATCTGATTGTTCCTGTCGCAAACGGGGGAGCAGTATGCCGCTGTACCGGCCGCCGGCCATCTGCCAGCGGAAGTCCTCGGTGTAAAAAGCCGGGCATACCAGACAGGTCGTATTGTGCCGCCAGCCGCTCCGTCACCTGACGCCTCATCTTCCAGTCAGTGGGGATACTGCGGTACATATTCCCACGGATCATGTCATCCGACAGGCCGCGGCGCCGTAGATTCTCATAGTGCCGGGGTTTCCAGTTCAAGCAGGGACAGCATTTGCAGATAGATTTGGCTGCGTTCGTGCAGAGGTCGGATCGGGTCGGGCTGCGGCTCCGGCCGCGTGTAAAAGCGGTTCACCGTGCCGTACCTGTGGTTCGTTCATCAATTCCCGGAACGCCTCCTCGTTGTCAGCCGCCGTCCGCCGGGGTTGAAATCGGCGTACAGTGTGACGGCATTACCCCCGACGCCGCAGTTGTGACACCAGAAGGTCGCGTTGTCAGGCCGATGACAGAGATACATCCGGTAGCGATAGTCCTGGCAGTAAGTGGGACATCGAGCCTGCACTTCGTCGTTGCCGAGGGAAGGTTCTTGATGTCCAGCTCCGCACAGAAGGGCGGTGTCCACCACGTCGATATATGTGTACTGTCCGTCCGCCATACGTCAACCCGCTTTCTTAAGTTCCTGCACCACTGGATGGTTTTGAGCCTGCACGGTCAACGGCCGGCCCCTGGTAAAGCGCAGCAGCAGGGTTTGGGAGGGCATGGGCACTGCATTGAAAGTGCCGATGCTTTCGGTGTTGTCGATGCAGATAGGACAGTCAATGCCGGTGATCCGCCGCATCATGGCCGCCACCTCAATCCCGGCCAGGATCTTCTCCGACAGGGATAGCGTCCGGTAGTCGCGCTGTTTGTACGTGAACCGGAACACGTCCACCACTTCGCCTGAATCGTACGTACCACGTCATAAAGCTGGATATGCATTGGGCATCTGGAGATCCTTCACGGCCAGTTCGGTGCGTTTGGCGGCATATTCGGCCAGGGCGGTCAGAATGTTCCGATATTGCAGCAGTTGTTCGTTTTCTTCCCTTTGCCGGGCAGTCAGTTCTTTTGAGCTGTTTTTCGTCGGCCATTTCTTCCACCGCCTGATCTGTGCTTCAATGCCGGTCACTTCCGCCTGTAATGCCTGCAAATCCGACCATTCGGCTTCGCTGAGGAGTTCCATGCCGCTGCTGCTCCTCAATGAGTTCGATCTGTTGGCGGATGTCGTTGGCATTGGGCACGGCGGCCCGTTGTTTTTCCGCTTCGTCCAACTGTTCCGTCAGCTTTTTTTCATATCTTCGCTGCGGAACTGCTCAAAGGCCGCCTCGCTTTTTGCCGTCCAGCTCGTCCAGTCCCTTTTTTCTGTTCCACCAGCTCCTGACCTTTGGCCGCGATGCTTTGCAGTTCGGCCATCATGCCACTGCGCACATCGGGCAGGTTTTGGGCGGTGACACGCATCAGGCAGGTAGGGCACTGGGTACCGGCTCGCAGGGCCTTTATCCGATCCCCAGGGCCTTGTACTGCCTGGACAGGGCTTTGATCTGGGCCTGGAGCTCCGTTTTGGCCTGCGTATATTTGGATTGATAGGTCTTCTGCCGGGTGTGCTCAATCTTCGCGCGCATTTCCAGAATGGCGGCGTCGGTATCACGCGATCCCTCCGTCAGCTTTTGCATGAGCACATCCTTTTGCAGCGCCAGGTCATCCAGATCGATCCCTGCAAACTGCTTGTCTGACAATGCGTTCGCCTTTTTGCTTCGCATCCAGCTTTTTCCCTGTACAGGTCATCCAGCCTTTGGCTGGCGGTTCGCATGGCTTCCTGCACCGACTGCAAATGGTCCGTCGAGGATGGTGACCTGGCGCTCGCTGTGACGGATCATCTCCCGGTAGTTTTTTGTCATCTCCTCCACGGAACACTGGGTCATGTCCAGCTTATCCAGATACCCTCTGAGGGCCTCCGGCATTTGCTTCCAGCACCTCACCAGGGGGCACGGGCTTCAGGAGTGCTTGAGCACCAGCCCGCGCCCCTTTTCTCCGAGTTCGATCAGATAGGAAGGGTTGAACATGGAAAGGAAAGGTGTCCTTGTCGCAGAAAATCCGGTCGATGTCGGCCTGACGGACGGTGTAGGAATCCAGAAGCAGGGAGGTCTTGTCCCGTTTCCTGGGTGCGGATCAGCGTGTGGGGGTTGCCGGCCTGATCGGTGAAATCGAGACGCACCTGCGTCCCTTCGGCACCCTGACTCATCAGTCGTTCAATCGCCTGCTCACCGAAGAAGGGATACCCCGTACAACGCATAGGCGACCCCGTGGGCCATGGTGGTTTTCCGGCTCCGTTATCCCCGGTGATGTAGGTGACGTCCCGAAGGCATAGCCCTTCTGGCCCCATGTGTGGTTGCGGAACAGTGCAGAAAAAGACAGGGCGGTAATTTTTCATGGCAGTAATTTGTTCCATATTGATCGCTCATCCTTTCAAGCCGTGCAGGTTCATTCCCACAAAAGTTGTTTACTCAGGTCGAGTTCCTCCAGTTCCTTGGGTGCGTGGGTTCCGGCCGCCAGACACAGCATTCCTTATGGGGACTGGGTATCCGGCCGCAGAAGGTCTGTATGCCCAGAGCTGGCCGCCAATCTCCCCCACCAGCAGCCACCGGCTGAATGCAGACACCTTCAGTTCGGTGCGCATGACGCCAAACAGGACATACCCCTCGGCGATGGTGTACGGAAGCTGCTGCGGAATTTTTCGAGGGTTTCGCATTTCCGGCGGAGCTGTTCCAGTTCGAAAGCGCATCCTTTCGGGCGGCCGCCAGGACCTTCTGCTTCAGCTCCACGAATTCTTCCTGCTGCTCCTTCAGCTTTTTCTTCCCGCACTGCCGCGACAGCCTTTGACTTATCCTTTCAGTTCTGTTTCCCTTTCGGCCACTGCCTTTTCTGATCAATTTCTTTCCGCGCCGCCGCGTCATCCTTTCGCTGGATGAGTTGTTCCTGCAAGGCAAACAGTACGGCGATGACCGCGGTCTCGATGGCGAGCAGCAAAACCGTGAAGCTGTATTTGGTGTTGGGTGTAAAGCTGTCGCTTGTCATGACAAGAATACCGCAGAACACGGCCAGGGCGCTGACTGCCAGAATGGAAACCAAGAGAGCGATTTTGTTCTTGGGGATTTTCATAACGGTACGTCCTTTCTCGTATATGTTCCGGCAGGCCGGCGCCCACAAAGGACGCCGGCTTGGCCGCTGTTGGGAAATTCGTCAGGCTGCAGCCTCATAGCTTTCGATGATGTTGTATTTCCCGGCCACTGGATCGTCCTTAGCAACAATTTTCAGGCTGTGAAGGTTCTGGCCGACCTGTAAGGAAGGCTGGCCCCTGATAAAACCGGTCACCTTTTTTCGCCAGCCGGGCTTTGCAGGACAACCAGGGTGTTGGGGAATTGAGTTCCTGTGTCCGGTTGAGCTGAGCGATCCGATAGGTGTCCGGCTGCGCTGCGGAACCTCTGGAAGCGGCCGGACGCAGGCGGTGGCAGCGGAGAGGGCGGAAATGGAGGGAGAAGTCGTCGTGCGGAATCCTCTTCTGTTCCGCTGCTTTGCTGAGCTTTCAGGTATTGGTTGACAAACTGGTTGTAGTGTTTGGTGAGCTTGGGCTTTTCCGCGGGATCAATATACTTGCCGTCCTTCAGCATTACCCAAAGGCCCGGCAGCTCGTACAGATACCGTCCGATATTCCAAATGGACGCCGCCCGCTTAAAAGCATTGGACAGCCCGCCCTTGATGGGTTCGATATCCGTGCTGCCTGCGCCGTCGCTTTTTGGTGATCCATTCTGCCGGTCGGGATAGTAAATGCTGATTTCATCAGATATTGCGCTGTCGTGCTGTTGGAGTTGCCCGGCATGGTGATGAAATGGTTTTTCCAGTTCTCGCGGCCCAGCACGTCGTCCAGCCGCTTTTGGATGGCCCGAGGAATCGATGTATGCGGCGACCTGCCCCTTTGCTTTTTTATCCTTTGTGGTGAGCAGGACGCGCCATTCGATCTCGTCGGCCGTGAAGGGATACGCCAGCAGTTTCGCTTGCTTCTCGGTCATTCTCATACCTCCGATATAAAGTTTTTCAGCGTGACCCCCGGCATGGGAACCAGCACATGGTCGTAATAGTACGTTCTGTCCTTATCCCGCAGATGCTCCAGCAGATCCCGATGTCCAAGCCCCAGCCGGTTATACTGTTCATGGAAATAATCGTCGTTATCCGGCAGGGATACGATAAAACCCGGAAGATTTTTGCAGGCTTTGCAGCACTGGAATACGCGGGAGGCTGTTGGCACCCGTACACAGCAAAAAGCGGTTGACATTGGAGAAGGGATAGGCGAACATGGGTGTTTTTCGGTCAGCTTTCCCAGCGCCGGAACCCCCAGGTTGACCGCGGAGATCCGGCCGCTGCTTTCCAGACGAAATCCAAACAGCAGGCGCGGCAGAGGAAAATGCTCATAAGTCGTGGACATATAGGTAATATCCGCGTATTCGTCGGGAAATTCCACTACCGCATAACGGCTGTCATCACGGATTGTCAGGCTGATAATGTTGCTCGGCAGGATGCCGGTCTGAATTTGAATGCCGCCCATACTGTCGGTCAGGCAGTCCAGCAGCGCGTCGATATCAATGAGTTTTGTGCGCACGACGCCTTTCTCCCGGATCTCCACCAGGATGGTCTTATCCTCGCGAATATGCAGCACCAGTTCGTCCTTCATTATGCCGCTCTCCTTTCGGGTACAGCCGGAAGCAGAAGCGGCGCCGGTGTATCACTTCGGGTTTCGAGCCATGCAATTCCAGACGCAGCTTTTTCTCCGCCTCGATGTAAAACTCCCGGATTTCGCACAGACTTTCCACCAGCTCTACCGGCTGATAGAATTCCATACCGGTATACACAACCAGCTCGCAGCGCTTTTTCGGATATTCCTTTTTGGGGGTTCACAGCCGCCAGTTTACATCGTAATCGTCGATGTTCTCCATATGCTCATTTACTGCTTGGGCAGCGGCTCTGACATAGGGATTGCGCTTGAAGCTGACCCGGTGACGCCGGCTGTGTTCCCGGCAGAGGTCATAGAACGACCGCATGGAGGGGAAAACGATATGGAAGATGTTCATTGCCCAGTCGTCGTTATATCCACACTCCACATCCTGGGCAATTTCCGAGATGGCTTCGTACATACATTCATACAGATAATCTTCATCGATTGGTGTTCCCATGACCGCCCCCAAATGGTTGTGCAGGAGCTTTTCGATAGACAAAACGCCGAGAGTGTAATCTGGGTTAATAACTACTTCTTCAAACATGGGCCACCTCTTACAGAAAAGCAATGGATGCATTCTTCGGCAGTGTGTCGGTCAGGGTCTGGTAAAACTTTCGCAGCTTTCTGCGGGTCAGGGGAACAGGGGCGTCCGGTTTATCTCCGCAGAGTTCATAAAGGGCCTGGATATCCCTCAAAGTAAACCGCTGCATATCGAGCTGCGTGGAATGAACCTCCCGGCCGTCCATTAACGGGGAAAGCAGGCTGATAAACAGATAGCTTACGCCGTCCCCGCATCGGCCAAACAGGCAGGCAGTCTGGCAGACTGTGCCGACTGATCCTCCGTGTCCCGCAGATTACGGATGAGGATGGAAGCATTGAGCGTTGGTTTCATGGTATGTCCTCCAGTACTATTCTCGTTTGCTTTTCTGTCATATCGGTTTCGATTCGGATATAACGGTTGTCCTGACAGGCATACCGGGAACAGATTATCCCTTCCCCGGACTGAGCGGCCATATTGTTGTACCACCAGTCGCTGGGTGGGAGGTCACCCCAGTCACCGTATTGATGACGCGCCAGGAACACCGTACGGTCAAAGGCGGTCAGCACCTGTTCAGCCTGCGGAGAGATGTGGGTTTCTCCTGTTTCCTCGAGCCGGATACGAAGGATCGGGCAGTTGCTTTTATTCCGCAGGCGGAGCAGCCGTTTACACTCAACGGCCATTTTTTCCCGCTTTGTGGCCAGGGAGAGGAACTGCCTGTAACGCCTGTCCAGCAGTTGAGTGGTGTCGTGGCTGTCCTGAACTGCGGCTGTCAGACGGTCTTTGGCTGCCAGAGTCCGTTGTCCTGCCAGACGGAGCCGGATTCTGACGAACAGATAGCGAATTCGAACCATAAAGCTGATAACCCTTTCTGTCGTTGGATTAGGCTGCCTGTAGAGCCGGCGCCTTCTGGATTTTTTCCTGGATTTGCGCCAGATGTTCGCCCAGTTCCCTGGCGGTGATGCCGAGCGCCTGGATGATCTCCCTTCCGGGATATCCCTCGTACAGCAGACGAATGATTTCCCTGTCGCTTCTTTCAAAGCCTTTTAGAGTATCCTCCAGCGCAAGTGATTGGATAGCTTCTTCCGCCGTGTCCTTCGCATCGGCAATGGTTTCCTCCAGCCGGTACCCGCTGCCCGCGTGTGCTTGCAGACTGAGTACCGTGGCTTTTCGTTTGGGACGATGTTTGGCACGAACATAATTGGCAAAGCAGGCGTCCATCGCCCGCCAGGCCAGCGTGGCAAACGCATAATCCTGCAGATCCTCCCGCCGGAAGTGCTTGCGCACTCCATTCAGGTATCCGAACCACCACCATCGTAAAACTCCTCTTCCGGCAGATGGTTTTGGTTCAGATAGATGTAGATAAGCTGGTGATGTTCCGCAGCAAAAGCAGATTCTTCAGCCGTTAAATGGGGTTGTTGATACATAATGGAATCCGCTTTTCTGTTCATAGTTACCCGAGCGAATGATAACCGGTGGGCGTCAATACGTTGAAGATCAGCTTGTTGACGTGACCTGCTGTATTTCCGCTTTCCCGGACTCGTCCGGAATACCGATATGGGTTTCTTTTCTTTGACGATGCACCCTTTAATAACGTGGGGGTATCACATTCCACCAGTCCGTTCATCAGACCGCTGGCTCCCGATCAGACCGATTTGAGACAGGTTCATCGGCAGAAGCGGCCGCCGTTCCCGATTGTCGAGAGTACGGTTTTCAAACAGGCAGTCGAGGGGTTTTGGATCGCTTGAGCTGTTCGGCCAGTTCGGCGACATTGGAATTGATCGCCTTTGAACTGTTCCACCGGCTTAGCCGCCGGCGGAATGACATAGGCGCTTTCCGGAAGCTGATCCAGCTCCGGTATGTTTTGCGGGGGAGAGCAGGTAGGTGAACAGGCGTTCTGCCATTCCGGAGGCTTCCCGGCGGGGGATTTTGGTTCCGAGGAACACCACCTGGCGGAATTGCCAGAACTCCTGCCCCATAAAGCGATGTACCCGCAGATCATTGAGGTTTTCGCACAGCACCCGGCAGATGTCGGGCGTCGCCCGGTAGTAGGGAATGATGTAAACAAAGCGGGCCGCCGTTTTTGCAGCAGCCGCAGCCCCATCGGCGAGGAAGCTCTTTCAAGCCGCCGACTGCCGTATTCGGTTCGAACCGACAGGTACGGCGGGTTGAGAAAGCACCTGAAACGCGCCGGGAGAAAAAAGCTGCCGAAGCCGACGCGGTTCAGACGCCTCTGCGCCATTTCACCCCGCAGCTCGTCGATTTCGATGCCGTAGGTCACGGCGTTGGCGCCGTCCGCAAAGTGGGCGAGCGCCTCGCCTTCCCGCAGCAGGGATCGAGCAGGTTGACCGGTTCCGTCGGAAACACTACCGCCCGGCGCAGCAGATCCACATGAGCCGAGTCGGTGGGCTGGTATCCCATGCGCACCCGGTTCATGAGTCTGCCCAAAGCAGCCGCGTTGATGTTCCCGGCCTGGCGTGGGGAGCATCCGCTCGAAGGCTTCCAGCGCCCGGCAGAGCGGCGTTAGATCGGATGCGCCGAGATAGTCGTGGGCGTCTCCGGGGGCCTCATACAGCTTTCTGGCTGTCTTCAGCAGCTCATCGTCGCCGTATTCGCACAGGCGCTGGATCAGGCTGGAAATTCTCCCCAAAGCCGTCTCACCGCTGCCTGCATATCCACCAATGCCTCTATCTCCTGCCGCTGTCCGGTTCCCCGGTGCTGTCTATACTGGGCGTGGATAACGGGGAAGCTGTTCGCGGATGGCTTGCAGGATTTTTGCGGATTCCGCCAGTTCTTCCAGACAGTAATAGTGTACTTCCGGCTCACTCATCGGCGTCCTCCAGCGGATGGCTCAGCACTTCCAGCGTAACCGCCCCCCGCGGTTTTACCGTCCGGCAGGCTGTATGTCACTTTGGTTCCAATCAGACGGTTGTTTCCCGGCTGGAAAAGTTTCTGCTGCGGTCAGCAACAGTTCCGATGGGATACCCGCAGACGCCGGATGGACCGGCGTGATGTGGATATTGTGCAAACCGTTGGCATACGCTGCCATGACCTGCTGTTCCTGCCGGTAATACCGGATGTCATCGATGGCCTTGTCGGCCACTGTCCCCGGATCTGCGTGCAGGTGCAGAGAAAACGCATACTTCTGCGGTTCCAGCTTCACCGTATAGAGATGGGTTACCAGGATATGCGGCAGATTCTCATTGAGCACATTGCCGATCCGTTTCTCTTTCTGGTTTCGGTAGCTGATATCCGGATTGAGCAGCACATCGCCGTCCGTGTTGAGATATACGATGTCTCCGCACTCCATGTGGAAGCCTTTAAGGGAATACTCGTAGAGCCACCTCTGGTCCGGCAAAGCCGTGAGTCCCAGGCCGTTTTCTTTTGCTCGGCCTTCGGACAGGATTTCGTTTGGCGCAAGCGTCCTGCGTTCGTTCACCGGCTTATAAAACGGAAGGCGGCTGTACTGTTCCACCGCCTTCGGATCAGCCGGTTCATGAAACTGGTCGAAGCTGATGGACAGGGTGCATTGGTCTTTCTGGATGCAATAGCGGTACAGCTTTTCCAGGGCCTCTGTAAACGCAGGGGAATACGCCTTGCCGTTGGTAGCGCAGAAGAAATGCCCGATGGTGCAGCCCCAGCGTTTGGCTAAATGGACGATCCACTGAATCTGCTCCGGGACAAGGGCCGGTTCTCCGCCGGTTAGTCCCAGATGCTCGATATGGCGCACCTCCCGGAACAGGCGTTCCAAAATGCTGGTGCCTATGGTTTTGTCCTCCGGTTCGCCGCGCATACAGTGTGCGCAGCGCATATTGCATTGGCGGGTGAGTTCCAGGATCAGCCATTTGAACGTTATCAGCATACAATTCCTCCGTCTCGATTCATCCCACCGCTTTGGCGTGCTGGGAGTTAATTCTTTGAGAATATGGCGGGTACATCTCGGCCAAGGCCGTCCGCAGCAGGGTAACGTAACGCGGGAAAATCTGCTTGATTTCCTCCGGGTTCCGGCAGTCCTCTGGAATAATGACAAACACGGCGACGTATTCGTCGTCATCCTCGGCGATGATTTCCACTTCCTCGTTTCTCAGGATGACAAAGCGGCTTTCGGCCAGCTTGCTTGTTTGTCCATGCGCATCGCTTCTGAAAGGATGATTCATAGTTGGTGAGCTTTTGACAAAGCCCGTCCAGCAATTGGTTCCAGCCGCTGTCCATATTTGCCTGATAGACGGTTTCGCTGTCGATATAGAACCCGGCATAGGCCGCCAGATGTTTGGCGCGGGGCGGCAGCCAGTAACCGCGCTCCATTAAGCCGCCCCTCTTTTCTCTGCGATGCTGCGCCGGTTGGCAGGAGAGCTTATGAAAAAAAGTGACACACATCCGGTTCGAGGTCGTTTGCCTGAAGCCGGATATCCTGATAGATAAGCCGTTCCCTTCCGTCGGGGAGGTGTTCGGAAACCTGGAAAACAGAGGCAGGCCGGTTTGCCCTTCAAATGAGAGGGCTGTCTGTTCCATGAAAAAGGTCAGTCGTTTTTCATACATGGCGGTTTCCTTTCCATTCAATCAGTTGTTCGTTGGTTGAGCATTACGCCTCCGCGCTGGAAGCATTTTTGAATAGAACGATGAGCAGCCATATGGATCGTTTTCTCCCTTCTGTTATGCAGCTTTCGCCGTAGTTTTCTTCGGCCGTTGTCTGACACTTACCTCAGCCCTCATGCTGATGAGCCTCGAGGGGAGAAGGTCACGTACCGGGTTTTCAGGTCGCCGGCGATCAGCAGATCGTAGAGGAAGGACACCACCGCGGTGGCGGCCGTCAGATTGGCCGTAACCGACTGCGGGGCGGATACCGCCCGTTCGGCGCAGGATAGCTCCGATGGAAATTTGTCCTCATCCTCCAGCAGATCCGGGTACAGCGAGCATACCGGCTTGTAGAGCGTCCGGCCGTTCTGCCGGACGCCGCAAACCACCTGCCCGGTATGCTCCCGTTGCCTGCGTCGATGTAGATGAGGTTCCGCTTCTGCTCGAAAACCCGGTGGCAAAGCTGCCGGGACTTGTTGTTGTCCACACAGCCCAGCAGGATCACCCGCTGCGGCTCCATAGGGTAAGGTACTCGGTCAGGCTGTCAGGGGTGTACAGTTCCTCCTGCGTTTCAATGAATTCCGGCCGGTACTCGCACTCGATACCGAAAGCGGCAGCATACCGCTCGGCCAGCACCTGCGCTTTGTTCCGTCCGATGTCCTGCTCCACGAAGTTCTGCCGTATGAGGTTTTTTTGTTCCGTCACGTCGCCGTCGCAGACGATGATCCGGGTGGGATGCTCCGAAGCATAGCCCAGGCGATACAGATGCGGGATAACATAACCGCCGGTCCCGCCGGCACCCAGCACCACGATTTTGACAGGGGCCTTTTTAGAATATTTCATCCGGATTCCTCCATGGGCGGCGCCGGCGCACCGTTACGCGGGATGTGCGGGACGGCAGAGCCGGCAGCGGCTCTGGTTCGGGGAGGGTGAGCTGCTCTTCCCAGATCGGCGGATACGGGTAGGCTTTGAAGTCGGATTCAAAAACCTCTTCCGGCCGCAGGGGGATGAACCGCCCGCCGCAGCTGGCCCGGACGGCAATCTCCGGGAACACCTGATCGAAGCGGCCGGCCACGGCATACAGCCGCGTCGCCTTTCGTCACGGTCGTCTGTGTCAGAGAACTTGGCCGGCATGGTGTTATGGGGGGAGTGGATGTCCATCACGTGGATCAGATAGTCGGGTAGTCCTCCTCCATAACGGAATCGACACTGACGGCCGTTAGTTCCCTGCTTGGGCACCCGCAGGGTATTTCCTGTGTATGGTGTCATACAGGATGTGTACCAGCGCCTCAACCTCATACCGCTCGGACAGCCGCTTGAAAAAGTTAAGAACGAACATAAGGATGTGCATCGGGATTTTGGGGGAGTGCCGGTTGGAAACCCGCTTCAACGATGGGGGGAGCTCCGGCAGATGAGCTGCCGGAGCCGTGCCCACAGGGGTTTTACGCCTTTCATAGAGCCTGCCGTCCCGGGCAGGGAGGATGACGATAGGTTTATCACAGGCCGCCGCTTCCTCCTCGGTGGAGCAGTAGGCTTTGTAGGCTGGAAGGCCGCACATTTCTCCCTTGCTTTTGGGCTCGAATGGACGGCTTGATTTGGCATTCCGGATGCTTCTCCGCGTCGGTCTTGGCCTTGCGGATGTTTTCCAGGAATGTCTTGGATTTCTCGATTTCCGCCTTGATGTCGTACACCTTGTCCGATCCGGGGTTGAGTATGGTTTTTGTGGTCTTTCCATAGAGCACGGTCAGGACACCTTTTGGCGTCGGACAACTCCGGGAAATCGGCCTCATACCTGGCCCGCAGCTCCTCAAAGGTACACTCGCGGTCGGAAATGGGGTCTTTGGCCTTGCCATAGATAAACATGGCCTCTTTCCCGGCAGCTGTCTGCCAGCCGCTCCTCGCTTTTCGCCTGTGCCTTTTTTTTAAGGCTTCCGCAAAGGGATCCAGCAATACGTAAT
>VOFK01001910.1_pt1 | contig 16918 bp, 22 predicted proteins | sample 5384121 | NCBI WGS metagenome assembly VOFK01 (sample SAMN12384730, study PRJNA508395) | human gut metagenome | isolation source: healthy gut J | host: Homo sapiens
GTATCCAAAGTGCTTTCCAGACCGGGATATCGATGCCTCTTTCAGTACATACAATGGTTTCGACCCAGTGAATAAGGTGCCGACAGTGAGCGACGTTCCTATAAAAAAGTATTACAAAGGAAAGGCTGCCGCTCCGTGATTCCGGAGTGTTTTTGCGGCTTACAAAAAGGTGATTGGACGATCTCCGGTTTCTTTGCCATTACGGGTGGAGGTGGTAAGGCTTCGTTTGACGATGGTCTGCCAATGTTCGAATCGGCTGCTATGGCCGGTATCTTCCAGGAAAGTGTAGCGAAAATATAAAGACTGGCGGTCAAAGTCCCATCGTCACGCCGGATATGTATACTATTAACAGTGCGATGGACGGAAAAACAGTATATTTATTCCAACTTGGCCTGTCACAAGATCACGGTGGATTGGCCTGCCTTTGCCGGAGGCCGGATGAAACTATTTCTCCAGGAAACTATGACGGGTATTTGGATGCAAAATTAAAACAGAATTTTGGTGGAGCAGATTTAATGAACCTGGCTTTGGATTGCGACCAGACAGGTTGGGGGTTGACTCCGGTTTTGGGTGTCGATGTCAAATATGGTAAAAAATTCAATTTCGGAGCTAAATATGAGTTTAAGACGAACTTGAACATCGAAAACAATACCAAGAAGTTGGATTATCCCGACAGTGCGGAAGGTTTGGTTGGCCCTTATAAGCATGGTGTAAATACGCCGAACGATATTCCTTCCATGCTTTCGGTGGCAGCTTCTTATCGGTTTTTGCCCATGTTGAAGGCTTCTGTTGAGTATCACTTCTTCGATGATGATAAGAAGGCGGGAATGGCCGGTGGAAAGCAGAAGGAACTGGAAAGAGGTACGAATGAGTATCTGTTTGGTATAGAGTGGGATGTTGTCAAGAGATTGACCATTAGCGGTGGCGCTCAAATTACAGATTATGGTTTGTCTGATAATTTCCAAAGTGATGTTAGTTTCTCCTGCGATTCTTATTCGCGCTGGGCTTTGGTGCTAAAGTGATGTTGAGCGAAAAAATGGCTTTGAACGTGGGATATATGTGGACAACTTACCACGATTATACCAAGAAGATGGACAACTACTGCGGCACGGGACTTCCTGGGCAGAATTGTATAGCCGCACCAACAAGGTGTTCGGATTAAGTTTGGACTACGCTTTCTAAGCTTGAAAATATTCGTATCCTATTGAAAAAAGGAAGCTGCCTGTCGTGTGGCTTCCTTTTTTTTTTAATTCATGGGTATTCAACGGACTATATGAAACCCTATGCATTACGGCTCGTAACCATAGGTTTTAGTCGCTGTAAAGCATAGCTGGGTATGGCATAAAAAAGAGGGTGCATGACGCATCCTCTTTCTTGATTATTTTGTTTTACTTGTTGCCGATTATAACTGAATCCAACGTACATAAGCGAAGTCCATACGGTGAGGCAACTCCTTGTTTACAGGATATACACGGAAGCCCATCTTATGGTTACCGCCCAGCCTCGGAAGGGTGGTCGTTAACTTGAAGAATAACTTGGAGCCTTCTTCCTTCATCAACTCGAACTGAGCGGTATTGATTGGTGACAGCGTGTGTTTCTCCGGATCTTCCTTCATGACAACCATTTCAGCACCTAACATACCTTTGTAGTTCATGACGGTCGATTACCAAATTGAAGTTGTATTCTTTTCCTACAACCGGGCCGTTCACCGTCAAATCTTGGTCGCAAGTGAAAAGATTCCACTTGGAAGCCATCCCAATGTTGCGCAACTTCCTCTTTCAAGCAGCTAATTGCTTAGCGATCTCGTAGTTGTTAGCGGAAATATGAGCGGAACGAGTAGCCAATTTGTGATAGAAACGATCCTCATAATCGTCCAACATACGTTTCATCGTATAATCCGGAGCGATCTTGGCGATAGAGTTCTTGATATATTGGATCCAGTCCGGAGAGTAACCCTTGCTGTTCTTAGCGTAGTAAGTCGGGATGATCTCAGTTTCCAAGCAATGGTAGATCGTAGCCGCATCCAATTGGTCTTGGTATTGCTGGTTCTCATAAGTACGCTTGTCGGTCAATGCCCAACCCGCGCCTTCTACGTAACCCTCATACCACCAACCGTCAAGAACGGAGAAGTTCAATACACCGTTCATCTCGGCTTTCACCGGAAGTACCGGAAGCCTCCAACGGACGAGTCGGCGTGTTCAACCATACGTCTACACCAGAAATCAAACGACGGCCAAACGCATATCGTAGTTCTCCAAGAAGATGATCTTTCCTAAGAACTCCGGACGGCGAGATCTCTACGATGTGTTTGATCAAACCTTGACCACCACCATCAGCCGGGTGAGCCTTACCGGTGAATACGAACTGAATCGGGAACTTCTCATTGTTAACGATCTTAGCCAAACGGTCTAAGTCCGTGAACAACAAGTGCGCACGCTTATAAGTAGCGAAACGACGACCGAAACCAATCAATAGGGCATTCGGATTGATCTTCTCAAGGATGGAAACTACCTTAGAAGGATCACCTTGGTTCTTCAACCAGCTATCTTTTTATATTGAACACGGATGTAATCAATCAATTTATTCTTCAAAGTCATACGGAGATTCCAGATTTCCTCGTCGGATACATTCTGGATTCCTTCCCAACATTTGCGATTTGATTGATCCTCGAAAAGCTTCGTGCCTAATTTATCCGCATAGAATTTCTTCATCTCCGTAGCGGCCCAAGTCGGCATGTGCACAACCGTTCGTTACATAACCAACGTGCAGTTCATCGGGAAGTAACCTTTCCAAACCGGGGCGAACATACGCTGAGAAACCTTACCGTGCAACCAGCTTACGCCGTTAGCCTCTTGGCAAGTGTTCAAGGCGAATACGCTCATGGAGAATTTCTCGTTAGAGCCCGGGTTCTCACGTCCCATATCGATGAAGTCTTGCCAGCTAATACCTAACTTGCCGGGGAACTCACCCATGTAACGTCCGAACAAACCCTCGTCAAAGTAATCGTGACCTGCCGGAACCGGAGTGTGTACCGTATAGAGGGCGGAAGCACGAACTACCTCCAACGCTTGGTTGAATGAAAGGCCGTCGTTCTGGATATAGTCTACCAAACGCTGAGCGTTGATCAAAGCGGCGTGTCCCTCGTTGCAGTGATAAATCTGTTTCTTGATACCTAACTTGTTCAGCATCATGATACCACCGATACCCAACAAATCCTCTTGTTTCATACGGTTCTCCCAGTCGCCACCATATAATTGGTGCGTGATGGAACGATCCCATTCGCTGTTCTGAGGTATATCCGTATCCATTAAGTACAAAGGTACACGACCTACGCTAACTTTCCAGATATGAGCGTAAACGGTTCTGCCCGGATAAGGAACTTCCAATACCATTGGCTCTCCGTTCGACTGCAATACCTGGTCAACGGCAGGGGCGTTGAAATTTTGCGGCTCGTAATTGGCGATCTGCTGACCGTCCATGGACAAAGTCTGTGTCAAATATCCGTAACGATACAAGAAACCTACGGCACATAAATCGATATTACTATCGCTGGCCTCTTTCAAGTAGTCACCGGCTAATACTCCCCAGACCACCTGAGTAAATCTTTAATACATTGGTCAAACCGTACTCCATGCTGAAGTAGGCTACAGACGGTTGTGTCTTGTCGGGTTTTTACATTGATATAAGCTTTGAAATCAGCGTATACCTTTTGGTTTCAGCCATTAACTCCTTATCTGCTAAGATCTCTTCCATACGTTTGTGTGAAAGGCTTTGCAATAGCTGTACAGGGTTACCTTCTGTGGATTTCCAAAGTTGTTTGTCGATCTTGCCAAATAGTTTAGCGCCTTCATGATTCCATACCACCAAAGATTCGTAGCGATCTCATTAAGTGGTTCCAACTGTTGTGGAAGCTTGGAATGTGAGTAGACGTCCTTCCAAATAGGACTGTTTGCGTTATTCGCCTTAATTTTCATTATCGTGAAGTTTAAAAAGTGTTTGTCTAAAACGAGTGCAAAGATAGCATTATCTTATTAATTATGAGCAATATTTAACTATTTCTTTCCTCGGCATGCCTCATGGCGATATCGAATGCGGTCAGATAATAGTCGATAAACTTGCTCCATTCAGCTTTTCGAGCGAGATCGAAACAACGCTGTTTGATTTCCTCGATGTCCGTAGCATCCTTTTTGGCTGAGAGAGCCAGGATGGAGTTCATGATAGCGTCCGCTACCTCAAAATAATTGAAATCCGTACGATTAATAACCTCTACGCCTTCGCTAAGGTTATCTCCGGATACCGTTTTCTTCGCCCACATACCGAAACCGGCCAGATTGGTCGTGATCGTCGGTATACCGAAAGCGATACTTTCCAGCGGGGTATATCCCCACGGCTCGTAGTAGGAAGGATATACGGTAGCGTCCATCCCTATCAGCATATCATAATAGGTCTTATTGAAAATACCTCCTTTACCGTCCAAATAACAAGGAACGAATATGATCTTTAGTTTTTCGGATGCCGCGTTCTGAAGCCGGCGTGGTTGATATAATTCAAGACCTTATCTTCTGGCATATTATGCAACCAGTGCGTAATGAAAGGGATTTGAAGCGGAGAGGTCGTCTTTATGTCCTGCTCGATCGCCTCTTTTAAATCCGCACGGGCAGCACGTACCCAAGCCGGTACCATGATAAAAAAGCGACGACCTCACGCTGCAGGCGTCCGGACGTACGTACACGGTTCATCGCCTCGATGAAGACATCGATACCTTTATTTCTGTATTCATAGCGGCCACTGGTGGAAACCAGCAAAGCGTTCGGGTCGATGGAGCAGCCCAATAATTTCTCTGCTACATTAATTAATGTACGACGTGCCTCCTTCCGCTTTTTTAGCGTATTCCTTACCCCTCGGGTACGAAGTTGGGCTCAAAGCCGTTCGGGGTAACGATATCCGGTGCCTTATCCAATAACTGTTTACATTCACGGGCCGTGATATCGCTTACGGTCGTGAAGCAATCCACGTAATGGGCGGCCTGCTTCTCTACAGAATGCTTGGCCTCCATGTTTAGCTCCTTAGCCATCTGATCGCCGTTGTAACCGTCCATATAAGCGTATAACGCTTTGTTGTTACCGGCGATAGAGCGTCCGATCGATGTGGCATGCGTCGTGAAAAGTGTCGCTATGGCAGGGATTTGCTTTTGAATGTAAAAGCGCCCCATCGCCAACATCCATTCATTGAATAGGGCGGCGACTTTCTTGTTTTCCAGTTTGTAGAAGTGATAGAAACTCTCTATTACCTTACCGACCGCATATGCGAAGATACAAGACTCATCGTAATCGCCGTAGGCGTGGATGGAGTCAACTCGGAAATTTTTCCCACATAGAATAGAAAAAAGGCGTCTCGTTCACTGAAGTAGGATTTGAAATCTACCAGTATAACAGGGGGGGGGATACCCGGTACGTTCCAGCGACCAACCTTAACTTTCAAGTGATCCACTGCTGCCTCGGCGTGCTTTCTCCAATCCTCAAACAAAGATGCGTCTTCTGTAAAATCGGGAGCGGTTGTGTTTGCCCACACACATCGGACCGATGAATATTACTTTTGTCGTTAAAAATTTGTTGAAGCGTATGAGCTTTAGTCGATAGTACGGTATAAATACCTCCCACTTTATTACAGACTTCCCAGCTGCTTTCAAAGAGAAACTCTGGCGTCTTTATCATTTCGTTCATATTTGATTTGTTTATAATCAATGATTTCACCGCTGCAAAAAGATAATTCATTTTATGTTTTTTCTTGGCCTTTCCTCGGTATTTAATAACATATGTTCTATATTTGTGGATAATTAAATATGAAATAATTATGGCTAAAAGAAGAATTTTAAAGAAAGAGATCAGCTACGTGGCTGGTGAATTGTTCACGGAAGCGCTGGTTTGCAAATTGTATATACCCGGAGTAAATCAAGAGAAAGCGGATGCTTTGATGGCTCGTATCCTAGATATGCAAGATAGTTATATCGTTCGTGCCGGACACCCCGACGGCAAGGATAACAAGGCTCTCGTACGGAATTATTATCGCAAATTAAGAGAGGACTTGCAAAACGAGGTTAACGCTATCGCCGACGAGATAGGAGAGTTAAGCAAGGACAAATAGGCATGAAGAAGGCTATTAGTAAGGCGATACTCCGTATGGCGGGGTGGAAGCTGGGCCCGGTGGATGGCGTGGATTTGCCGAAATGTATCGTATGTGTGGCTCCGCATACCAGTAACTGGGATTTTATTGTAGGGAAACTTTTTATACCTCGATCGGGTGTAACGCTGGTTTCCTTATTAAGAAAGAGTGGTTCTTTTTTTCCCTTTTAATTTGCTGTTTAACTGGCTGGGAGGTGTTCCGGTGGATCGTGGTAAACGTACGTCGGTGACCGATCAGATGGTGGAACGTTTCAAGACCAGTGAGCGGTTTCAATTGGCCGTCACACCGGAAGGTACCCGGAAGCGGGCCAAGGACTGGAAAAAAGGATTCTATTTTATCGCTTTGAAAGCGAACGTGCCGATCGTGGTGGCTTATTTTGATTATGGAAAGAAAGAGGTTGGCACGAAAGGTGTTTTTTATCCGACAGGTGATGTGGATAAAGATATCCATACGATACGAGAGATGTATCGGGGAGTTACCGCCTGCCATCCTGAGAATTTCGTACAGGTATAGGTTTCATGGTGAAGAAATAAGAGTTTTTGCTATAGGAAAAACAAAAGTTTTCCCTAGGAGAAACAAAAAGTTTTGCTATGAAGAAACTACTGTTTCTTCACCATGAAACTGTTTCCTTGTCACAATATGTCTTTTTATTACCTTAATATCTTTATTCTATGACTGAAGACTTACGTATCAGCATGATACAATCCCATATCATTTGGGAAGACCGTGAAGAGAACTTTGGGTTATTATGGCGAACTGTTGCGCCGTGTTAGTGGAAGAACCGATTTAGCGGTATTGCCGGAGACGTTTAACTACGGATTTTCCATGGACGTAGAGAAACAAGCCGATACGATGGATGGACGGACTGTACCGACTATAAAGGAATGGGCTAAGAAATATAAACTGGCCGTGGCTGGAAGTTTTATCGCTGAAAGATAACGGAAAGTTCTACAACCGGGCTTTTTTTCATCACCCGGAAGGAGAGGAGTATTATTACGATAAGCGTCATTTGTTCCGTATGGCGGAAGAGGACAAGCATTTCTCGGCGGGCGACAAACGGCTGATCGTGCCTTATAAAGGCTGGAATATTTGTTTGCAGGTTTGTTATGACCTACGTTTCCCGGTTTGGAGCCGCAACGTGAATAACGAATATGATCTTTTGATTTATGTAGCCAATTGGCCCGAGGCCCGGAAGAAGGCGTGGAAGGCATTGCTGCATGCACGTGCCATCGAGAACATGGCTTATGTCTGTGGCGTGAACCGTGTGGGGGTAGATGGGAAAGGGTTTTTTTTCTTTTCAGAGGGGATTCCATGATTTATAACGCAAAAGGAAAGAAATTGGCTGATGCCGGAAAACGAGAGGAAATCACCCGGACATGTACCTTGAAGAAGAGCGAGCTGGATGAGTTCCGGCTAAGTTCCCGGCGTGGAAGGATGCGGATGGATTTAGTATTGACTTCTAATCGTTTAATTCCTTCTTATTATGGAAAACGTAGTCCTTGGGCTTGGATCCCGTCTCTTTATTTTTTGCCGAAGGCTTGCCCTATGGTAGTCATGACGCTTTCTGTGATCATGTATAAACGTCTGGGCGTCTCAAATACGGATATCGCCTTATTTACCAGTTGGCTTTATTTTTCCTTGGGTGATCAAGCCCATCTGGAGCCCGTTCGTAGACTTGATTAAAACGAAGCGTTGGTGGATTTATAGCATGCAGCTATTGATTGGCGGGGGAATGGCAGGTGTGGCGTTCGTCCTTCCCGGGGATTTCTTTTTGCGGTTTACCTTGGCTTTCTTTTGGTTGATGGCGTTTAGTTCTGCTACGCACGATATCGCTGCGGATGGGTTCTATATGCTGGGCTTGACGGAGGAGCAACAAGCGTTCTTTATCGGTATCCGAAATACGTTCTACAGGGTGGCGATGCTAACGGGACAAGGTCTGCTGGTCATGCTGGCGGGGCTTTTGGAGGAGAGTACCGGACGGATTTCTTTTGCTTGAGTCTGGTGTTTTTCGTATTGGCCGGTACCTTTATCGCCTTGGCTTTGTGGCATAAGTATATCTTACCCCCGTCCGGCGAGTGACGCGCAACGTACGAATATCACCCCTCATACCATCTTGGTGGAGTTCGGCAATACTTTCGTGAGCTTTTTCAGCAAGAAAGGGATTATCCCGGCTTTGCTTTTATGCTGACGTATCGTTTGGGGAATCCCAATTGGTAAAAGTTGGCTTCTCCTTTCCTGCTGGATGGGCGGGAGGTTGGCGGGCTGGCGCTCAGTACCGGTGAGTCGGGTTCGCGTATGGTACGGTGGGGAGTGATCTCCTTATTGCTCGGAGGGGTTTTAGGAGGTCTGGCTATATCCCGGGGTGGCTTGAAGACTTGGTTATGGCCTATGGCATTGGCTATCTCCTTGCCGAATCTGGTTTATTTGTATATGGCTTATACGATGCCGGAGTATTGTTGTCGTAAACGTTTGTGTCGCTGTCGAGCAATTCGGCTACGGATTTGGCTTTCCGGCTTATACGATGTATCTGATGCTTTTCGCCGAAGGGGAATATAAGACTTCGCATTATGCGATCAGTACCGGTTTCATGGCGTTAGGTATGATGCTACCGGGAATGGCATCGGGATGGATACAGGAGCAGATCGGTTACCAACATTTCTTTATCTGGGTAATGATCTGTTGCATACCTTTATTTATTGTATTGCCGTTCTTGCGTTTCAAGAAAAAAATAATCTTATACCGATAATCCGGGAGTGTAGGGGAGGGTCACGATGAATGTGCTACCTTCCCTTCTTTGGATTCTAGGGTGATATATCCTCCGAAGTGTTCGATGATAATTTGGCAGATCGCCAGTCCGAGACCTGTCCCTTGCGCAAACTCGTCCAGTTTGTTGAACCGTTCGAATACTTGGGCTTGCTTATCTGCGGGAATGCCTTTGCCCGTATCGGTAACGGAGATCTGGATCCAACGTTTATCTTGCGTATAATCGTATTTAATCAAGATGTATCCTTGCGTCGTGAATTTTGCGGCGTTGTTTATGAGGTTGGTAATCACTTGGGTTAATCGATGTAAGTCCGCTTGGATAATGGCCGGGAGGACCGGCAGTTGTATTTTTAAGCGCTACGCCTTGGGGCATCAACAATTGATGGGTGCGGTAGATATGGGATAGTAATTCGTTTAAGTCACAATTCGTGAGGGTAAACGACATCTTACCGGACTCGATGCGGGATAGATCGAGAATGTCATTGATTAATTTCAATAAGAGGTCGCTGTTCTTACTGATAACTTGCATGAACTCATCCCTCTCGTTCGGGCTTATTTCCATATCGCTTGTTAGCAGTTCCGAAAATCCAACGATGGCGTTAAGCGGGGTACGTATCTCATGGCTCATATTGGCGAGGAACGCTGATTTCATTTGGTCCGCTTCCTCGGCCCTTATACGGGCTTTGATAAGATCTTCCTCTACTTCCTTACTTTGTTGGATATTTAAGCAGAGCCCGTCTACTCCGACATTATTGCGGGTGGAGTCTTGTCCATTCTTCGCTTGCGCATATCTGAATTCCCACCATATATGCCCTTTGCCGTTGAAATTATATCGGCGGCGGGTGATCTTACGGGAAGGGAATCCTGTATCAAGCAGGTGCTTATGTTGGATGAAATCTTCCCGGTCTTCCCGGGTGGATAGACTCTTGGAATTGCGTGGAGGTGATCGGCTTTATCGGCATATCCAACGACTTATAGAAATCATGGTCGAACTCGAATACGCCGTTGCTGTATCGGAATGCGAAAATATCACCGCTCTCTAAAAGCCAACGAGAGGAATTCGCTTCTCTTTCCGTAAACTTTCTTTGAGCCTGTTTCTTTGTGAGAGGCTTCGCGACGGTATTGTACTCTTTGATAGAAAAGCGTCCATAGGATAAATAGGTTAGAAGAATCCCGCATAGAATAATATATGTTTGATAACGAACCACAAAGGGCATGTTCAAGAAGATGCTGTTTTGAGGCAGTTCTTTCCAATCGATACCCCATTTATTTAAAGTCGGGTAATCGAACAGATAGTTTTTGGCGCTTTCCGTTATTTGTGGGAAGCTATTGGCCGGTGTGCCCTTGAGTATGCTGGCAGCTCGTCGTAAGGCTTCTTGGGTTTGGCTCTCTACCGGGGTCATATATCCCCCGATGAAGCCTCCGTCATATCCTACGGATTCGTTGATCGCCGAGAAGCTGGGAAATGAGCAGAACCTACCTAAGGCTATCGAGGTATAATCTCTTTTTGGTAGCAAGGTAGGCCTTGTTGTAAGTACTTGTACCTAACCCCAGATCAAGTTGGAACTGGTGCGGGGTTGAATGGTTTTTTGTATATAGAGGGAATCGAACGGTACTTTTGGGAACCGCACTACAAGAAGAGGATCTCTTTTTATCGGATGGGGATGAATACTGGGGATATTTAAGGTAATCGGGTCTAGCCTTGGAGCATAGCCCTTTTTATTTGCTCATCCATATCTTTCAGGATCTTTTTTTGTCAAGAGCTGTACTATCAGAGACACGTACAATTACGCATTTTCCCATGATTCGCTCAATAAGTTCGACGTTTTTCCGATAGTCCGGCTTATCCCAAAATCCGGATACGTTAGGATACTTTTGAATTAAGGGTATGTTTGGGTAGTTGACTCCGGTAAAAACGATAGGTACGCTATCTAATCAAAGGATGTTCGCAAGCCAATAAGGAATATGCCTGTCGTGTTGAGCACAAAAAAGTGAGAACATTAACTGTTGAAATCCATACCTTTCCTGGTGAAATATCTTCACGGGCTTTATAATGGCGCACAAAAGTATTGTGAATCATTGAATCAACTGGACTTGAAAAGATAAATTTATTTTTTAGGGGAAATCCCTGCCCGTTGTGTTGGTGAATATGAAGTGATTTGAATTTTTTTATAAATGGAAGAAGTTTCGCATTATGAATTGTAAGGGTATGTGAACTTCTGGCGAGTTTGTGTTTCAGCCGCTGCCTGGGCAGCCGTTTAGTAAGATCTGCATATGTTTTGAAGATAATAATATCTTTAGAAAGTAATGCAAACGTTCATTGCTGGCTATTGCGAAATATCATTGATAAAATGAGGATCAGAGGAGGCTATTTTTGAACCAGAAACAGTATTGATATTTGGGAAGCAAATAATATTCGCGGATACAATCGGAATGAAAGAGTTGGCTGGTGTGAATTTGTTATTGGCAGGCGCTATCGAATTGGGAGAGAGATGTTAATGAACCTGATTTAAATGTTGAAAAAATTTGTTTCCTTTGAGTCCAGTTAGCTTTTGACGATTTATAAGGAGTAATAACAAAATGGAAAACGATGTGAAAAAGAGAAACGACACCATTGGCAATTGAATTTTTAATGGTGTTGATATTTCTGGCATTGTATTTTCTTTGTTGGCGGTTTTATGACAACAAGCAGGGTGAGCATCACTACTTGGCGGTGGCTGTTTTTCTTTGTATTTGGCTTTGATATGCCATGCAGTTATTAAAGGGCATTGAGAAGAAACATGCAATGATGACATATCTCTGCTTTCAGTCGGTCATATCAGGTGCTGCTTTGGCTTTCCAATAGCGGCGGCAAGCGAAATATCTCTGAATACTTACAGAAGAAAAAGTTTGCAGCATTATAAAAAATAAAAGTTTTGGCAACACATTTTTGGAAAAGAAAAGGCCATGTAAATAGTCAAGACGGCAACAATCAGAAGATTATGGAGGGTAACAATGGAATATAGTAAAGGAAGATTTAATGGGAAGCAAAAAGGCAAATTTTGGGAGTGGAGAGAACATGGGAAACAGAGGAAAAGCAAAAAAAGATTCTGGGAGAAAAACGCAACAATTTCTTGTGGATGATGCAATGGGTGACGAATCCAATGAATTTCACAGGAGAGGTAGCACGAAGCAACGGAACTTTCTCCTGATCCTTCGGATTACATTTTGGATATTGCGCAATGGAAATTATTCTTTTCGTATCTTTGCCAGAGAGGCGCTTTCGGTCGTCGCTTTGATTACAGCAAAAAATGATAGAATTGGCTAAAAAGACGGCGATCACAATATGCAAAAACAAATTGAGTTTGCGTAGCGGATGCGACCAGAGAAAGCTTATTAGATTAAAAAGAAATCGAGCCTTTACGAAAGCAGTTTCTAATATGGCAATTATGGATATTACGGATATTGAACCGCTTTTTATGGCTGTTTATGAACTATTGAGGAAAACGGATTTTTTGTCTTTGCAACGCAGCACCCTTTTGTTTTATCACATTGACTGAAAAATATATGACACCGCAATAAAGTTACTAAAAGTGACATAAAGCGATCGAAGGGCAGCCGGAGAGCAGATTTATTATCATCGTTCCATTACGACATTTTTAACCTTTGTTTCAGAGCTGGATTTGTTGATGGATTTTTAAGAATGCTTCAAAACAAAAAATTCCTATAATGTGATGATGGTAAAAGGTAAACATTGCTTAAATAAATTGAAGTTTGCCGGATGATAGCAAACGGCCGAGCCAGTCACGGTCAGGAATGAGATCGAAGCTTCGCCAGCCGCCCAGCCTGCAGTTGATCAGGGCGAGCGACCTAGCTAGCCGCCGCCTTTACTATCATAACGAGCTACTAACCAGCCACAGCCCGTGGAAGTGAGGAGTGTCCATGACTCAGGTTACAGAAGAATATCGGGGAACATATCGAGTACTTTCCATGCCTTTGTTTGCCAGAGTCGTTGTCCGAAATGCCGGCGATCACCCAGCGAGGACACGGCAGAGGCGCTAAAAGAGAAATATCTCGCGGAGTACAGACGAAATCCACGCACTTTCAGGCACGACAGATGAATATTTAAGCGGAGCCGGACGAGAATAAGCCATTACCCTTTGCGGCGATATTGACACGGTCGTGCTGGCGGTTTACTTTGCGGAAGCACAATCTGTCACGGCTGGACGAGCAGGGAGCGAAATGAGTACCTGTCCTCAAGTATTCCACGAGCACGAAAATTGGCGAAGACAGTACGGGCGCAGCCGCAGCAGCACAGCGGGCTGGCCATAAGCCCGGAAAAGCCCTGGCTGCAGCCCAAGCGGAAATGGAGGGAATGGCATATGAAATAATAGGCTTCTCCTATGAAACAATCCGTCAAGCCGCGGCGGAGCCGGAAGCAGCCCACAATGTTACCGCCCGGTAATGAATGGACAGGTAGACTAAGATACAGAGGACTACATCACCCGAGACGCTTCTCACAGCCGGGAGATTGCTCTGGCTTTGGGAGATAGCCACTGCGCCTACAACTGAATAACCGCCGCTTCGCCGGCAACCAGAAAACAATAAATCTATTCAACAGATTTGGCTGGCATTTTTGAAAAATCCCGGTATGAAAAAAACAAAGGGAAAATAGCCGCCGCAGTTGGCAAAATCGCCTTATCAATGAAAGAAAAAATACTGCTGGACTAGAGGGGAAATTCTAAAATCTCCGTCCATTTTGCTTTTTGCGTGGTGTTGTAGGTAGTGAAAAGGAAAATTTTTCAAGATAAACCGGAATAGCGGGTAGCAAAGCCACGTTTGTTGGCGGAAAGGACGGGGAGCAGGGGAACGCCGGAGTTTTTTCAAACAAAGATTCTACCGAGGTGCCAAAATTCGCTCTCCGCTTGGTTGGGGAATACCAAACACTATGCGCCCTGTCGGGCGAGAAAGGAGGTCTGAGCCATGCGAAAGAAATACAATATGCCCCCACCGCCGTCAATGGTAAAGACCCGCATGACCGATGAAGAATACGCCGACTTACCGGGCGGCTGGCGAAGCCGCGAAATCAGCCAGTCCGAGTTTATCCGGCAAGCCATACGGAAAGCGACCATACGCCCCATTGTCACCGTTTCCCGGTCAGTCGACGGCTGCTTTGCCGCCCTCTCCGCTCACGGCAGAGTACGGAAAAATCGGCGGCACTTTAAACCAGATTGCCCGAGCCTGAACGAATACAGGCACCGGGGGCCGGAAAAGGAAGTGCGAGGGGAGCCGCCGCCGACCCTGCCGCCTTGAAGTTTGAAGTCTTGCAGAAGAGTAGGTGAAGCCGTTGGCGATACTCAAACATATCAGCTCTAAAATGCCAGGGACGCTGAAAATACCTCACATTCGAAAGCATGACGAGTTTACCATGAAGCCCACCCTTGACGCAGACAGGCGAAACCGCCACCGAGGTGAACTACCATATCTCTGAATTGTGGCGAGGATTTTGCCGTTGCCTGTATGCGCTCCCGTCTCCCGCTACGGCAAGAACCAAGAAGCAGGGAGAAAGACGTAAGAGCCACCACTACATCATCGGCTTTGGCCCACAGGGACGGCCGTTGATCGGGCGCAGGCTGGGCGAGTTCTGCGCCAGACACCAGGCGCGTCTGAACCGGACACAGCCACCATATTGCATATCGTCACCGGATTGCGGAGGTTCCATGCTGCTCATGGACAGGCCAGCGGACAGGAAAGCAGGCTGCAAGCCTTGACGCAGCTATGAGCTATCTGAAAGCGATGTGGAGATGTGCTGGCAGGGGCTTTGCCAGATAGACTTTTGAACGGCAGCAGAACGCATTACCGGCGTGATGGGCGCAGAAAGGACAGGCTGCCTGACAGAGCCAACGCCTATTGCTGGCCAGTATCGCTTTGGCAGACCAGTTTGAAAGCGGATAAGGCGAAGCTGCGCCGGACTATCAGGGAAGGCCCTTGCCGCTGCTTCCGGTTTTGGTGAGTTGCTTCTCGGCGTGGTGTGACCGTCGGGGAGCCGGGGGGCGGCTAAATTCCGCGGACAGGGACGAAGCCAATTACCGCCGGGCTGGGGGGACATTTGGCCGACTGTCCTCCGTTTGAGGCAAAACACCAGCCGCGCTTACGGACAGCAACGCCCGAACAGCGCGGCACGCTGTACAGCGCATGGCGGGCTGCCGCCGCCAGAAGCAGGAGCCGAGACGGGGCGCTATGAGAAGTGGGCGACCATGCACAACCTCAAAGCAGATAATGTCGGCTACCCTCATGCTCTACCAGCAGTAGCTTTGGCTTTCCCCGAGACGAGCTGGACGCTGCCCAGCTGCAGCCAGCACACGCAGAGAGCACTTCGGACTGAAAAGGGCTGAAGCGCTATCCGAGGAGAGGGTACAGCGCAACGCTTGGGCCTACTCGGCTGACGGCCCGCCGTGAGCGGTCTGAAAGCGCAGAGATCGGAGAAAGCCCGGAAACCTACCGGGAGCAGCACGAAACGCGATTTATCATCGCGACGGACACAACCGCCCGCCGCTTTCCGGGAGCATGGAATAACAAGCTGCCAGCCAGCAAAAGCCCTGCAAAGGGGAGATTGAGCAGCTTACCGTCCAGAAGAGCGCCGGATATAACGACTACCGGGAGAAACGCCAGCGGGCGCGGGAGCTTCAGACAGTCGAGCCGCAATATCGACCGGAATTTTTAAGGGGGCACACCGAACCGGCAAGCGTGAACAGGGCGTTGGGCCACGCTGAAATGATGCCGAAACAAAAATACGGGTATGATATGAACCCACTTACAATACTCCCCGACTTCAGGGCTTGGGGCGAAAAAAGCCCGAAAATGATACCGGAGAACATACAGAAAATGCCTATCGCTACCGAAAACTTACCATTGCCGAGAATGAGCAAGCGGCTGGAATGAATGCTTCTTCCTCAACCACGCAACCGTATCGCCCACAACGACCTATGCCGGGGCTGCTGCCGTGACTGAAGCCAAGAGCTTCCGGGCGGTTATCATACTATGCCCTCGCTATTATTCCAAGCAGCTGGAAAAAGGACGCAAGCCTTGGCGAATAACCGCAAATATTACTACCTCAAGCTGAAGAGCTATTTTTGACGATGATGCAATCGTTCTGCTGGAAAGGTATGCACGGGACGGCGTTATCTATTCCAACATTCATCTTGAAGCTGTATCCGCCCCAACGACGGTACGGCTGCGACAGCGAATGATTGCGACTTACCATAACGGTAATTTCGTAGAAAACTTTGAAATCTTTATGAAGCTGGGGCTTGTGGAGCCTTTGCCAAGCGGCACTACATGAACAACATTGAGCTTTTAATCGGCCAGTCTCTACCGAGGCACGCAAAGGCAGAGGCGCGGCTGAAGCTGCAGGAACAAAGCCTGCCGCAGACAAATGTCCTTATCGAACTTGGACATTGTGCACCAAACTAGAATAGAAAGATGAACAGAAATGAAAGTTAAACGGAACACCCGCCCGCCGCCTATGGCGAATACAATGTCATTCTTTCGATACGGAGCTTGACTTGAGCTGAAAACAGAGCTTCCCGGCAAGTGGGAGTATTATTGACCATAACACCATATGGCAGGAGATACAGAAGCCAATACAGCCACAGGTGCTGAAGTGGGCGTGGGAGGACAGCTGAGAACTTGCCGATTATACTGGGAGGGCGAGGAAACATGACGAATGGGATTTGGTGAAATGATTTTGAATATGACCGACACCACGCGCGGAGCCGAGGAGGACTACACCGGCGAGGACGGGCGGCTGCTGCGGGAAGTGCACAAGCCCGGCTATTTCCCCCAAAGAAACCGCCATGGCTGGGGGCGTGACCGCCACCCGGCAGAATGTGACTGCCAGCGGGCAGGCGTGGTGTGAAGCCGCAGGAAACAGCGCGGAGTCTTGAAACTGTCGAGCGGTTTGGCAGGGCTTTGAGTCACGAACTTTGTGGTT
>VOFK01001603.1_pt1 | contig 16916 bp, 23 predicted proteins | sample 5384121 | NCBI WGS metagenome assembly VOFK01 (sample SAMN12384730, study PRJNA508395) | human gut metagenome | isolation source: healthy gut J | host: Homo sapiens
CAAGCTGCGGTTGCTTCCTTCACGTTGGCGCGGGCAATCCACTGCTTGGCGGTGGAAATGTCCACCCATTCTTTTTTTTCGGAGGGTTTTCCGTGCCGGCGGAGGATGATACACCTCGCTGCATGCGGAGTGGAATGCTGTCGGTGAGCCCCAATTCCCGGTCTATGGTGCTGTGTCTGCAATGGCGGTGACGAAAAGCATACTGTTTTTCCGCAGCGACTGCGTTGGCGAGATTTGCGGCGGTATACCGCCCCGGCATGGAGAAGGAACGGAAGAAGGTATAGGTGCGGTTTTTCCCGCTACTGGATACCAGATAGAGGTCAACTTGTAAATGCCGGTGAAGTTTTCCTGGCCGTCCCACTTTGCAGCGGGTGCCGTCCCACTTCACACCCGTGACCATTTTCATACGGTTGGGGCTCTGAATGCCCACTACCTCATCGTTTACCTGCGCGGAAAAAGACATAGGGCGGTTTTTCCGTTGTCTCCACAGCCACGGCGGCATAGTAGATGCCCTCGGGCAAGCGGAAGTGGATCTCGCGAAAGCGCGAAATGTTAAAGCTTCCTGGTCGCGCAGGTGGTTGGGTGAACCGCAGCTTACGGCGCATGCCAAGGCGAATATGATCGTTGGCAATGAGAAGGCGTTTCTAATCGCGGTGGTCTCGCAGTGCATGCCGTATATCGGCTATCCGCGTACGTTGAACGCGATTCGTTGCATCGATGAGGCTGTGAAGGGCTGACCTGCCCGTTAAAAACGCCGGCAAACAAACAAAGGGCTATCCGCCGAACAAGACGGATAGCCCTTCCTTATAGCTGATTGTGGATGGCGTGCTGTGTTTACTCGCCCCACACGTCCTTGGCGATGGATTGGACGAGTGCGATCTTGGCCCACTGCTGGTCTTCGGTGAGCTTGTTGCCTTCCTGGGTGGAGGCGAAGCCGCACTGGGTGGACAGGCACAGGCGGTCGAGCGGAATGTACTGGGCGGCTTCCTGGATGCGGGCCTTGATGGTGTCCGGATCCTCAAAGGTCGGGCTTCTTGGAGGTGATCAGGCCGAGCACGACCTTCTTGTCGCCGGAGACTTCGGCGAGCGGCGCGAAATCGCCGGAACGGTCGTCGTCGAACTCGAGGTAGTAGGCGTCCACGTTCTCCTCGCCGAACAGTTTGGCCGCGACCGGCGCGTAGCCTCCGGAGGAAAGCCAGGTGGAGTGGAAGTTGCCGCGGCACACGTGGGTGTTGATGACCAGGTCGTCCGGCTGGTCGGCGATCACGGCGTTGATGACGTCGAGGTTCTCCTGCTGCAGGCGTAGCGCGTCCTCGTCGCTCCAGCCGAGACGTTCGCGTACGCTCGCATCGCACAGGCAGGTCCAGTGCAGTCGTCGAACTGCACGTTGCGGGCAGCCGGCGGCATACAGGTCGGCGATGACCTGGCGGTAGGCGGCGACGATGTCGGCGGTCAGCTCGTCGTCGTTCTTGTAGAACTCGTCATACGGGTAGGCGGCCGCGTTGCCGGTGAGCACGAAAGCGGGTCTGCGCGGGGGAGGGCATGGTCTGGCGGGCCACGGTGTTCTCGTCCTCGAACTGCTTGACGAACTTGAAATGTTCGACGAACGGATGGTTCTCGCCGGAGATCCTTCCGGTCACGGTGGCGGTGTCGGCCGGGGTCACCTCGTCGTGGAAGGCGACGCGGTGGGCTGCGGCGGCATGGTCCACGCCGTTGAAGCCCCACATGAAGTCGAAATGCCACCAGCCGCGGCGGAATTCGCCGTCGGTGATCACATGCAGGCCGGCGGCCTTCTGCTTGGCGACGAGTTCGGCGATCGCCTTGTCCTCGACCGCCTTGAGCGCTGCGGCATCGATTTTGCCGGCGGCGAAATCCTCACGCGCGGCCTTGAGCTCGGCCGGGCGGAGATAGGAGCCGACCACGTCGGCGCGGAACGGCGCGTTATGCGAGTATACCATTGAATACCCCTTTTTTGGGAAAGCGACAAATACCTAGTGAAGGTTACACGCACGTCCCGAAACACGGGCGCACACGGCTTCTCGGCCAGTATTCGTGCTTGAATGGATGATGTTATCCGTTACACATTCGAGAATGGAAGGCAATGAGCGAATCGCGCGATCCCGCAGGCGACAGTACGACCACGAACAACATGGGGGGAGGTGCGGGAAGCCGAACATCAGGGTGCAGCCGTCAAGGCGGCGTTGGGTGCGAACATTGGTGTCGCCATCGCGAAGCTGCTCGCGGCGTTCTTCACCGGATCGTCCGCCATGCTGTCCGAATCGGTGCATTCCATCGCCGACTGCTCCAACGAAATCGTGCTGATGATCGGCGGACGGTTCTCCAAACACAAGACGGACGGCGACCATCCGTTCGGCCTGTACCGTGCGAAGTATCTCGCCTCGTTCGTCGTGGCCACGCTGCTGTTCTTCGTCGGTGGATTCTTCTCGACGTCCGAGGCCGTGAAGAAGCTTATTGCGATCGCCGGCGACCCTACGCTACGTGACGTGAACCGAATGGAACTGCTCGTCGCGTTCATCGTGGTCGTCATCAGCGCATGCCTCGAAGGATATGGACTGCATCAGAGCATCAAGGAGGCCAACGAGCGTATGGAACGCACGAACGCGCCGCGTATGGGCGTGTTCCGTTTCTGGAGGCACACCAAGTCCGCCGAATTGGCTTCGGTGATTATGGAGGATACGCTCGCTTTGATCGGTTTGGCATTCGCAGGTCTCGGCATTGGTCTTGCGATTCTGCTCGACGATGAGATTTTTGATGCGTTGGGTGGTCTCATGGTCGGTCTGGTGCTGATCGTCGGTTCGCTGTTTCTCGCGTTCAAATCCGGTTCGCTGCTCATCGGCGAGGCCGTGGATTCCGATACGCGCGGGAAGATCGTCGAGGCGGTTACCACCACGCCGGGCGTCGAACGATTGCTGAACATGCAGACCGTGCACATGTCTGAGGACGACATCCTCCTGTGCGTCAAAGTGCAGACCAGCAAGCTCGACCGTGACTATGACGTGGAAACCGTCGACAAGATCGAGAAGGCCGTGCGTACCGCACTGCCATGGTACAGTTTCGAGATCTACGTCGAACCGGACATCTACAGCGCCAAACACGTGCACGCGTAACCGGTTCCCGCGTAACAGGAACCGTTCAATATGGGAAAGTCCGGACGATCTGATTCGTCCGGGCTTTCCCCATATGCGTGTCGGAAATGGTGGAAGTGGGATTATTCCTCGGCCACCAGATCCAGGTAGGAGTCGTTCCACAGGTCCTCGTCGCCGTCGGGCATGAGCAGCACGCGTTCCGGATTCAACGCCTCGACCGCGCCCTCGTCGTGGGTGACCAGCACAATCGCGCCCTCGTATTTGGCGATGGCCTTCAGAATCTCGTCGCGGGACGCCGGATCCAGATTGTTGGTCGGTTCATCAAGCAGTAGCACGTTCGCGCGGCTCGTCACCAGCGTGGCCAACGCCAGACGGGTCTTCTCGCCGCCGGAAAGCACTCGTGCCGGTTTCAGCGCGTCATCGCCGGAGAACAGGAACGACCCAAGGATGGAACGTGCCTGTGTGTCGTCAAGTTCCGGTGCCACGTGAATCAGATTCTGCAACACGGTGGCGTCAAGGTCCAATGTGTCGTGTTCCTGTGCGAAATAGCCGATTTTGCAGCCATGTCCATATTCCACGGATCCGGTGTCGGGATCCTCCAGATGGGCGAGCAGACGCAGCGTGGTGGTCTTGCCCGCGCCGTTATAGCCCAGAATCACCACACGTGAACCTTTGTCGATCGCCAGATTCACGCCTGCGAACACGATGTTCGAACCATACGCTTTGGAGATGTCCTTCGCCATGATCGGCGTACGTCCGCAAGGTGCCGGCTCGGGGAAGCGGATGTCCGCCACCTTCTCCTTCTTCTGTGCTTCTTCGGACGTGTTCTCCAGCAGTTTCTCCGCGCGGCGCATCATGTTCTGCGCGGCCACGGCCTTGGTGGCTTTTTCGCGTGCAGGCGGATGCCCTGCTGCATCAACGTTCGGCCTTCTTCTCTGCGACTTCACGTTCGCGGCGGCGACGTTCCTCGTCGACCACGCGTTGGTGCAGGTAGGCCTTCCAGCCGAGCGAGTACATGTCGATCTGGCCGAGCTGTGCGTCCAGATGCCACACCTTGTTCACCACTTCGTCCAGCAGTTCGGTGGAGTGGGAGATGACCAGGAAGCCGCCCTCGTATTTTTTCAGATAGCCGCGCAGCCATTCGATGGAATCGGCATCCAAGTGGTTGGTCGGCTCGTCGAGGATCAGGGTGTCGGCATTGGAGAACAGGATGCGCGCCAGCTCGATGCGGCGGCGCTGACCGCCGGAAAGCGTACCCAACTGCTGGCCCATCGTCCTGCGGCAGGCCGAGACTGGCCGCCATCGCGGTCGCTTCGGACTGTGCGGCATAGCCTCCGGCCTTGTCGAAGTCCCTGCATGGCCTTGTCGTACCGGGTCATCGCCTTGCTCATCACGTCCGGATCCGGGTCGGTCATATCCTTTTCGGCCTTGCGGATGCGGTTGATGATGGTGGCGATGTCGCGCGCGCTCATCATGCGGTCGAGCGCGGTCTGTGTGGGATCGGAGGCATGCGTGTCCTGCGGCAGGTAGCCGAGCTTGCCGGAGACACGTACCTTGCCGGCGGTCGGCAGCATATCGCCGGTGATCACACGGGTCAGCGTGGTCTTGCCTGCTCCATTGCGTCCGACCAGACCGATCTTGTCTCCCTTGGCCACATGGAAGTTGGTGGGGTGAAGCAGCGTGCGCGCGCCGATCTGAATTTCAAGTCCCTGCACCTCAATAGCCATGCCGTGATACCTCTCTAGTCTTTCGTGTTCCTTCAAACGCCAATCGAACATCATAGCGAACACCCGCAACCGTTTCACCTCATCTCACGTTTCATTTCAAGCAGATGCCGGAGCAGTGATTCGCGGTGGTTGATGAAGACCCTGGTGATTTGATAGCTGTCCGTATCCCTCATAATCGCAGGGATGGACGCCGTTTTCGTCGAATGACAGGATTTCCGCATCCGGCAGACCGAGGCAGAATCGGCGAATGACCATATGCTATGATGGAATATGTTGAGTGTATTTAAATCCTCCCATATGCCAAGAGGGTTTTCGGGAAAAGAAACGGACATTGCGTATCTAACGGGCGGCGGATACCGTCGGCAGAACCGTGCGCGTTGAAGCGCACTGCCGCGTAGCTTGCTCGTATGCACATTTCACGGTTCCGTATCCGTTCGTTTTTTCACAATCAAGACCTCGCAGTGCGCCTGTATGAGAAAGAAGCCCCATACATGGCCCGGACAACAATGCTCACGCTTACTGGCATCTCTTACACATACCTGTCCATGTCTGAACCACTGTTCGAACACGTGTCCGCATCTTTCCAACAAGGATGGACCGCCGTGCTCGGCGACAACGGACTCGGCAAAACGACTCTACTGAACATCGCCATCGGAATGTTGCCCGCCGATACCGGCAGCATCAACCCGGACCCGCATGGACTCACTATCGCTACCTGCCCGCAAGACAACATGGTGAGGCCTAAGAACCTCGACGACTTCGCCACGGATTGGTCGCCCGGAACCATGCGTGTACGCAACGCGTTACATCGGCGATGACTGGCCCTACCGTTATGAAACGCTTTCCGGAGGTGAAACAAGAAACGATTGCAGGTCGCTTGCGCAATCACAGCGCGTCCCGATGCGCTCGTGCTTGACGAACCCACCAACCACGTTGATGGTGAAACACGGAAAGCCATAGTCGAAGTCATGCGCCAATACCAGGGCATAGGCATCGTAATATCCCACGATGTCGCACTGGTTGACGCTACATGCGCACGATGCGTCATATTCGAACGACGGCACATCAGTGGGCGTAACATCACCGCCATCAGCACATATGATGGCGGATATACCAAGCGCATGAGCTGATGACGTCCAGACTGCGTGGAGACGAGGGAGTCAATCCGTGCGGCACGGCAGGGGAAGTCACACGACTGCGGTCCGCACAAGCACAGCGACATCAAGCCATGCAAAGCGCATATGCTCGCAAACGCAACGGGTGGAAAATCGACCGCAAAGATCACAGCGCCCTCGATCACCACAAATGGATCGAACAACAGACCGATACCGCTTCGGGCGCCGCATACCGACAAATGAACAAGCGTCTTGAACGAGCACAGCGCACACTAGATTCACTAACCGTAGCGGCCAAACGCTACGACGGCGACATCTGGATCGAATACGGCCCAAGCAACGAAAGGGCTCCTGCATCTCACGGAAGGTATTATCATATTCGGCAGCGGCTTAGGATGACCAGCTCGAACGATGCCGCGAGAACGCCAACACAATCCATACTGCATGCCGACGGACATCAATGGAAGGTCGCGCATAATCCAGGGATGAGTGGTGAAAAACCACGGATGCCAGGCGTCGCCATACCAAAACTCAGCATCGGACAGCAAGACCATATCGGACGACCGGTGCCAACGGACTCGGCAAAACAGCAACCGTGATGAACGCATTGCTGGACAGCATGCCGGGAAGACTTTGCCGCATCTGATCGTCCAGCAGCAAACGGGGAGAAGTCGCGCTTTCTCAAACCATGAGACGACTCGCCGCATTGCGGGGAAGGGAACGCTCGCAGGTGCTGGCCGCCTTCGCCCAGCTCAACGCCGATCCGGATAAGCTGCTTTCTATCGAAGCGCCGTCTCCGGGCGAACTGCGCAAGCTCATGTTGTGCTTGGGCATTCTTGACCGGCCTCAGTTGATTGTCATGGACGAGCCGGCGAACTATCTTGACTTAGAGTCCTAAGGTGGCTCTGGCAAGATGTCTTGCCGACTATCCGGGAGCATTGGTGGTGGCCAGTCATGATGAGTGGTTCCTCGACCAAGTAGCCAGATAAGCCAAGCGATGACTATGCCATCGAAAGCTGGTTTTGCGTTCCGCGTGATCAGGACGCGTAGGCCCGCTTTTTATCAATGCTGCACTAAAGCCAATCGTCATCGTATGGTTTCGACATCATGGCATGGTGCACGGTATTCCGTTGAACTTTTTTAATATCCCTCGTCGATGAAGATCCATCCGTGTTCCGCCCGCGCGGAACCGGGATTCCGCGTACCAGCTTCCCCAGCCATCTTGGGACGAGTTCTGCGAGCCGGCATGGCAAGAGATGTCATTGGAGAGGTAAATCACATTGTCCATCCCGTATTCGTCAATGGCCGCGGAAATCGAAGAACTGCCACCGGAAGCCGTGACGTCGTGTTCGGCTGCAAGCAGCGTGGCTGAACGCTTTGCGTCATATCGGACGGCATCCCGCGGCAGCCGTTCCAGGGATTTCAGCCTGGCAAGGTCAGCTTTTACCACGTCATCGATCTGGGACTTGTCGAACTTGCCTGTCGCGTTGATGCTGATCCGAGCATGACTGACATCGGCAGGCCGGAGTGGCAGGTAGACGAACCGGTACGCGCCGACAGCGCATGCCACGGCGGCGACGCATACCGATACGACGGTGATGGGTTTCTTGCTTTCGTGGTCCGCATGATCCTCCCATATAACAGCTTTCCCTAAAGCAACAGCGGAAACGTGATAAGAGGAATGGATACCAAGACCAACAAGAACGCCCTTCAACGGATACTACGATGGAACGCGTCAAACGGGGAATGATTCCCCGCTCCGCAAACGAGATCGGCAAACGACTCATGGTATTTGAATATGGACGGTGACGTTTTGACGCGTATAAAGCGTATAAAGCCGAATCCGACGAATCAGTACTGGAATGCTGCAAGGAGGGTCAGATGATATTGGCCGATGCCATCAATCTCGTTCTCGCCGAATATCCTGGAATGAAGGCGATTGGTGCCGCGGAGAGTGCCGATGCGTGGATCATCGGACTCGATTTCGCGTCTTCAACAGATGACCATCCGGTGCCGGGCACACCGAGCGTAGCGGTCGAAAAAACATCAGGCGTTCTGCATGACCTTATTCCGGGGACGGAAGATCTCTGGCATTACATGACCGGTGCCAAAAGGTGACTATTCCTCGGATTTAAAATCCGCCTTAGTCTTCCCATAAGAGCTCCGCCTTTCACGCCTTCCGCGTGGAAGGCGGAGCTTCCGTTATTCGCTGAGCAGTTTCGGCGTGAACGCCATGAACAGGATTCCCGCGGTGACGGCGAAGACGATGTCCGAAATCGGTTCCGCGCGGATCAGACGCCAAGCAATCCAACGGAAAAAGCAAGAGGAAAAAGACACGAAGAAACACGCCGGGCCATCTCATACCAGAGGATGAGTCACCCCCAACATTTACGCCAAGGAATGAATACGACGGACGATGCCACGGACACGACCAGCCGTACTACCGTTGAACCAACAACGGAAACGAAACCCACGCACACACCACGCGCATCCCCATGCCCAGCAAAGGAAACCGGCCATGTCATACGTCCTCTACTTCAGCAAGCCATTCGCGCTCGCCATCGCAATCTGGCCATTCCTCTCACTCCTACTCACCCTGCCCGTGCTCGCACTGCTCTACCACCGCGACAACCGGCTACGCTTCACCTCCGCACTGACCGCATATCTCGTGGTGCTCTACCTCATCGCGCTCGCATGCTTCACCATGTACCCAATGCCAGAAAACCCGGCCACCTACTGCGCCGCCCACCATCTCAGGCCACAACTCAACCCATTCGAATTCATCCACGACATCCGAACCGACGGCATCACAGGCGTCATGCAACTGGCCATGAACGTCGTGTTCTTCTACCGCTCGGCTACTTCATGAAACGCGTCTTCCGCTGGAAATTCGCCACGGCGTTGTCGGCCATGTTCCTCACCTCGCTGCTCATCGAAACCACCCAGCTGACCGGCATCTGGGGCATCTATCCATGCGCCTACCGCCTATTCGACGTCGACGACCTCATCACCAACACCCTCGGCGGCATACTCGGCTACGCCATGGGAAGCATTGTCACCCACTTCCTACCCCAACAGCGCATCGACGAAGACGCCATCACCACCGAGCCAGGCTTCGTGCGCCGCTGCGTGGCGCTCGCGATCGACCTGTTCCTTGTCGAAACGGCGTCGCTGTCCGTCACGGCGCTTATCTATCTGGTTGGCATGCTGTTCGATGTGAACCGCGCGAACAACGTCAATGCGGCCGTCTCCCGCCGTGGCCACCATCGTCATGTTCGTCCTGTTCGAAGGGATCATTCCGTGGAGGCGCGCCGGCCGCACGTTGGGCGGCGGTTTCACGCGCATGACGGTGGAGACCAGGGAGCGTTCCGGCATGCGCAGGATCGTGTTCTATACGTTACGCGCGTTGGTGTTGTATTGCGCGGTCTACGGATTGTGGACGGACCGTGGCTTCTACGCGCTGCTGCTCGGCATCGCGCTTATCGTGTTCTGGCGCGTTAAAAAGCGCATGCCGTACGACTATGTCTGACCGTCGTGCGGGCTGCCGCGAGTCCGGCGCCGCAAAAACGCGACACGCCGGGGCTTGCGCGATGGCGGACGCTCCTGTATATTTTCAACTCGTTGCCCACCAAGGTGGAAAAACATGCGGACATAGCTTAGTTGGTAAAAAGCGCAACCTTGCCAAAGGTTGAGACCGCGGGTCCGAGTCCCGTTGTCCGCTCCACAAAACGAAAGCTCCGGGAGGGAGCTTTTCTTGTATTTCCGGCAGTCGCCGGCACCGGCGAATCCAATGGAATCCGATGCCGGCGGTCTTGTTTTTTTCAGTCGCCGATGTTGTCGCGTGCCGGCGTGACCATCGTCAGCATCATGACGGACGGCTCCTCGGCGTATATCGCGTGCGGGATGCGGGTGGGAAAGTAGGCCAGGCCTCCTGGAACAAGCTCCACGGTCCTGCCGTTGCCCGTCACCTTAAGCCGTCCCTTCAGCGTCTGCACGAACACCGGCATCGCGGCCGTATGCTCGCCGAGCTCCTCGCCCGTGTCGAAAGGAGAAACAGCACCACGTTGCCTCCGGCCTTCTGCATGACGGTGGGACACGGTGGCCCCCCCTTCCTGAACGGAAATCATGTCCCCGAGGTCCTCGATGTATCCCAGTTCGATCGGTTCGGCCTCATCGCGTTCGTCGCTCATCATCGTCCTCCTTTGGTTGGTGGCAGGGATGCCCCCATCGTATCGTCTTCACGCCGGAGACACGGCATGTACGCGTGGAGGAAAAACGTTTGATCACGATGTGAACACACTCTTGCATCGAACGCGTTTATGGTCCAGACTTTTTGCCTGTTCCATGAAAGTCGGCAATGTCGCCGGGGGCAAGTGGGACGAACGGAGGTATTAAGGAAATGAACGAGAACATCGACATCGACACCACTTTCGTGCCGGACGATTCCGCCAGCCATTCCTGGACGGAGCGCGACAGCGAGCTTGTGGAGGAGTATGCGGCCCAGCTCATGGCGATGAGCATCTGAGCGGGACACGATCCGAAAACGTGGGGGACGCCTCTTCCGGAAAACTCCGGAAGGGGCGTCCTTCCGTTTTTTCATTCCGCCGGGCCGAAACGCCTCCGGCGCGTCCGTAGCCACATGTGTGACTATGCTTTCCAGCCGTAGCGTTTGAGACGACCGGGAGGAGACCGCATGCCGACGGACGGAAAACCGAAAAAACGGCATCGTCAGACAATTGTTCAGCTATGGCGGCGTTTCGGCCATGCAGACCTTCGTGGAATTCGGCGTGTTCGCCGTGCTTCAGCTGGCCGGCCTGCCGTTCCGTCTGGCGAATGCCGTGGCCGTCTTCTGCTCCGGCTCATTCAACTACGTCATGAACCGCAACGTCACATTCAAATCTCGTCGAACTACGCGCGTTCGATAGCCATGTTCGTGGCCATGTACTGCTGGAACCTGCTGTTCTCCAACCTGATGATGGCCTGGATCCCCGGACTGCTCGGCTGGCCCACCATGGCGGTCAAGATCGTCACCATGGGCATGCAGGCGGTCTGGGGGCTTCCTGCTGTGCCGCTACGTCATCTTCAAATGACGTTCGCGCCGGACGGTTTTCCCGCCGCGATCACGGGAAAACGGACATGCTATCTTACAATGGATGCGCATCGGGAAACTTGTGGCTAGGAAGGACGGGACGCCGTTGGCGGATGTAAGACGGGAAATGGAACGGCTCCGGCCCGTGTATGAGACCGGGGTGCTGCGATTGCTGCTGCGCGGCAATTCCATGCTGTACGTCGCGCTGCTGCGCTCCACGTTCGACCCGCTCACCGGCGAGCTGCCACGCGAGATCGTCGAGGAACGGTTCTCCCGCAGTCTGACCCGACTTGCGGAAACGGGCGATTACACGCCCAAGGAAGGGCAGACGTCCGCGGAAGCCGCGCACACGATCCTGCAGCAGCTGACGAAGGAAGGCGAAGGCGACTACGCCTGGCTCGCCAATTCGCTCGACGTCGCAGCCCACCGCTACCTGTACCGTCTCACGGCGCGCGCCCACCGTGCGATCGAGGGCGCTCGACCGGCTCGAGGACACCACGAAAGCGCTGTCCGGAGCGCAGGCCAACAGCATCATCATGGAAATCGAGCACGCGCGCATGCAGCTGACCGTCGATCCCGCGAACGCATCCGCCTGCTTGAACGCGACATCGAGGAGCGGCAAAAGCAGATCGACGAATTGAAGCACAGCGACACGTTGGACAGGCTCACCTCCAGCAGGTGGGCGACATCATCGGCGTCATCCACAAACACGCTGCGCGGCGTGCCGATCGACCTGCGCGAACTGGCGCTCGAGGAACGCGACAACGGCGACAATCTGCGTCGAAGCATGCAGTCGGGCTCCATCAGCGTGGAGCAGGCGCTCGGCACCTACCATGACGAATACCACAGGTCGTTCCGCGAATCAGACAGCGGCCGGCGTTTCGAGGACGCCTTCCAGGTGATCATCACCGACGAGGGACGCCGCGAAATCGACGAGGCGGTGCGAGACATCGCCCAGACCCCGTATCTCGAGGGCGAGCCTGGCATCCTGCTCGCCCAGGTACGCGCCGAACTCAAACGCATCTACGAGGGCATCGAGGACGTGCGCCGGCAGATCCGCATATCCGACGAGGCGGTGAGCCGTCTGGTGCGCCAGCAGACCGACACGCATTACCGCACCATGCTCGACAAGCTCCACAGACTGTTCGTGCGGGCCAGCGACGATGCGAAGACGCACCCCGGCTCGGACGAACGCCCATACCGTACGGACACCGGTACGGCGCAGTTCCAGGCATTGCCGTCCAGGCCGGCGAAATCGATGGCGCGCGCGGCCACGGCCGGATTGGACGACGCGCCTTCGACGAACGTCGACGCGCCGGACCTGAAGGCCATGGTCGAGATGTGCGGCCCGCGGCTGACGCACATGATCGGACTCATCAGGCGCGATCCGGTCAAAACGGCGGACGGCAGGTTCGTGGATTTCGCGGCGAGCTTCAACCGGCTGCCCCGGGAGGAAACGGCGCGAAAGCGAGCTGATCGGCTTCCTAAGCGCCCTACGCACGCAGGACGGACCGGCAACCGTGGCATGGCATTGCGTATCCATCGACGGAGGCGAGCGCGTGTGGCGCACCAGGCCGATTCTCACCACCGAGGCGGCGCTTGACGAGATCATCGAGGAGGGATGAGCATGACGGACAACACCGACGGATTCGACACTGGCATCGGCATCGAAGAGGAGACAGGCCGGAATCCGGCATGCCGTCCGAAGGGCCGGATATGACGAGGGACAGGCCGGCATTGTTCGACGGGGATACGGGAGACATGCCTCTTGAGGCGCGTATGGCCGCGATCGCGCTGAAACGCGAACGCTACATCGACGGCAGCCTGTACGACAGGGCGTGCCAGTACCGTGAGGCCGTGGAACGGTCGTTGAACAACGACATGCTCAGACTGGTCGACAACACGAAATACCGGATCATGTACGCGTCGCCGGTCACGGACGCGGAGACGAACATATCCGCTCGTTGAAGACGCGTGTGAGCCTCACCCGCGAGGAGGCCGCCACGCTCGCGGCCCTGCGCATCAAGGTGCTGGAGTACGAGAACCAGAAGACGAAGCCGGGCGACTGGCTCATCAGCTTCGACGACATCCGCGCGCTGCTCGCCACGGGAGCGGGCTTCCTCACGGCCAGCAACGACGAGGAGGGCACGGCGAAGAAGATCACGTCCGTCATCTCGCGCATGCGCACCTACGGGTATCTCGCGGAAACGGGGACGAGAACATGTACGTGCTCACGCCATTGGTGCCGATGGTGCTCGACCAGAAGCTCGCCGACCGGTGGCTCGGCTCCGATGATACGGACGGCGATGGTATGAAAGACTCGGATGGCGATGGTTATGACGATTCGTCCATCGGCGCGGATGGTGGCGATACTTCCGATTCGACCGGGACGGTTTCGTCCGGCGTCGAGCAGGACGCGTTCGATTTCGATTCGGCCGATGACGCTTTTGATGGGGGGAAACACTGATGGAAGACGGTATGAAAATCGTTTCCGACCGTTGGATGCTGCAAAGCCGGCAGATCGTCAACTGGGGCTCCTACGGCGGCTACCACGTGTTCCGCCCGTCCATGGACGATGCGATGCCGGTGACCCTGCTCGCCGGCGCGAGCGAATCGGGCAAATCCACGCTGGTCGACGCGCAGATCTCCCTGCTGTACCCATCCGGCACCCCCTACAATAAGGCGTCGAATTCGGGACGTTCGGAACGCAACGACTACACGTACCTGCGCGGCATGATCGGCATCAGCGACGGCGAAAACGGTGAGACCCCGATCTTCCTGCGCGGCAGGGACGCGGACGGCACCCCGCAGAACATCTGGGGCGCGATCGTCGACACATACGCGAACCGCAGCGACGGCGGACTGTTGTCCTGCGCAAAATTCCTCTACCTGACCGCAGGCGACGGGGCGGACGGACTGCGCCGCCAATACGTCACCTGGAACCAGACCATCGACCCGCGCCTCATGGACCGGCACCGCGACACGTCATTCACGCGAGGACTGATGGAACAGACCTACCCAGGATGCACGACGCACGTCAACGCGCAGGCGTTCCACGCCTCCATCTGGCAGGACATGGGCCTAAGCGCCGAAGCATGCAGGCTCCTGCACAAGATCCAATCCGCCGACGCGCCCTCCAAACTCGACGACATCTTCAAACAGGGCGTGCTCGACGTGCCCGAATCCATCCGGCTCGCCCGCGAAACCGTCGACGACTACAACCGGTTCAGCGAGAACTTCCACAGCATGGAAGACAAAATAGAACGCGTCGCCATCCTGCAGGACATACAAGCCCGCTACGGCGAATACGCCAAACAAGCCAGCGAACGCCGCGAATACACGCCCATCGACCCCGACCGCGAGCAAGGCGAGACGACGCTCGCCGCATGGACATGGTCGCGCATGGCCAGCGAAGTACGCGCCGGACTGCCATCGGCGCAACGCAAAGCCAAGGAATCCCAGGACGCCATCGACCGGTCTCAGCAGCGCATCGACGAACTCGACACGCAAATCGAAGCCGTCAAAGAACGCATGAACGGCATCGACGGCGGCAGCCTGCAGCAACTCGGCAAGGACTTCGAACGCGCACGCCAGGACGCCGACGAGGCGCGCAGACAACGGCACGCCATCGCCGAACGGTTCGAACGCGTCGAAGGCAGACTCCCCGCCGACGAGCAGACATGGAACGCCAAATGCGCCGCGCTCGCCTTGTCGCTCGATACGTACGACAAGCGTTTGGAAGACGCGCGATCCGAATACCAGCGGATGGTGGTGGAACGTCACGCCCGGCAGGGCGAACGCGACCTGTTGAGGCAGGATTACCGGCGCAAGATCGAACACAGGACGCGCATCAGCGACGACATGGACCATGCGCGCACGCTCATCGCACGGGCGACTGGCTTGGACGAGACGGAACTGCCGTACGTGGCCGAACTGATGGACGTGGACGAGGGGGACGAGCAATGGCGTCTGGCGATGGACGTCACGTACGCGCCCATCGCGCAGACCATTCTCGTGGACAAGCGGCATGAGCAGGGTTCGCCGCGAAGGTCAGCGCGATCGATCCGACGCGTATGACGCGGCGTGCCTGGCGTTTCGTCGATACCGACGCGCAATACGATTCGGCCTGCAACGAGGGGTGGATGTCGTCGAAGCTGCGGTACAAGGAGGATTCGCCGTTCGTCGGATGGTTGAAGGAGCAGACCGCGTCGCAACGGTTCGACGCGCGTTGCGTGGAGGCGATCGACGACATGGACCGGGCCGAACGGCAGGTGCAGGTCGACGGGCAGATCAAATCCGGCGACCGTGGATTCCATGGCGTCAAAGGCCTGCGTCAGGTCATCGGCTTCGTGAACGAACGGTATCTGGCCGAATTGGAACGCCAGCTTGACGGGGCGGAACGGGCGTTGGAGGACGCCGACCGCCGCGGCAGGCAGATGGCCAACGCCATGACTCTCTGCTGCAGGACGAGCATGAGCTCGCATTGACCGTCGCGGATCTGCCATGGGGCAAGATCGACGTGGACGGGCTCGAGACGAAGGCGGAACGGATCCGTCTGCAGATCGAACGGATCGAAAGCGATCCGGAACTGGCGCAATTGCAGGACGAGTTGAAACAGCTGCTACGGCAGAAGGACGACGAGGGCAAGACCAGGTACCGTGCCGAAGCGGAATTGGAAAACGCGCAGCATGCCGTCCAGGCCGAACAGGCATGGCTCGACATGCATGGCGACTCCGATTTCGACGATGCCGCATTGTCCGACATGGTGTCGAATCTGCTGGCCGACACGTATGAGACCTGTTTCGACACGTCGCGTCCGCAGGAACGGCCGCAGCGCATCGCCGGCGGTTTCGACCGTGAGGGACGGCGCCGTTCGACGTGCGCGTGCTGCGCAGAATCGGCAACACCGTGCGTGCGAGACTCCAGCAGATCGACGAGCGTGCCGTCAATTGCGCGCGCCGACACGGAACGCGCCATGGGCGACTATCTGAAGCACCATTCCACGGAGGGCGACACCGTCATGGCGAGCGTGGAGGACTATCCGTATTTCCTTGACGAGCTCAAGAACCTCAACATGCTTGTCACCCGCGCCGCGACCGACGAGGAGTATGCGAACAGCGTCGAAAAGCTGTATATGAGCTTCCAACAGCTCAACCGCGCGTTCAACACCGACGAGGAGAACGTCAGGGAGCAGCTCGACCGCATCAACGGCATGCTCAAAGGCCAACAGTTCGGCCCCCGCGGCGGCAGGCTCTCGCTCCACGTGGACTTCCACCCGATCGACCGGCAGTTCAAATCCTCGTTGGGCCGCATCATGTCGAAGCTCGACGATTGGACACGCAACGCGCGCAGCAATCCCATGGAGACGCGCAAAGGCGTTCGCAGGCTGCGAAACGTTCATCGGCAGGCTCCAGGCGGAACTCGGCCAGATCCGCGACACGAACGGCATCAAGGAATACGGTGCGCGCAACGTCGATCCGCGCGTGCGCAGCTCGTTCTACGCGATCGTGCACCATAACGATCTGCCCGACGAGCGCATCAGCTCCACCGGCGGCAAGTCCGGCGGCGCGTTGCAGGAACTCACCTCGTTCGTCTACGGCGCGGCCCTGATCTACCTGCTCGGCGGCGACCTGACCGGCAAGCCCACCTACACCACGCTGTTCCTGGACGAAGCCCTCATCAAAGCCGACGGACGCTACACGAAACGCGCGCTGACCGTGCTGCCGCGCCTCGGCTTCCAGATCATCGTATCCGCGCCGGAAAGCAAAACCGCCGAAATCCTCAGCATCGCAGACAAGGCGTACGTGGCATACAAGGATCCGCAACCGGCAACTCGTACCTGCAGGAGCTCGACCGCGAGCCGGCAACGCAAGCCGAA
>VOFK01002346.1_pt1 | contig 16906 bp, 28 predicted proteins | sample 5384121 | NCBI WGS metagenome assembly VOFK01 (sample SAMN12384730, study PRJNA508395) | human gut metagenome | isolation source: healthy gut J | host: Homo sapiens
TGTTACGTATTGCTCAAATTATGAGCGAATAATGCTATGATTGGTCATTTCATCCTCTACACAAAATGAAAATAATTTTCTATAATGAAGCCATAGCAATACCACCAAAAACATTGAGCAGAAAGGGAAAAATTATGAAAAAATACTTAGCGCTTCTTTTTGGCAGCACTGATGCTTCTCAGTTGCTTGGCTGGTTGTAGCTCAGCAGATGATACGACAACCCCTCCAACTGAAACAACCCAGGACGCTCCGCAGACCACTGACAAAGAAGATGCCGCACCGGCAGAGCCTGTTGAAACAGCGGATGAGCTGGAGGGTGAGATCACGTTCTGGCACTCGTTCACGCAGGGTCCCAGACTTGAGCGGATTCAGGCGGCAGCCGATTCATTCATGGAAAAAAACACCCCAAGGTTAAGATCAACATTGAAACCTACTCCTGGGCAGACTTCTACACCAAGTGGACGACCGGCCTCGCCTCGGGCAACGTCCCCGACATGAAAGTACCGCGCAGGCCGGTCAGGTTGTCGAAATGATCAACGCCGACGCGATCATTCCGCTGGATGATATGATCGACGAAATTGGCCGCGACCGCTTCTATGAGTCTCCCCTTCAGGAGATGACCTATGATGGCAGCTGCTATGCAGTGCCGATCTACTCTCATGCATTTGTGATGTGGTACCGCAAGGATCTGCTGGAAAAGTACAATCTTGATGTTCCCACGACTTGGGACGAGTTCAATGCGGCAGCGACGGCGATCACGCAGGGCGAGAACGGCGAAGTTTACGGCTGCTCTGTTCCGATGGGCACGAACGATATGTATGCAACGTGCTTCTTGGATGTCTGGGCTGGCAGCTGCGGCAAAGTCCCTTCTGACAGAAGACCGCAAGGCAAACCTGACCGATCCGGATATTGTTGAAGGCATCAAGTTCTGGACGGATATGTATAAGACAAATTCTCCGGCAGACTCGATCAACTACAACACGCTCGATCAGGCGACGCTTTATTATCAGGGCAAAAACGCATTTGACTTCAACTCCGGTTTCCATATCAGTGGCGTTGAGGCAAACCGCCCCGATCTGATGGATTCCATCAGCTGCGCACCGATTCCCACCCGCAACGAAGGCGAGCAGCCGCAGTACATCGTCAATAATATGCCGATGGTTGTTTGGAAGAACTCTAAGCATCCTGAAATCTGCAAGGCATTCATCGAGTCTTTCTATGAGCCGGAAACTTATGTCCCGTTCCTGCACTCTGTTCCGGTTGGCATGCTTCCTGCTCTGAAGGAAATCACAAATGATCCGACGTTCCTTTCGGATCCGACGATTCAGAAGTATGAAGCCGAAATGCGTGTGATTAGCGATGCTCTGAGCCACGGCACTTATATTGGCATGGAATATGGCCCCTGCGTCGAGGCTGGCATCCTTGCAAACCAGCGTGTCGTCGAGAATATGTTCCAGGACATCGTCCTGAACGGCACATCTGTTGAAGACGCTGCGGCAGCCGCCAACAAACAGCTAAATGAGTTGTTTTGAAGCAGCAGAATAAGATTTTATTGGGGTGACCCAGGAGGCGGGGGGCTTCCCCCCGCCTCCTTTATCTCTAGCGCAGCAAAGGAGGTCTGCAAAATTGTGAAAAGAAGGCGCACGCTATCATCAAAAGCAAGCAGTTGGCTGTTTATTCTTCCCGCGCTCACCGTGGTTATTTTACTCCTGCTATATCCCGTTACTTCCAGTATCTTCTATAGTCTGACAAACAAAAAATCTCATTAAGCCTACTTATCGATTCCTCGGTCTTGATAATTATATTAAAACGTTGACTGATCCGGATTTCTGGACGGCCTTTTGGAACGACCTGAAATGGACCTTTTTCTCTCTGCTGGGGCAGTTAATAGTCGGTTTTACCGGCGCATTGGCGTTGAACCGAATCAAAAAAGGCTCTAGTATTTATCGTACAATCCTGATTATTCCCTGGGCGATTCCATCAATCGTTTTGGCGTGTTTTCCTGGAAGTGGATTTTGAACGGCGTTTACGGTTTTTTGCCGAATCTTCTGATCAAGCTCGGACTATGCTCAACCGCGCCGGAATTTTTGACTGGAAATCTGGCGTTTGCAACGCTGGTGTTCATCAATATCTGGTTCGGCTCGCCGCTGATCATGGTCAACATCCTGTCAGCGCTGCAAACCGTACCAAAAGATCAGTATGAAGCAGCTCAAATTGATGGTGCAAATACATTCCAGTCTTTCTGGCACATTACAGTTCCGCATATTCGTACTGTTGTGGGTTTGTTGGTTGTGCTTCGCACGATTTGGATTTTCAATAGCTTCGATATTATTTACTTGATCACCGGCGGCGGCCCGGCCAATAAAACACTGACCGTTCCGATTTATGCATATAACATTGGTTGGGGATTGAAGCAGCTTGGACGATCTTCAGCAGTTACCGTACTGTTGCTGCTCTTCCTGCTGATTGTGTGTGCGCAGTACTTTAGGCTTTTGGAACAAGTGGGAGGAGGAGAAGTGATGCACAAGCGTAAACATTTTAGACGCGGTATCTTAGGCGACACGATCTCCTATACCTATTTGACAATTCTTGCGCTTTTTGGCAGCGTTTTCCGCTGTTTTGGATATTAGTATCTTCTGTAAAGAGCAAGGGCGAACTGACAGCGAATCCCACTGCGATTTTCCCTCAGGTCTTTTCGCTGGAGTATTATAAAATTGTTTTTGAGCAACTAAAGTTCGGCACAAATATTATGAACAGTGTTGTTTGTTGCCGGAAGCACAACAATCATTGCTATTCTGATTTCTGCGCTTGGTGCATATGGTGTTGTTCGGTTCTTCCCGAGATTTGGAAAGATTATGACGAGGGTCCTGATCACGACATATATGTTCCCGCCCATCTTGCTTGCGATCCCATATTCGATCATTATGGGCAAAGCAGGGCTGATGAACAGCCGCGTTGGACTGATTATTGTGTATCTTTCGATTTCTGTCCCATATGCGATTTGGCTTTTGGTTGGATTCTTCCAAACAGTCCCGCTTGAAATTGAAGAAGCCGCATACATGGATGGTGCGAACAAGCTTCAAGTATTTAGTCGTGTTGTCTTGCCGATTGTCGCACCCGGTGTAGTTGCCGTGGCAATTTATACATTTATCAACGTATGGAATGAGTTCCTGTTCTCACTCATTTTGATCAACAGCCGCGACAAAATGACCGTTGCGGTTGGACTGAAATCACTCATGGGTCAAAGAGGTGCTGGACTGGGGCGTTATGATGGCTGCATCCGCACTTGTCGTAATTCCTTCTGTAATTTTCTTCATGCTGATCCAGAAGCGCATTGCTGGCGGTTTGGCACAGGGCTCTATCAAATAAAAGGAGATATTGTTATGAAAACGATTGGATATGCAATTGTCGGTACGGGATATTTCGGTGCTGAACTTGGTCGCATTATGAAAGAGCAGGAGGGGGCAAAAAAATTGTTGCAGTTTATGACCCCGAAAATGCTGAGACTGTGGCAAAAGAGCTTGGCTGCGATGTCGAAACGGATTTGGATAAGCTCTGCTCGCGTGATGATGTCGACGCTGTGCTGGTAGCTTCGCCGAACTATCTGCACAAAGAGCCAGTTTTGACAGCAGCACGTCATAAGAAGCACGTCTTCTGTGAAAAGCCGATCGCGCTTTGCTATGCGGACTGCGACGAAATGGTACGCGCCTGCAAAGAAAAACGGTGTGATCTTCATGGCAGGCCATGTCATGAACTTCTTCCGCGCGGTACGCCATACAAAAGCGTCTGATTGCGGAGGGGAAAATCGGCCGTGTTCTCTATTGCCACTCTGCACGAAACGGCTGGGAAGAGCCGCAGCCGTCCATCAGCTGGAAGAAGATCCGCGCAAAATCCGGTGGTCACCTTTATCACCATATCCACGAGCTGGACTGCATTCAGTTCCTGATGGGACCGGCAACAGAGGTTACCATGACTGGCGGCAATGTTGCGCATAAGGGCGAGCAGTTTGGCGACGAGGACGATATGCTGTTTCTCTTGCTGGAATTTGGAAATGGCACCTATGCTGTTGTGGAATACGGCTCTGCGTTCCACTATCCGGAGCATTATGTACTGATTCAGGGTACAAACGGCTACATTAAAATTGATATGTGCAATGTCGGCATGACCGTCAAAACTGCGGATGGCGAGGAGGAACACTACCTCGTTCACGAAACCAAGGAGGAGGACGACCAGAGAACGCAGATCTATCACAGCACGGAAATGGATGGCGCGATCCAGTATGGTCATCCGGGTAAAAAGCCGCCGCTGTGGCTGCACGGCATCATGAAGAACGAAATGAAATTCTTTAATGGCATTATGCACGGGGATCCGGTGACGGACGAATTCCGTCCGCTTCTGACTGGCGAGGCTGCCCGCGCGGCAATCGCGCAGCAGACGCTGCAACGCGCTCTCTTCGTGAAGACCGCAAAGTTAAGGTTTCTGAAATCACAGGCTAATTCCTTTTCCCTCTATAAATTATAAACATTTTCTGTTCGTCGAACAAATGCATACAGAGTCATTAGAGAAAGGGGCAAACAAATGAAACATACTTTGAAACGTCTATTTAGTATACTTACTCCTTTTGACTATGTTCCCGTTTTCGGTATTCGCTTCCAGCACAAATGGCAGCAACATAATAGAAGTCTTATCAAGGGCAAGTAAAAACCGGTTTCTATTACAACTTTGACGGCAATACTTCATTTGATGGAAGCCGTATCGTTTCGGGGAACAGAACAGGATATTTCGCGCTTAAAAAGCCAGCACCCAAGGAACAGTTATTGTTCGATATAGAAGTACGGCATCTACAAATCAAGTCCTATTTGCGGCGGGAAGCTCCACAGAGAAGGACAAATATGGTGCGATTATGGTTAATAATGTTTCTGGGATGAAAATGCAACGAATTGATTTCCCAGGTGGAATGGTCGCAAATCTCCGTGGAACAACTACCGGGTCTGGCTGGCATACCTTTGTTTACAGTGTAGATGCTAGCGACCTTACAAATACACAAGCAAAATCTGTAACAAGCTTTGATGGGAGTACCACTACACAGTTTCCGAATTTCGCCTCATGGTTCAATTATAATACAGAGATTAATGATATTCAGTTTTTGAATATTGGTGGTACATCTGGCGCGTTGGCAAACTCGAGTAATAATGCAAATTTTGTAGGAGATATTTTTGTTGCGTTTCTTCCAGAATTTATGTCACAGCAAGAAGCGGCGGCAATCTCCGGAGCAGAATGGCCTATTGGTAATCCCTTGGTATTCTCAAAGCATGACTTGAACATTCAGAGTGACGATGATGCAGTCCAACTTAGTGATGACGTTCTCTGAGACTCTAAATAGCGCTGATAACATTACCTTACTGGTGAAGTACAAAAACACGACAAATGGACCTGGTTCACTTCTGAGTGTCAGCGATACAAGCAAAAACGATGCACATTTCCACTTGTATCAATCGGCAACCGTGTTGGATTTGAATTTAGAAATTCTGATTCTCCTAAATATTCTGCTTACTGCACTACGTTCGGTTATGAAGACAATATCGTTGCGTTCAAGGCAGAAAGTGGCGTAGGTTACAAGTTATTTGCAAATGGTCAAAAAAAGGCGGAACGACAGCCAAAACAGGTGATGATTACCAATGGCTAGGCGATATTCCGAACTTGACGACTGGTTATATTGGGAAAATGGATCGGCTGATTAGTTCCAGCAGTTATCCATACACAGGTACAATTGATTATATCTATGTCTTCACGTCGGCACTTTCTGACGAACTGCTTCTTGAGCTGACAAGGCCAACGTCCAGGAATGTTTTTTACGAGGGCGATGCTACAAGCTCGACATTCTTCAGAATTCCGTATTTGCTGTACTCTTCAAAGGGAACCTTAGTTGCTGGTTCCGATACAAACTATGGCAGCACTGGCGATTCAGCAGAGAATATTGACTCTGCACTTAGAATCAAACATCAGGCACTCAGCTATACAGCGAATGATGGTTGGGAAGATGCGATTACGCCAGATTGTCTGCATATGGTGACTATGCAGATGAATACGGATACAAACAAGGCTCAGCCTCCTTTATTGATGGAGTCATCGTAGAAGATACTGAGCATACAGACAGAATTTTGCTGTTGATAGACGCCTTTGCTTGGAACGGCGGCGGTTTCCAATCATAATATCGATGCTTATGGACAAGCGCATGGTGGTGTTGCTCGGGTATGCCATTCGGTGACGGCTTCTGCACCATTGCGGGGCATAAATATTTCCTGCTCTCCGATCAAAACGTGAAGTCTGGAAATGTTAATATGAACACCGTTCGCAGTCGCTTTAACTACGCTGCTGATATTTATGGCGAGAAGAACGCGGATGGCAGATATAACGTTTATCATTTGCTGGGTACACCGACGGAGTATTCTTCCGACGGAACGACAGTTGATGATAGCAATTTGTCGCTTGGTGAGCTTTCAGAATACAGTCTCGGTGAAAATTATGAACTGTACAAAGGGCGGTCAGCTTTTGCATGTTACGCAGCGCAGCTCGGACACACAGGCAGCTTCGCAGTCTGTGCCGATGAAAATTTTCTATGAAGACTCTGAACTGCAAGTTTACAATACCAGTTATATCATGCAGGTTTATTCAGACGATGATGGAGAAACGTGGCATACGGACAAGATTATTTCTGGCATGGTCAAGAGAGAAAGAGTCTCGGTACTATCTGACTGGACCTGGACATGGCATTCAAATTCAGAATGGTGATCATGCTGGCAGACTGGTTGTTCCAATCTACTATCAGCTTACTGGAGGAAATGGTACGCTGACAAGTGGCGCACGAACGGAAGTTATTTATAGTGATGATGGTGGAAACACTTGGGCACACGGTGACTGCCTTCCTGGAACAGTCGGTCATGAATCTGTTGTTGTAGAACTTCCAAATGGCAATTTGCAGATTTTTATGCGAAATACCAGCGGCAGCGGGGGTAAGATATAAAACCGCGACAAGTCTTGATGGCGGCGAAACATGGATTGATGTTACATCGGGACTTGGCGATAATCTGGCCGGTACGAACAGCCAGTTGTCAGCACTTTCATATAGTGGAACGGTTGTCTCGAAAAAAAGATGGACAAGCATATCCTGCAGTTTTGCTGTCAATGGCGTATAACACCTCCAGAACAGATGGGCGCATCTATGTCGGCTTGATCAAAGAAAATGGTCAATACGACAACGGGAGCACGAAGTACTCTATCGACTGGGGAATACGTCTATCAGGTTACTGAGGCCAGTGCACTCTTTGCTTATAGTAGTCTAGTTGAACTTGGCGATGGACGAATTGGAATGATCTATGAAGCATCGCCGACCACTTCGTGGGCAGATGGTTTGCGGTATATGTACTATGAAGAATTTACCATGAGTGAACTCACTGCGAATTGACGATTTAAATGTTCAGCAGGGCTCTCATTATGAGAGCCCGCTACCGCCTAAAAGGAGAATACACAATGGATGAAAAGTTAAGAAGATATCAGGGCATCTTCCCTGCGTTTTACGCTTGCTATGATGATACAGGCAGAGTATCAACTTCTCGAACAAAGTCGTTGGCTAAGTACCTGCTTGCCAAAGGCGTAACAGGTCTTTATGTTGGTGGTTCCTCTGGTGAATGCATCTACCAAAGTGTAGAAGAACGCAAGGCCATCCTCGAAGCCGTTATGGACGCTGTTGGCGGCAAGCTCGTCGTCATCGCGCACGTCGCCTGTAACAACACCGCCGACAGCTGCGAGCTGGCGCGGCACGCCGAAAGCCTCGGCGTTGACGCAATCGCCGCCATCCCGCCGATCTATTTCCATCTGCCGCCGTATGCCATCGCGGACTATTGGAATACGATCTCTGCGGCTGCGCCAAACACGGATTTTATCATCTATAACATCCCACAGCTTGCGGGTGTCGCGCTCAGCACGCAGCTTTTGCAGGAAATGGCTAAAAATCTGCGCGTCATCGGCGTTAAAAACTCGTCTATGCCGACGCAGGATATCCAGATGTGGCTTGATGCGACCGAGCGCGAGCTCGTCGTGTTCAACGGTCCGGACGAGCAGCTGATCTCTGGTCTTGCCATCGGCGCGACCGGCGGCATCGGCGGCACCTACGCCGTCATGCCTGAGCTCTATCTCAAAATCTACGAATGCTATCACGCCGGGCGCATGGAGCTGGCACGCGAAATTCAAAACGAATGCTGCCGCATCATTTATAAGATGTGCAGCTGCCATGGCAATCTCTACGCCGTCATGAAAGAGATTCTGCGCCGTGAAGGTATGGACGTCGGTACTGTGCGCGCGCCGCTGCCGAATCTTGTCGCATCCGACATGGACACCGTCGTCTGTGCGAAGCAGATGATTGAAGAGGCTGTCCAGAAATATGTAAAAGCATAAATCACAGACCTGTTTTTGAATTGTAGCAAGAGGTGCATGTACATGAACGAAATGAGAAAACAGCAATTTACCGAGGCGCATACTTGGGTACGCGCGGAATTGGATCGCTGCGTAAATTTTTTGGCTGTAAAACGGCATGGATCCGGAATTCGGCGGTGTCTATACCTGCCTCGACCGAACCGGTAAAATCTATTCCACGGATAAGAGCGTCTGGATGCAGGGGCGGTGCGGCTGGATCTTTGCCCATCTGTGCACAGTCTACGGCACGAAGCCGGAATGGCTCGACGCCAGCCGCAGCTGCCTTGATTTTATGGAGCGTCACTGCTTTAATCACGCCGCAGGCGACCGTATGTATTTTTACCGTTACAAAGGACGGTCAGCCGCTGCGGCAGCGCCGGTACTGCTTTTCCGAGGCGTTCTACGCCATGGCGAACGCGGAATATTACGCCGTCACGGGCGACGAAAGTCGCCTTGCCCGCGCGCGGCAGATGGCAGACCTCTATTGGGATCTCAACCACGGCATGGAAGACCCGGTCGGCATGGGACCCAAAATCATTCCCGAAACGCGCAGCGGCCGCGCCTTCGGCATTCCGATGATCTATCTCAATGTCGCGCTCATCCTCATGCGCTGCGACCCGGAGCGCAAGGATATTTACGCCGCGCGCGCGACGCAGTGCGTCGAAGAAATTTTCAAGTATTTTGTCAAGTTTGATCTCGGCTGTACACTGGAAAATGTCGCCCCGGACGGCACGCCGCGCTTTGACTTCACAGACGGTCGCATCGTCAACCCTGGTCACGATATCGAGGGCGTGTGGTTCCTGCTGGAGTACGCAAAAGCAGTTCGGCAAGCCTGAACTCATCGAAAAGGCGCAGACCATCTTCGACAACGCCATCCGCGCCGGTTGGGACGAGGAATACGGTGGACTTCTGTACTTTGTCGACGCCAAGGGCCTGCCGCCCGAGGCCTATGAGCACGACATGAAGCTCTGGTGGCCGCATAACGAAATTTCATTTCCTCTATGATGCTCTACCGCGACACCGGAAACGAGCAGGATCTCGACTGGTTCTTCAAGACGCTTGATTACTGCCAGAAGCACTTCTCCGATCCGGCCTACGGCGAATGGTACGGCTATCTGCGCCGCGACGGGCTTCCCACCATGCCATCCACCAAGGGCAGCACATTCAAAGGTCCAGTTCCATCTGCCGCGCTGCCTCATTCAGCTCGACCAGATGATGACCGAGCTCGAGGCGCGCGCATGAACCGGAAGGAGGCAGTATGAACTATCTTGGAATCGATTACTCTGTTAAGAATATGCCCGCGCTCGATCCGGGGTTCATTCCCTTCGGCGTGTGGGCAAAGGCGTATCTGAAAGAAGCAGATCGCCCGTTCAAGATCGCCGTCGAGCGCGATCACGGCAAGATCACCGTCTATGAGACGCGCCTGCGCGGCGAAGCTTTCGCTGCCGCGAACATAAGATTTGCAGAGCGGCTCGTCAAAATGCTTCTCTGGTCGGCTGGTGGCTTCCGTATCTATCTTCAGGGCGACGATACGATCGCCGCGCAGATCCGGGACGCTTACCGTCCCGGCGGCGCACGGAATTTGACGCGGGCTTCGAGTTTGATATGTTTGAGCGCCCTCTGGAGGTCATCATCTGCTCTGAGGACGACTTCCCTACCGCCAATGAGCTGCCCATCCGCGTCGGCGGTCATACCAACGGCTGCCGCATCGGCTTTTGACGCGGGCGGCTCTGACCGCAAAGTCTCTCTGCCGTCATCGACGGCAAGACCGTCTACTCAGAGGAGGTCGTCTGGCACCCGAAAACCAGCGCCGACCCCCAGTACCAGTTTGACGGCATCGTCACGGCTTTTCAGACCGCAGCCTCAAAATGCCGCGCGTCGACGGCATCGGCGTTTCCTCCGCGGGTACTTTTGTTGGAAATGCACCGATGGTGTCCTCCCTGTTTATCAAGGTCCCGCGTGAACGCCGCGAGGAGGTCAAAACGATCTATGACCGCGCTGCGAAGGAGATCGGCGATGTACCCATCGTCGTTGCCAACGACGGCGACGTGACTGCACTGGCGGGCTATATGAGCCTTGACAAAGGCTGCGTCATGGCCTTGCAATGGGCACGAGCGAAGCTGTCGGTTACGTCGACGCCGAGGGAAATATTCTCGGCTGGTTCAACGAGCTGGCCTTTGCCCCGGTCGATCTGAACGAGAACGCCACGCGCGACGAGTGGTCGGGCGATCTCGGCGTCGGCTGCAAGTATTTCTCGCAGGACGCGGTCGCAAAAGCTCGCGCCCGCCGCAGGCATCGCGCTGTCTGAGCATCTCACACCCGCTGAAAAGCTCAAGGAAGTGCAGAAGCTGGCGGAAGGCGGCAATCCCTATGCGCTGGCGATCTTCGATTCCATCGGCGTGCAGCTGGCACATACGCTCAGCCTCTATGAGATGTTCTATGACATCCGGAATCTGCTCGTCCTCGGACGCGTGGCTTCCGGCATCGGCGGCGAGCGCATCGTGTCCGAATGCCAGCGTGTACTGAACGAGGAATATCCAGAGCTTTCGCGGAAGCTGCGCGTCATGCTGCCGGATGAAAACTTCCGCCGTGTCGGTCAGTCAATGGCGGCGGCCAGCTTGCCGGATATCCGCTGAGCGCACCAGAAAGGAGTCAATTTATGTTACATCTGAATCTGATCCGGGTGAGATCACCCGAGGAAATGGCCCGCGCTGCGGCAGATATGTTTGAAGATCTCATCCGGGCAAAACCAGCGTGCGTATTAGGGCTTGCTACCGGCTCGACGCCGCTGCCCCTCTACCGCGAGCTGATTGCACGCGAGCAGGGAGGAAAAATCGACTTTTCGCGCGTGCGTTCGGCAAATCTGGACGAGTACAAAGGGTTAGCGCCCAACCAGCCGCAGAGCTACCGCCGCTTCATGCAGGAAAATCTGTTCGACCATATTTCCATCAAGCCCGAAAATACCATCGTCCCGGACGGTTTGGCAGCCGACATCCCTGCCATGTGCGAAGCTTATGAGCATCAGATCGAGGACTGGGGCGGCGTGGACATTCAGCTGCTCGGTCTCGGCCACGACGGGCATATCGGCTTTAACGAACCCTGCGACCATTTCCCGGTCATGACGCATGAGGTAAAGCTCACTGAAATGACGCGCGAGGCGAATAAGCGCTTCTTTGATTCACTGGAAGACGTTCCGACCTCCGCCATCACGATGGGCATCGGCACGGTCATGTCCGCGCGGAAGATCTTAATGATCGTCACTGGTGCAGATAAGGCAGAGATCCTCCATCAGGTCTTCTTCGGATCGGTCAAGCCCGAGGTTCCCGGCTCCATTTTGCAGTTCCATCCCGACGTGACCGTCATCTGCGACGAAGCGGCGGCAAGGTTTGTGGAGGAATGATATGCTTTTTAAGAATGCCAATATTTTCGTGGGCGGTCAGTTCCAACATGGCTCCTTCCGCGTGGAAAACGGAAGATTTGCCGAAATTTTGACCACGGTTCCCGATGAGGACGGCACGGGACCTTCAGGGGCGGTACGTCATCCCTCGGCCTCATCGACGTGCATAACCACGGCAATTCCGGTGCGGATTTTTCAGACGGCGATTATGCCGGCCTCGTCAAAATGGCACGCTATCTTGCAAAAAATGGCGTGACCAGCTTCGCTCCCGCGTCCATGACGCTGCCCTACGACGTGCTGGAGGCGGCGTACAAAACGGCTGTGCAGCTTAAAAAGGCGCAGCCGGAGGGCTGTGCCCATCTCATGGGCATCCAGATGGAGGGACCGTTCTTCTCCGAGAAGAAAAAGGGCGCGCAGAACGGCGCGTATCTGAGAGATCCGGATTTTGCGGCGTTCCAGCAGCTTTATGACGCTTCCGAAGGGCTCATCCGTATCGCGGACGTGGCAGCAGAGCTGCCCGGTGCGGTGGAATTTGCCGAAAAAGCGTCCAAGCTCTGCACCGTCTCCATCGCGCACACCGACTGCGCACCTATGCGAGGAAGCGTCGGCGGTACTCGATGCGGGCGCGTCCCACCTGACGCACCTGTATAACGCAATGCCCGGCATCTACCACCGCAAGCCCGGTCCCATTGGCGCGGGCAGCGAACGTGAAAACGTGGTCGCGGAGCTGATCTGTGATGGACAGCACATTCACCCGAGCGCAGTGCGCATGGCGTTTAGGCTGTTTCCGGGGCGCATTTGCCTGATCTCCGACGCGCTGCGCTGCTGCGGGATGCCGGACGGGCAGTACACCCTCGGCGGACAGGACGTGTTCCTGTATGGCGGCGTAGCGAAGCTGGCAGACGGCACACTCGCAGGCTCCGCGACAAATCTCTATGATTGTATGCGCAAGGCAGTCGAATTTGGCATCCCGAAGGAGCAGGCGATCTTGGCTGCAACGCTGATTCCCGCGCGGGATATCGGGCGCGAGAAGGAGATCGGCTCCATCGAATCCGGCAAGCTGGCTGACTTCGTTGTTTGCGACGAGGAGCTGAGCCTTGCCAGGGTGTTTATGGGTGGAAAACAGATTTGTGAATAAAGGGAATGCCGCATGAAATATGAGCTTCTACATTTAAAGCAATTTTTTCCGAACCTTGGGACGCAAAGCGGAGATCCGCTTGTTAAGGTATATCTTCCGGATAATTTAACGGAAATGGGACGTGGTGGTGAGCGGCGTCCTTGCCTGATCGTTTGCCCCGGCGGGGCCTATGAGTTTTGCAGTCAGCGGGAGGCCGAGCCGATCGCATTTCACTTCCTGCCGGAAGGATTCAACGTGTTTGTCCTGTTGTACTCTGTTGCACCGCATCACTATCCGGCACAACAGTGCGAGGCGGCAGCCCTGATAGAACTGATCAATCAAAACGCGGATATATGGCACTGTGACACAGGTCGAATTGTGCTTATGGGTTTTTCGGCAGGTGGGCATCTTGCCGCGCAGTACGCAACGTCATATGATTCCAGCACGATTCGTACAGTAATTCCGAACAGCAAGCCGGTGCAAGCGACAGTCCTGGGTTATCCGGTGATCACGGCAGATCCGAAATGGACGCACCAGATCAGTATGACTGCGTTAACAGGAAAAGCGCATTGTTCACCAGAGGACCTTTATCTATTTTCTTGTGAGAAGCACGTTCGCGCAGATACGCCGCCAACCTTTTTATGGCATACTGCGGAAGATGAATGCGTCCCGGTGATGAACAGCCTGCTATATGCGCAAGCACTTGCAGCGAATCATGTTCCGTTTGAGCTCCATGTTTTCCCGCAGGGAGAACACGGGCTTTCAACAAGCGACCGACAAACGATCCACAACGCCGGAGAGGTGCATCAATACGACCACATATGGCTGGATTGCGTCAAGAGCTGGTTGAACGTTACGCTGAAACGCTAAATGCGTGAGAATTTTCACGGATGCCATTATGCTGCCATATCGTGCGCCACCAACGCTGCGTAATAGCTGCTCATCGTACTTGGTGCATTGAACAGCGCAGTCAGCAGATATTGCCGGATATTCCGAATCCGCGTTGTGTTCTGCTTCAGGCAATCCATGACGAAACGGATGTGCTCACTGTTCAGCTTCAGCAGCTTCGACCGCACGACCTCGGCTGGGTAGTTATTGCCTGCAACACGAATTCGGCTGCGGGTGCTGCAAACTGTCTCCTGCACCAGCTCGACGATCTCGTCAAGCTGCTCCCGGTCAACGTGAGGATCACTTGCCAGAACGTCGTAGTCAATATTCTCCAGAATCAATTCCCGATAGCTTTCAAACGATTCCTTCGTTTCCGTTCGCTTCTGCGCGGTAACGTCCGGAAAACCGGAAGGGAAAGGAAGCGAATCGGTAATTGATGAGTCTTTACTTTGTCTTTTTCTTTTTCTTAGTACTCTTAGTATTTAATTGCATTGGATTTTCCAACGTAGGTTTCTCCAACATAGGCTTTTCCAATGTTGGATTATCCAACGTAGGTAAAGCCTGCGCAGGTTCTTCCGGTGTTGGCTCCGCGTGCGGCTGCTCGTAGATCGTGTAGACGGTTCCGCGCAGGCAGCCGCGCTCGTCACGCTCCCGGCTGCGCTTGATGTAACCGGCACGTTCCAGCTCGCGCACAGCTTCGCGGATGGCATCGATGCTCTCTTTGTTGATCTGCGCAAGCCCCTGCAGCGTGTAATCCCAATCGTCCGGCAGCGACAGCATCTGCGAGAGCAGACCCTTTGCCTTGAGAGACAGCGTATGGTTGCGGAGATGGTGGTTGGACATGACCGTGTAACCTTTGTCTTCTCAACACGGAATACAGACATTTTTGTGACCTCCTATGTCTTGGTTTTGAAATATAAAAAAGGAAAAAGCGGCGTTTCAACCCTCTTTTCATAAGAGAGCGAAACGCCGCTTCATTTTGTGTATTGGTTTGTGATTCAATATTTCGGCACAATGCGCATAGACCGGTACTGCATCTTGTGGTATGATTGCCGCGTTTGTTGTGTGAACATCGTAGAGGAGGGCAATTACCATGCAGTACACCGATAACGAAGCCGCCCTGATCGGCGGCCTGATTTCAAACTATTTCTTCCAGCCGTCCGTGGATGCAACGCTCTGCGAATCCCTGCTCATGGTCGGTAAGGAAGCAGAAACAGATTAAAAGACAGACTACCCCACGATTCCAATAATTCATCAAGATATAGAAAGAGCCAGAAGCAAATTTCTGCTTCCGGCTCGTGTTTTATCTGTGTTATGCGGCTTTCTCTAGGCTGCCGTGTTTTGTTTTCTATGACCAGTATAACCTAGTGCAAACGCTGCCGCAACCGATGTTGCAAGTTATTTTTACATTTTGCATTGGCATAATAAATATTATAATGCAAAATTGGGCAATATCAGCAAAAAATCAGTTTGCTGTTCATGAATTACGGGAATTTGACAACGCGCATCAAAATCCATCTGGCACAGTGCATGGAGACGAGATTTGCTAAGGATGTTTTCTGCCAAAAATAAGCTCGTCAGCCTGTGCTTCACAGGCTGGCGAGCGGAGCGGGGCGACCTATGCCGCCCCGCTGCTTTTTTTGCGATTGCTTATTTGTCCTGATATGCGCGGAAGAGGAAGGTGACAATCTGCGCACGCGTGCAGGAATCGTTCGGCATGAGCTTGCTGCCGTTGCCCTGTACGATTTCCTCAGCAAGCGCCCAGTTCATCGCGGGAAGCGCGTAGCCAGGAACGGAATCGGCGTCAGAGAAGCCGGACACCAACTCCTGCAAGGTGACTGCCTCGGACGCAGCGTAGCGGAACAGAAACGCGACGGCTTGAGCGCGGGTGCATTCGCTGTCGGGAGAGAATGTGTTCTCCGTTGTGCCGGTGGTGATGCCCTCGCTGAGCGCCCAGCGGACGGCCTCGGCGTAGTAGCTGCCTTCGGGGACATCGCTCATGTTCATGGCGTAGTTCACCACGGGAGAACCGGCAGCACGCCACAGGAAGGTGACGATCTGTGCGCGGGTGCAAGGCTGGTTCGGCCCCAAAGAGGCCGTTGCCAATACCGCCGGTGATACCCTTTTTCTGTGCCCACTTCACAGCCTCATAGTAATAAGCGCTGGTGGACACATCACTGAACGGGCTTATCTCAACTTCCTTGACAAAGGTAGCATTAACCTCGACCTTGCTGGCGGGCATGGTAAAGTTGTACTTGCCGTTACCCTTGTCGGTCAGTTTCAGCTCATTTCCGTTCTTGTCAATCACGGTGAGTTCATCCAGTTTGAAGCCGTCGTCCGGCTTGACGGTAATCGTCACGGTGCTGCCGCTGGTAGCATTTTTTCGTGCTGACGGTCACGGTGCCGTTCTCCGTTTTGCCGGGGATAGTCACGGGATAGCTCGGGAAGAAAACGCCGGAAGAAGGTCCGCCACCGGAGGAAGGCTTTTGTTCCAGCGCCGCAATAGCATCCTCGATAGCTTTCGCCATTGCATCCACTTCGCTCTGTTCAGTGATGTTCTTGTCACGGACAACAGCCTTGACAGCAGCTTCCACACCGGAGAAATCCTTGTAGTTGTCCTTGTTCAGTGCATTTGCCTTGGCAATGGCTTCGTCGACCTTGGTGTAGTCGGCACCCTTGTATTGCAGGGCAGCAATCGCATCTTCGATAGCCTGTGCCATTGCATTAACATTAGCCTGACTCACAAAAGCTTTGCCCCTAACAACTCCGTCCACCGCCGTATTCAATGCGGCAACAGATTCGTCGGTATAGACAGTCAAATCAGTGGGAATGGCTTCCATCGCTGCTTCCACAGCACTGTAATCTGCCGGTTCTGCACCGCAAAGAACCTGTCCGTTCACAAAAGACCATCCGTTACTTTCGTCGCCTTTTATTCAGTAAGGCTGCAAAGCTGCCAGTCATCCCAGCCGCGATCGTAATTGCTTCTTTAATACCGGAAAACAGCAAGCAATACGTAACCGAACGAAGTTAGA
>VOFK01003295.1_pt1 | contig 16904 bp, 21 predicted proteins | sample 5384121 | NCBI WGS metagenome assembly VOFK01 (sample SAMN12384730, study PRJNA508395) | human gut metagenome | isolation source: healthy gut J | host: Homo sapiens
CGGTATTACTTCGTTCGGAAGTTACGTATTGCTTGTTTATTTCCAAATCCAAAAATACCGACACCGCCATTTTCTAAAACGACCATTTTCTTTAACTGAAATCATTCATCATTGGCTTATGTGCTTTTTAACTTAGTCTTCTACTAGAGGTTGAGTGTAAGCATTATGTAACTGCGCTTGCGTTTGTACTTCTTTGATTTCTTGAGGTGCAAAAATTCGCTTACCATTTATAACCGCTGTAGCTACATGATAATGGTGTGTTCAATAGGCCAGGGCGTGGGTGGTGTTTTTATTTACTGTTTCACGTCTTAGCTTTAGACTGCTGCTTTTATGCAATATACTTACTTGTCCGACAAGTTCACTGGTTTTGGCTTAGTAAATTGATTATATCGTCATTAGTGAAAATGAGGTGGTTTGTATTCCATTTAACGCCTGCCTTTCTATAAGCTATTTACAAAATATATTATATCATATTTGTTTCATATTTTCAAATCAATATAAATTTTAGAGTGAAGTATGTTATCGAATGTTCCTTTGGCATATTGAATGGCATTAACAAACTCACACACCTATATTCAGCTGCTGGCATATTCACGAAAAACATAACTGCTGTTGTTGCTTTTGGTTCATGACAACCATAGGAGATTAATATTTTTTGTGCTTAAAATACAACCGTTCCGATATATTTCTGTTATGATGTCTGAATACTTATTTTTTGGTTGTCATTTTACTTTATCATCTCACGCGGTGTACGACCGTAAATGTATTGCGGTTGAAAGCTGCATAGGCTGTCATAGCCGCACTCCCTCCACCAATCACACTGTATCTGCATGATTTTGATTGCTGAGCATATACAATGCTCGGTTTATTCTGTGTTATTCAAATACAGCAATACGTAATAAGTCTCTCAAACGGATCTCTGTCAACATTTTCTTCGTATTCAACGGGAAATCGCCATTCATGATCCAAGAATAATAACCCGGATCCGACTTCAAGATCTCCGTTACCAAACGGCCTTTATACTTACCGAAGTTAATAACCTCCTCGCCTTTATCGTTGTAAACCATACGTCCGGCGAAATCCACATTATTCGAGTAGCAGGAATATTGGGAAAGGAAAGCAACGTCATTCTTCAAATCCGGATAGCGATCCAGCTGCGCTTTCAACACCTCATATGTAGCCAACGTATCAGCCTCAGCCGTATGAGCGTTCTCCAAGCTTTTATTGCAATAGAATTTATAAGCGGCAGATAACGTACGTTGCTCCATCTTATGGAAAATCGTCTGTACATCGATAAATTTGCGCCGGTTCAAATCGATATCCACCCCCGCACGCAGAAACTCCTCGGCAAGCATGGGTATATCAAAACGGTTGGAATTATATCCGGCCAAATCACAACCCTCGATCTGGGTTGCCAAAGATTTAGCGATCTCCTTAAAGGTCGGACAATCTTTTTACATCTTCATCGGTTATGCCATGAATAGCGGTAGATTCGGGGGGAATAGGCATACCGGGATTTATCCGGCGTGTCTTCGTTTCTTCTTTCCCATTTGGGAAGACCTTCACGTAGGAAATCTCTACGATACGGTCGCCTTTACGATATTTATACCCGTGGTCTCTAAATCAAAAAAAAGACCAGCGGGTTCCTTAAGTTTAACTGCATTATTTATTTATTAGTCATTCAACATCATCGGCATCAGCAACATGAGCAAGTCCTCGTCCTCATCATTCTCAGAAGGAACGATCAAGCCGGCACGTGAAGGGTCCGCTAATTCTAATACAACCTCTTCCGAGCTGATATTTCCAGGATCTCGATCAGATATGTAGCCTTAAAACCGATGCTTAACTCCGTCCCGTCAAACTGACAAACAATACGCTCTTCCGCAGAAGTGGAGAAATCGATATCTTGGGCGGAAACCGTAATCAAGCTATCCTTCAAGTGCAACTTCACCAAGCTGCTCGCCGGATTAGAAAAAGACAGAAACACGCTTTAAAGCATTCAAGAAAGAGATACGATCGATCGTTACCTTAAACGGGTTTTCTTGAGGAATCACACTATTATAGTTCGGGTAACGCCCCTCGATCAAACGACAAACCATCTCGAAGTTCGTGCAAGTAATATACGCATTGTTATCATCAAACTTAATCAATACTTGCTCCGACTCCTTCGCCAACAAATTCTTCAATAAATTAGCCGGCTTCTTCGGCAAAAATGAAAGAAGCCCGTTCCGGGGATTTCACCGCCAAGTTACGCAAGCGAACCAATTTATGTCCGTCTGATGCCACAAACGTCAAATCATCCGTATGGATATCGAAATAGACACCATTCATTACAGGGCGAAGCTCATCATCGGCCGTGGCGAACAAGGAACGACTGATGCCGTTTAACAGCATCTGGGCATCCATCGAGATAGAGATAGCGTTATCATTCAACGGCTTCTGCTGCGGATATGTGTCCCCTTTCTGACCGATAAAATTATACTTACCATTCTGGAAATGAATGAAAATCTCCAAATTCTCATCATTGATATCAAAAAGTAAGCGGTTGTTCGGGAAGCTCTTTCAGCGGATCGAGCAGTATCTTGGCGGAAACCGCAAAGAGTACGGCACCTTGGGCATTCATGACGTCTACGGAAGTCACCAACCGGGTCTCGGCATCGGAAGCTGTCACCGTAAGCGTATTTCCTTCTAGGTTAAAAAGGAAGCTGTCCAGAATCGGTAAAGAGTTCTTGGAAGCGATAACCTTGCTTATAGACTGTAAACGTGATAATAGCGCAGTGCTGGATACATCGAATCTCATAGCTTTAATTATTTTTATCTTGTTATATTATTATTTCACACAAACTACCATTTGGATGGGAAGAGACACGGCATGCCTCATCTCGACAAATTAACCCAACAAAATTAAGAAAATATTTTATTTGTAACCAACTATACTTTCAAAAGTTTAGGGTACAAAAAGCTTCCCTCCCTTTATCGGAGAGAAGCCTCTTATATTCTTTATTATTCGCTACTTAATTATTTAGCGAAATAATCTTTTACTGCTTCGTTAGGGATCATTTCTTCTTGGAAGATGTATGCACCTGTTTTCGGAGACTTAACCATTTTAATCACTTTGGAATAAGTACGACCGTCACCTTTCTTAAATGTTGCAACTGCTTTTTGCCATCGTTTAAAATCTCCTATTACTTAATTTCTTTGTGTAACGTCATCTTCTTCAAAACCGGATTGTATTTCATCAATTCAATCTCTGAGTAGTATTCTTTCTATTCTTCGTAGTGATATAGCGAGACATACCCGGCATTCCACTTTCCTTGTGCTCTGTACACTCAAGGATTACCTGTACTCTATTTCCTTTTTGCTTTTTTTTTGCCATTTTCTATATCCTCCACAAATTATGCGTTCAAATAACCTTTTTTCAGCCGCCATCTTGATAGCCGCATCAAACCTAACTTATTGATTGTACGTAAGCCAGCCGCAGATATATTCAAGCTAACCCAGCAATCCCTGCTCTACCCAGTAGAACTTCTTCGTAAACAGGTTGACATTGAACTTACGTTTCGTTCTTCTCTTTGAGTGAGAAACGTTGTTTTCCAACCATTGCTCTCTTTCCAGTAATTTGACAAATTTTAGACATTTCTAATCTGTTCTTTTAAATTATACGAAATTTAAGTCAACTCCTGCTATGTGTCTTCCCTTTCTGAACTAGCATCATGAACAAAAACGAAGATTCTAATAGAGTCTTATCTTTACAGGGTGCAAAGGTAAGAATTATTTTGATTTATCCGCAAGAATTCTCAAATATTTTTTTTTCCTCAACAAATCATGTCTTAAATTAGTTATAGGTATATAACAACATAACATGATATTCATTATGGCAAGAAGTTTTAAAGAAGCGATCCAGCATCGCCGGACACATTATGGAATAGGTAACAACTCTCCCATTTCCGACAACGAGATTCATGAGATTATTAAGACAGCGGTCACTCACGTTCCCTCCGCATTCAATTCGCAGTCTACGAGAATCGTACTGCTACTGGGTGAAAGCCACAAGAAGCTTTGGAAATCGTAAAAGACACGCTTCGTAAAATCGTCCCCCGCCGAAGCCTATAAGGCTACCGAGGCAAAAGATAGATAATTCTTTCGAGGCTGGCTATGGCACGGTCCTCTTTTCGAGGATACAGCGGTAGTAGAAGGCTTACAGAAGCAATTTCCTTCTTATAAAGAGAATTTCCGGTATGGTCCCCAACAGACATCGGCTATGCATCAATTCGCGGTATGGACTATGCTGGAAGACGCCGGCTTCAGCGCTTCTTTGCAACATTACAACCCGTTGATCGACGAGGCGGTCGCTAAACAATGGCATATCAATCGAACTGGAAACTGATCGCCGAGATGCCGTTCGGAACCTCTACCCAGGAACCGGGAGAAAAACAATTCGCTCCATTAGAGGAACGAATTTTTAGTATTCAAATAATTATAATAATGTATATGGAATATGACATAGCAATCATAGGCGGTGGACTGCGGGTTACACCGCCGCCGAAAGGCTTCGGAGAATGGATTAAAAACGATCCTTTTCGAGAAGAACGCTATCGGTGGCGTCTGCCTAAACGAGGGATGTATCCCGACAAAAACTCTTTATACTCCGCCAAGATACTAGACAGTATCAAAGTGCCTCAAATATGGTATAGTGGCGATGAAAGACCCAAGTTTCGACTTGGCAAAGATTATCGACCGGAAGAACAAGACCGTCCGTAAACTTACGCTCGGGGTAAAAGCCCGGCTTACGGGTAACGGCGTCACCATCGTAGAAGGAGAGGCACGAATCACCGGAGAGGAGTTTGGAAATATACGGATTCACTGCGATGGAAAAAGTATTTAGTGAAGAATGTGTTAGTATGCACAGGCTCTGAAACCGTGATCCCTCTATCAAAGGGTTATCAGAGGTCAAGTATTGGACTTCCCGGGAAGCCCTTGATCTCAACGATTTGCCAAAATCGTTAGCGATTATCGGTGGTGGCGTGATCGGAATGGAGTTCGCCTCATTCTTTAACTGTATGGGCGTAAAAGGTGAAGGTAATCGAGATGCTACCGAGATATTAGGGAATATGGATAAAGAAACCTCAGCGATGCTTCGATCCGAGTATAAGAAAAAGGCGTATGGGAGTTTTTCTTGAATACCAAAGTTACAGAGGTATCGGCAGAGAAAGTCTTTGTTGAGAAAAAACGGCAAAGGCAGACACGATTGAAGCCGATAAAATATTGGTGAGAGCGTGGGCCGCCGTCCGATTACAAAAGAGTCTGGGACTAGAAAATCTAGCGATCGAAATACAAGGGGGCCGGTAAAGGTAAACGAACATATGCTGACTTCCCATCCACATGTATATGCGGCTGGAGATATTACCGGTTTTTCCCTGCTGGCACATACGGCTTACCGGGAAGCGGAAGTTGCCATACACCATATCCTAGGCATACCAGACGAGATGAGCTATAAAAGCCATTCCGGCGGTAGTTTATACGAATCCGGAATTGGCGAGCGTGGGTAAGACAGAAGAGGAATTGGTAGCGAATGGGGGAAGTTTTCGTGTTCAAAAAGATCCCGATGACCTATTCCGGACGTTTCGTCGCAGAGAACGAGAATGGTAATGGTTTATGTAAACTGATCACGGACGACGAGGATCGTATCATCGGTTGCCATCTACTAGGGGAATCCGGCATCCGAGATTATCGTCACCGCCGGAATCGCTGTCGAGAATGGTTATACAGTCGATGAATTTAAGAAAATATTTTCCCCGCATCCGACAGTCAGTGAGATCCTCCACGAAAGTTTTATATATCTAATAAAAACGCCTAACTTAAAATAGTTTCCTGATGCTTTTGCATTCACAATACACAAACGGATCCATACTTCAATTTGGCTGCCGAAGAGTATCTGCTCAAGAATTTCAAAGAGAATATTTTCATGCTTTTGGCAGAATGAACCATCAATCGTGATCGGTAAGCATCAGGATGTATGGGCCGAGGTAAATCTCAAATTGTACAAGACCAACAAATCAAGATAGCACGCAGGTTTTCCGGTGGTGGTGCCGTTTACCATGATCCGGGAAACCTGAATCTTACATTTATAGAGACCGGCCAGATTATGCAGACCGACAAATATACCATCCAGATCATGAATTTTCTCAAGACATTGGGGAGTACATGTCGAGGTGGATGAACGGAAAGGATTAACTATAGGAGGATTTAAAATATCGGGTAGCGCACAGAGTATCCATAAGAATCGGTATATGCACCATGCTACCTTATTGTTTTCCACCGATCTGGATAGGCTCGTCACCTCCTTGAAAAGTACATCCCGTCAAGCACCAGAGAAAACAGGAGGTAAACGATCGACATTCGTTAAATCTGTACGGAGTCCGGTCACGAATATCAGCGCCCATCTTCCGGCTTCTATCTCCATCCAGCATTTTAAGAAAGCGCTTCTTTACTATTTCACGATCAATAATCCCGGCATTCAAGATTATTATTTCACGCAAGCAGACTTGGAAGCCATCTATCGGCTTAAAGAGCAGAAATATGCTGCAGCCAGCTGGAACTTTAACACTTATACACTATAATACAGAAACTTACCTTCTTGATCTTTGTTCTTATTATATACCGTTTGTAGAGACGGGGCACGCCCGTCTCCCACTATATAACAGTAATTAAAAATCAAAATATGGCTACATTTGAGATAAAGATGCCTAAATTGGGTGAAAAGTATAACCGAAGGTACCATCATCTCATGGTCGGTAAGGTAGGTGATACCGTAGAGGAAGATGATGTCCTTTTCGAAGTAAGCACAGCGAAAGTAAGCGCTGAGATTCCATCCCCGTTGAGGGAAAAGTAAAAACAACTTCTTTTTTTTAATGAGGGAACACCGTAGCGGTCCGGTACAGTCGTAGCGATCCTTGAGATCGAAGGTGAAGGAGAGGATAACGGAGCTCAGCCGGAAACCTCGGAGGCTACTCAACCGAAAGAACAAGTCCCCGCCCCCGTCCCAGAGGAATTATCAAAAAGAATTCCCAAGAGGAAGATCGTTGGTATTCTCCCCGTCGTATTGCAATTAGCGAAAGCTGCCGGTGTGTCGCAAGATGAACTGGATCATATTCCGGGTACCGGATATCTGGGACGTCTCAGTAAGAAAGATATTCAAACGTATATCGATCACAAAAATAAAGGTACGGAAATGCCGAAGCCGAAACAGGCTCCTGTTTCTTCCATGCAGCAAACGGCTACGAGCACGCCAACAATTACGGTAGCGCCGCCGACCGCTCCTTCCATGCCTATGACAGCGGCCACCCCATCCGCTCCACTCGCTCAAGGAGACGAGGTGAGAGAAATGGATCGTGTACGTAAGATCATTGCGGACCATATGGTATTATCGAAAAAGTATCTCCGCATGTGACGTCGGTTATCGAGGTAGACGTGACCCAACTGGTTAACTGGCGTAAAAAAGTGAAGGATCAATTCTTCAAGCAAGAAGGCATCAACCTAACTTATATGCCGGCTATTACCGAAGCGACCGCCAAAGCGTTGAAAGCCTATCCATTAGTAAATTCATCCGTGGACGGTTACAATATCATCCTAAAGAAGCCTATTAATATAGGTATAGCGGTTTCCTTAAACGACGGAAATTTAATTGTCCCGGTTATACACGATGCCGATAAGCTGAACCTAAGTGGCCTCGCCTCACAAATAGATACCTTGGCGGCTAAAGCCCGTGAGAATAAGCTCGCCCCGGATAGCATCCAAGGCGGAACGTTCACGATTACGAATTTCGGAACCTTCAAGAGTCTGTTCGGCACCCCTGATCATCAATCAGCCTCAAGTAGCGATCTAGCCGTCGGTTATATCGAGAAGAAGCCTGCGGTAGTAGAGACGCCCGAGGGAGATACGATCGCTATCCGTCACAAGATGTACCTCTCACTCTCCTACGATCATCGTATCGTGGACGGAGCTTTGGCGGGAGCCTTTTTACGTTCCATCGCCGACGAACTAGAGAATTGGAACGCTTAATACATTATATATAATAGAACAACATGAAAAAAGTATGATATAAAAAAACAACAGATAAGGAGACTCTCAGGAAATGGTTTTTACCTTATGACGCTCGGAAGGGCGATCGATGAGAAGGCTCCCTCCTATTTATTGCAATCTCTCGGCTGGTCTTATCATGCCCCGTATGCCGGGCACGACGGGATACAACTCGCCATGGGACAAGTATTCGATAAGGACACGGACTTTCTCTTCCCCCTATTACCGGGATATGTTGACGGTTTCTCTCGGCGGGAATGACTGCCGAGGAGATCATCTGAACGGTATCTCCAAAGGCGACCGATCTGACCAGTGGCGGCCGCCACATGTCTCAACCACTTCTCTAAGATGGAATGGCATATCGAGAACGTTTCTTCCGCTACGGCGACTCACGATCTCCATGCCGCCGGCGTGGCACACGGGCGATGGTTTACTATGGACAGAAAGGCGTAGCGATTACCTCGCACGGTGAATCGGCCGCTTCCGAAGGCTATGTGTATGAGGCAATCAATGGCGCCAGCAATGAGCGACTGCCGGTTATCTTTTGTCTTCAAGACAATGGATATGGTATCTCTGTCCCCAAAAAGGACCAGACGGCCAATCGTAAAAAGTTGCCGATAACTTCTCTGGCTTCAAGAATTTACGTATTATCCATTGCAATGGAAAAGACGTGTTCGATTCCATGAATGCCATGACCGAGGCCCAAAGAGTACGCGATCGCCAACCGGACTCCCGTAATCGTTCAGGCCAATTGCGTACGGATAGGCTCCCACTCAAACTCCGATAAACATACCTTGTATCGTGATGAGAACGAGCTTACCTATGTAAAAATCCGCCAATCCTTTATACAAATTCCATCGCATGCTGATTCGTTACGGACGTTTCACCGAGGAAGAATTGAAAGAGATCGCGGATCTAGCGGCTAAAGACCTGAAAGCCGCCAATCGGAAAGCGATGGCCGCCCCGATCCCGATCCGTCTACCGTCAAGGATTACGTCCTTCCGGAACCTTATCAACCTCAAAAATACAAAGAAGGTGTTCAAAACGAGGAAGGAGAGAAAGAAACGCTAGTTACGGCGATCAACAAGACGTTGAAAGCGGAGTTCCGGCACAACCCGGATACATTTATCTGGGGACAGGATGTAGCCAATAAAGAAAAAGGGTGGCGTATTCAACATCACGAAAGGCATGCAGCAAGAATTCGGTATCGAGCGAGTCTTCAACGCCCCTATCGCCGAGGATTATATCGTAGGGACAGCGAACGGTATGTGCCGCTTTGACCCGAAGATCCATGTAGTGATCGAGGGCGCGGAATTCGCCGATTACTTCTGGCCGGCCGTCGAGCAATACGTGGAATGTACGCATGAGTATTGGCGCAGCAACGGGCAATTTACCCCAAACATCACTTTGCGCCCTAGCCTCCGGAGGCTATATCGGAGGAGGGCTTTATCATTCCCAGACCATTGAGGGCGCATTGACCTCATTACCCGGTGCCCGGATTGTTTATCCCCTTTCGCAGATGATGCCGCCGGACTGTTGCGGACGAGTATGCGTTCTAAAGGCTTTACGCTCTATCTGGAACCGAAAGCGCTCTACAACGCAGTAGAAGCCTCCACCTTTGTCCCCGAGGATTTCGAGGTTCCGTTTGGGAAAGCCCGTATCCGCCGTCCGGGAAAAGATCTGACGATCATCACTTATGGCAATACGACCCATCTTTGCCTCAACGTAGCCGAGCTTCTTTACAAAGAAAAAGGCTGGGAACTGGAGGTTATCGATCTTCGTACCTTGATACCTTTGGACAAGGAGGCGATCTTCAACTCGGTGAAGAAAACCAGTAAAGTATTGATCGTACATGAGGACAAGGTCTTCTCTGGCTTCGAGCGGAAATTGCCGGCATCATCGGCTCGGAACTATTCCAGTACTTGGATGCTCCGATCCAACGGGTAGGTTCCCCTATTCACCCGGTTGGTTTCCATCCGGTCTTGGAACGGGCCATCCTCCCCAACGAGGAGACCATCTATCATGCGGCAAAAGAACTGCTGCTTTACTAAATCCTTTTTATGAGACATTCGTTAAATCTTTAAAAAAGCATCATAATGAAAACAGGATTATTTTTTACGGAACGGGCACAGAGAAAAAACAACCTTTGTCGCCAACAAAATAAGAAAAGCTTTCGGGGAGGATCAGATCGATATCATCCCTGTTGAAAGCGCATGGAAAAAGAGATTTCGAGGCTTACGACCATATAATCGCAGGAACCTCTCTACTTGGTTCGATGGCGAACTTCCCACCTATTGGGACGAGATCATCCCGGAACTGGTCACTTTAGACCTTAGAAAAATAAGAAGGTCGCTATTTTCGGTCTTGGAGATCAAACGAATTATCCGGGATAATTTCGCCGATGGAGTCGGCATATTGGCGGACGCCTTCACCTCCTGTGGAGCGACTTTAGTAGGCGAGACCTCTTCGGATGATTATTTTTTTAATGCCTCCAAAGCCTTGAAAAATGGCAAACTACTAGGCTTAGTCCTCGATTTGGAAAACCAACCGGATCAAACCGACAAACGAATCGAGCGATGGGTGAAGCAATTGAAGGAGGCGTTTGGATAAAGAAGAATGCATCTTAAACTCGTAAACGAGAACTAAACAGAAAGCGTAACGAATCACTCCACGGGTTTGTTACGCTTTCAGTCTATACGCCTGTCTTTCATACACATACTGTGCCAGCATCTGCCATCGCCTTGGCACAGCCACACTGATGGCATACCCATGCCATAGTGATGGCAAGCCCGTGCCACGCCGATGGCAAAGCTGTGCCACCTAGATGGCAAACATACTTTATTAGCGAGACGCTAATTAGTTAAACATTTGACTAATCCAAGAAAAACGCTATCTTCGCGCCCAGCAAGTTTAAAAAAGAATTATAAGTAATGGTAGAAGGTAAAGAATTCCGGGAACTTATGTTACAAGTTGTCCGCACACGCATGGCATTTCGTCGGTCTATGCAACGAACGCTGAAAAAGAACAACGCCGGTATAACATTTGAGATGCTTCAAATCTTGAGTTGCCTATGGCACGAACAAGGTATCACCCAACAGGTCTTGGCAGAGAGAACGGCAAAGGATAAGGCTTGTCTGACAAACCTAATGAACAATTTAGAGAAGAAAGGCTACGTCCATCGGAAAGAAGATCCCGAGACCGGAGGAACAAACTGGTTTTCCTAACCCCGGAAGGAGAAGAATTCAAAAAGCAAATTCGCCCGATCCTTGATCATCAGGTTTATGTACATGCGGAGCATATTATCGGAATAGAGAACGTAGAAACCATGTTATCGAATTAAAAAGCAGTACATAATGTCCTTGAGAATATATAAAAAAGCACGTATTGAGCCTCTTTTGTATGACGGTCGCTACATTTCCGGCAATCGCCCAAACCGATTCGCTCTTCTTGACCATCGACCAGCTTTTCGAGAGAGGCGTACGGCATAGTTCTGCAGATCCAAGCAGACGTCTTAAAAGAATCGATAGCGCAAGAGAGAACCCATACGGCACGTTCCGCACAATTGCCAGACCTGCAAATCGGCTTGAAAGGTGGATATGTAGGGCAACCGATCCTCTTTGAGCAAGGACTCGCCCATCCGACTCGCCCGGAAGCGCCCGATTGGTCCCAGAACTATGCCATCGACCTTTACCCAACCGATATACCAAGGCGGTAAAATCCGGTATTCCATCCGGAAAGCGGATCTGGAGAAAGAAGTCGCCTCTTTACAAACGCTCACAGACCAGAGTGAGATCAAGCTCGGTCTATTAAATCAATACATCGGTCTTTTCAGCCTGTTTAAACAACGTGAGGTGCTTTCCCCGTAATATCGAGGAATCGGAACGCCGCCTGCAAGATATCCGGCGTATGAAAAAAAAAAGAGGGACTGATAACCAATAACGACGTATTAAGAAGCGAGATACGCAATTAACCAACGACCGCTATCCTTGCAAGAAACGGATAATAGCCTCATACTGGTATCACAGCAATTGGATATCCTGATCGGTCTCGATGAGAATCTATTGCTCAAACCAATACCACGTTACTGGACCAAACCGTATCTTTTAGAAACTTACGAAGATTATGTAGCCCAAGCCTATTCCAATGATCCGGCGATACGTCTACTCCGGAAACAAACAGAGTTAGCCCAAAAACGATATACGCGTTTTGACTAAAGCCTCCTCGCTACCCAGCCTATCGCTATATGCCTCGAAACATTGGCACGTCCGGTCTCCCGAACATTAGCGGATATGTATAACAACAACTGGAACATAGGGCTGTCGCTCTCCTACCCTTTATCCTCTTTATATAAAAACAACCATAAGATAAAGGAAAGCAATGGATGGTCTCGTTACATAAAAACGAGGAGGAACAGAAAAAGCAGAAAATCCGTATGGAAGTACGCACTGCGTTCTTACGTCATAAGGAGGCTCTACAAGAAGTGGAAGCCTTGAAGTTATGCGTACGGCAAGCTCAAGAGAACTATAGGATCATGCAAAACCGGTATTTAAAACCAATTGGTGATCCTAACCGACTTACTCGACGCGAACTCGGTTCTCCTGAACGCGGAGCTACAGCTCACGAATGCCCGTACCCACGTGATTTACACTTACTATCAACTACAGAAGGCTTGCGGCCGTCTCTAAAAAGAAACAACGACTATGGCAAACGAATTAAAAGAGAAACATCATAGACTAAAGAAAGTAAGGACACGGAATATAGTATTAAACTCCATATGTATCCTTTTAGCCGGTTCCGGCATTTGGTGGACAGCCAATTATTTCTGGCGTTACATCAATTATGAGGTGACAAACGATGCCTTTGTGGACCAATATATCGCCCCACTAAATATACGTGCCTCCGGCTACATAAAAGAGTCCGTTTTCAAGGAACACCAGTACGTTCACCAAGGGGACACACTTCATACTGGACGATCGGGGAATATCGGATCAAGGTAAAAGAGGCAGAGGCCGCGTTGATCGATGCCCAAGGATCACAAGACGTACTTCGTTCCGGTATCGAGACCTCCCCATACAAACATCGCCGTACAAGACGCCAACATCGCCGAAGCTAAAGCCAAGCTTTGGCAACTGGAACAAGGATTATCACCGATTTGAGCGGCTGCTGAAAGAAGAATCGGTCCCCGAGCAACAATACGAGCAATCCAAAGCCGCTTTCGAGGCGGCGCAAGCCCGATATCAGGCGTTGGTGGAACAAAAGAAAGCCGCTTTCTCCCAATTCACCGAAACCAGCAAGAAGACAACAGGAGCCGAGGCGGCGATCTTACGAAAAAAGAAGCGGATCTGGATTTAGCGAGGTTAAACCTTTCCTATACCGTTATAACCGCCCCTTACGACGGTCATGTAGGCAGACGGACCTTAGAGCCCGGACAATACGTGCAAGCCGGACAAACGATATCCTACCTCGTACGAGATAAAGACAAATGGATCACGGCCAATTACAAAGGAGACCCAGATCCCCCACATCTATATCGGGCAAAAGTACGTATCAAGGTAGACGCGTTGCCGGGAAAGATATTCAACGGGGAGGTAACCGCAATCTCCGACGCCACAGGCTCCAAATACTCATTGGTCCCGACCGACAATTCCGCCGGAAACTTCGTCAAGGTACAACAACGTATCCCGGTACGGATAGATTTGGAAAATCTATCGCAAGAAGATACGCAATATTTAAGAGCAGGCATGATGGTTGAAACAGAAGCCTTACGCAAATGATCACGATGAAAGAGCTTGGGGCACCGATCCGCCAATGGGTGCCGGACTGGTTAGGATTGATTTGCATCTTCATCGTTATTCTTCCGGTTACGATGCTAAACGGTTCGTACACCGGCAGTATGCTGGAGGTATCAAACACGCTAGGCACGAACACCGAGGATATAACCATGGGATATTACGCGGCAGCGGCAGGGAATGGCGGTATCTATCCGATTATTCCGAAGATATTAGAAGCCTTCTCCATCAAATTCTTATTGTTGGCGGATTTAGTCGCCCAGTTCTTCTTAAGCTGGATCTGTGCCCGCTCCCAGAACGCCGACATATTGATCGTCTGTAGTTTCGCGATCGGTTTCCTGAAAGGGTTTCTCATGCTGTGGTTTATCCGGTACGCACAAAAGATATTCAGCCCTAAAAATATACGTAGCCAATTCTATTCCTACTTCTATCCTTTTGTTTTCGGAGGGGGACAAGCATCCATGCTTGTTACCGCACAGTTAGCCTACCATTACCACTGGAAAATATGTATTACTTCATGATGCTAATGATTTTATTGGCCATAGTAATGGTAATCATCTGCTTTCCGTCATAACCGGCCCGATCAAGTCCATCCCCTTGGCCGATCTACACATCCGGGAAATGTTCATCATATCCACCGGATTGTTAATGCTTATGTATGTCATTAATTACGGGAAAGTACTCGACTGGATGGCATCCCCCAAGATTTGCCTTTATATCATGATCGCCCCGATATTGATCGCTTTTATTTATTTGGTATCAATATCATTCGGAACGTCCGTACGTGAATCTGGCGCCTTTATACCAGCCGAAAGCTATTATCGGTTATTTTATATGATGCTTGTCATGTTTTTCAGTACTTCTACTACCTTGTTGACTAGTTACCTGACTATTATCTTAAAAGGTAGACAGTACCCATACCTATTCCCTCTATACTTATTTGCTTCCGGGATATGTCTTGGGGGCGTTCATCTGTTTTTGTGGTTCCGGTGGCAACGTTGGCGGTTTCGTTTCTTGATAGCGGGAGGAATGAGTTGTTTTCGTCCTGTTCTTCGGGAGCCTTTATTTCGGGATCTCACCGGATAGCAGATACGAGATGCTCTACTTTCTATATTCCCCTCAGGGGGATTGGGCATGATGATTCTAATCATAGCTTTCGCCTTATTTGCCGTGGAAGATTTAAATCTAAATATTTATTGTCAAACGCTTTCTTTCTCATCATTTTCCGTTCGGTACTATCCCCTATCATGGCGACTTCTTTTTTACAGTAATATACTATATCGCTTGGAACAAAAATATATGTATTCCTTATCAGAAACCGTTACGCTGGCCGATCCTCTAGCCGCCTCACGCTATAACCAAGCGCTTGGCAATGCCTTGACCCAAGGGGCATCCCTACGACGACGCAGCGCAAATGGCTACCAATACACTCTATAATACGTTACAGCAACAAAGCTTATTATTGGCGTTAAAAGAGATACTGGGGTATTTTATTAGTCATCTCCTTATGCATAGCGATCGTATCCCGTTTTATTCCATTCCATAAAAACCGTCCGTGTTACATTCGCCAAGACAGGTGATGATATGGTTTGATCAAACTATGCCCGGCTGCAAATCTTTATCAGCCGGTATCTGCCTTTTGTCATTTATAGTTTATCCGAAAACATTTTGGCATTCGTTTTGTATAGGAATAGGCGGATCTTGAGAATGATCAAGATCAGGAATACGCACAAAATAACAATAAAAATAATAAGATATTCAGACTATGAGCAGTAAACAAGGTAACATCGGAGTAACATCCGGAAAACATCTTTCCGATTATCAAAAGAAGTTCTTATACAGTGATCACGAAATCTTCCTTCGTGAACTTGTTTCTAATGCGGTAGACGCTACCCAGAAGTTAAAAAACGCTTTCTTCCGTAGGCGAGTTTAAAGGCGAACTCGGCGATTTGACCGTACAGGTTAAGTTCGATGACAAAACGATCACGATCTCTGACCGGGGTATCGGTATGACGGCCGAGGAGATCGATAAGTACATCAACCAGATCGCTTTCTCCGGCGCCGAGGAGTTCGTTGAGAAATACAAGAACGACGCCGCTTCTATCATCGGTCACTTCGGTCTTGGTTTCTACTCCTCTTTCATGGTTTCCAAGAAAGTAGAGATCGTGACGAAATCATACAAAGAAGGCGCTGTTCCCATGAAATGGAGCTGCGACGGTACACCGGAATACTCCTTGGAGGAAACGACGAAAGAGGATCGTGGTACCGATATCATCCTGTATATAGACGACGAGAATAAAGATTTCTTGAACAAGGATAAAGATCAATGGCTTATTGACAAAATACTGCCGTTTGTTACCGGTTCCCTATCGCATTCGGCAAGAAGCAAAGAGTGGAAGGATGGCTTAAAAAATATGTAGATACGGACGAAGATAACGTAATCAACGACACCAAACCGGCATGGGTTCGCAAACCGGCCGATATGACCGACGAGGATTACAAGAAGTTCTATCGTGACTTATATCCTATGACGGATGAGCCGTTGTTCTGGATTCACTTGAACGTAGACTATCCGTTCAACTTGACCGGTATCTTATATTTCCCTCGCATCAAGAGCAATATCGACTTGCATCGTAACAAGATCCAGTTATATTGCAACCAAGTATCTCGTTACGGACTTTTAGATCAACAGCCTCAATAGTTGCAAGGCATCTCTGTATTTTGGGTGGGGACGAGGGGAGAAAGGCCACGGGTAGCCTACAACCGTGACCTGGTTTATACACAGGTGTGGAACAAACAGGACGGTTTTTGTTCAGATGTCGCTGGTGGAAGCTGGTTGAAATGTCTCTGCAAACAACGTGTCCCGTATCGCTGCCCGGCGTGCAGATGAAACCGCCCAACGGAGGAATGATTACGCGCGTAAACTTTATTGAGGTATCCTGCCCATTCTTTGATTTGAACGCTTCAATTTCAGAGAAAAAAGATGGTGCACACCGTGATTATGTATCTGACTTTTATACAACATTGAGTTTGTAT
>VOFK01001785.1_pt1 | contig 16901 bp, 31 predicted proteins | sample 5384121 | NCBI WGS metagenome assembly VOFK01 (sample SAMN12384730, study PRJNA508395) | human gut metagenome | isolation source: healthy gut J | host: Homo sapiens
TTTATGGACATTGATTGTTCGGTCGCCGGTCATCCGGCAGTATTCCAAAATCTCCAGAATCAGGTAACCGGTAATCTCCACCCCATCGTTTTTTCCCCCCCATGCCGCAGCCCGGGATACGCGACCGCATGCGCATTGGTAACCACCACCCTCCGCCTCAAAATTACGGCGGTGGAACTCTAACAGGCTCTTTGCCTGCGCGGTCAGGCCCAGCCGCAGAAGGGCGCGGCACACGCCGTACTGGTCCCGCACATACCCGAGATGAAAACAGTGTCCAGCCAGCACCGCGCCCTCCTCCGCCTGCTGGCTGAGGATGACCGCGATCGTGCTGTCGGCGGCGCGCAGCAGTTCCTCCCGGCGCGGGGCATCCTTCGGGATACGCGCCTCAAGGTCCGCGGCAGCGTACACCTGCGCCCATGCGGTGAGGCAGTCCCGCTCGGCCTGCGCCGCCGAAAGCGCCAGCGCCTGCGCGGCATTTTCGGCAAAGTGCCGCGTAATCCGGGCCGCCGATCAGCCACAGCTCGCTGTTCCCCGGCGCAAAGGTACACAATACTCCATCCCCGTCCGCCTGCGCATGTACTGCTCCGCGCAAAAGCGTCTGGCACCAGATCGGGTAAGGAGTCGGATAATCCATATACAGGTAATTGCCCGCGCGGATCTGCCACAGCCAGCCGTTCTGCCCCAGCAGCCCGCTGTTCTCCCTCGGCGGTTCGGCACCCGCATTCAGCCCCGGGGCTGTACCCCCAAACGATAGCGGACCGGCCGCAGCGCGTGAACCCGGACGACTACTGCCGGGAATTCCCGGCAGGCGAATACCGTCAGGCTGCCGGCCGGCTCACCCGACTGCTCCAACGCAGTGTCCCACACTGCAGACTGTGCCCGGCGGACCGACGGCGCCGCCGCGCGAACCGCATCCGCATGCCGCAGTGTGAGCATATCCGGCGCCGAATAGGACGGGCCGAACAGCCCCTCCATCTCCCCCGCGGTTCCAGTACGCCGCCATGCGCCCGTTGCCCACACAGTACAGGTCCCACTGCCGGTCGGACAACTGCTTCGGTATATGCACGTGAATTCCTCCTTATTGAACAGGCAGGGGTGTACGCCCCTGCCTGCGTTTTTATCCAACCAGACCCGAACGCTCAATACCCTCGACGAAAATAGCGCTGGGCGATGATGTACAGGATTACCACCGGCAGAATCATCAGCAGCACGCCGGTGCTTCTGATCATCGCGGTGTACTGCCAGTCGAAATCCGACAGCGACGCACCACCAATGCCCACCGCCGTGTAATCCACCGCACCAAGCGATGAGTACATCATCGGCAGCAGCTTGAAGTTTTTGACATAGGTGCTGGTGATCAGCAGGTCGTTATACTGCCACACGAACGAAAACAGCAGCACGGTGACGATGGCCGAAATGGCACCGGGCAGCATCACGCTGTAAAAAGATGCGGAAGGTGGACGCCCCGTCAACATAGGCCGCCTCCTCGGTCTCCCGCGGCCCATGCCCCTTGAAGATCTGCCGGAACAGATAGATAAACAGGCCGTTTTTCAGTCCCATGCAGGTGCACGCCAGAATCACCAGCGGCGTGACGCCGCCGATGAGGTTGATCCCGCGTCCATTGATTGCACGGATGATGCCGAAGATATCGAAGAACTGGAACTGCAGGAAGGAAGACAGTATGGTCAGCTGCGGCGGGATGATGAGGGGTGAGGATCACCATCGCAAACAGCAGCTTCTTGAACCGAAAATTCAAACCGCGCGAAGCCGTAGCCCACCAGCAGGCAGGACAGCGTCTGCAGCACCGACACCACCGTCGCCACCCACGGAAAGGGAGTTCCACAGGCTCGACCAGTAATCCAGCTGCTTGATGGCGGTCTTCACATTATCGAGCGTGAACGAGCGCGGCAGCAGCAGCAGCACCGACCTGTCGTACAGATCCTCCCGGCTCATGAACGCCTTGGACAGCATCATCAGCACCGGATACAGGATCACAAAGCAGAAGCCGATGAGGAAAAATGCCCGCAGCAGCTTCCACAACAGGGTCCTCGACCGGTTTTCAGCCGCAGCTGCAGCGCGGCGTCCGGCCGCGGCAAACGGGAGATGCCTTTCATCATAAATCCGCCTTCCTTCCGAATAATGCGCCGACTCAGGTGTGATAGAACACGCGGCCGGAAAACAGCGCGGTGACAATCGCCAGGAACACTGCAACCACCAGGAAATAAATCCACGACAGAGCGCTCGCGTAGCCAAACTGCATGTCGCTGAATCCCTGCCCGTAGATGAAGGTGAGCAGCTCGTTGTTCGACGCCATAAAGCTATCGATGACCGTATACACCGTATTGACCAGGATCAGCGGGGATACCATCGGGAAGGTGATCTTCCAGAAGGTTTCCCAGCCGCTTGCCCCTTCCACGCTGCACGACTCATACAGCGAAGGAGGAATTGCGCCCAGTCCCGCCAGAAACACAAAAATCTGGATGCCGGACGACGACATAACCACCACAAACAGCCGGTCGATCGGCCCGACGATGAATTCAATCAGACCTTCGCTGATGCCGATGTCGGTCAGATAGCGTTCGAGCTGCATGCTTTGCAGCATCTGCATGCCGCCGGTTTCCATTTCGCCGGTCAGCCCGGAACTGATTGGCTGCCGCCGTATCCACCGTCATCTGCTGGAACACGCCGGAGGACAGGATGACAGTAAGGAAGAAAATGGACTTCACCAAACCGTTCCCACGGAATTTCTGGTGCAGCAGCACCGCACAAAAAGCTGAACACCAGCAGCACCGGCACGTCGGTGAGCATGCTCACGATCGAGGAAACCAGAAGCTGCGGAAACTTTTCATCCACCAGAAATGCCCGCCGGAAGTTTTCCCAGCCCACAAAGGTGGTCGTTACGTCGTTCATGCCGGGTGTGACCGTGCTGAAGGCAAAAGCGGATGGTACTGTACAGGCTGTTGGCGAAGATGAACACAAAGCCGATCAGAAAGGGCATGATAAACAGGTAGCCCCAGCGTCCTTTTTCTGCAGCAGGCCCGCCGGACGCCGCGTCCTTATCCGGTTCATACGCATTATCCTCCCTGACAATGAAGTCACCGGCCGGCACAACCTGTTCGCCGACCACAACATCCTGCGGCCCATAGTTGACATATACCTCCACCCCGTTGGCGTAGCCGGTGCGGTATACTCCATCGGCCACCTCTCCGTGGGCGACAATCTGGCTTCCGGCGGTGCGGGAAAACACCTCGTCGGCACGTTCAGCCATATCCGCCGCTGTGTCCTTCCAGCGGGAAAAAAAATCGTTGGAGAACATGTAACTGTAATCGGTCTCCTTAAGCGCATCCGCATTCTGCACCAGAAACCGGAACAACAGGCCGCTGCCGTATTCCACGCTACGCAGGAAATCGGTCCGCACATCGGAGGATTCGTTGAGCGCCGCCCCCGTGTATGGCAGCAGACCATGATACACCGCCTGGAAAAACGGGATCTCTTCATCAAACAGATAGTAACCGCTGTGGCCGAGCGGGATGTTCACCGCGATATCCGCATACGGACGTACGAAAACGTGCGGCCGCCGTCGAGCATCAGCGGGGTACCGCCTTCAGCGAGCCTTTCCAGCGCGATCCGGCTGACTTCCTTTGCTGCGGGACGGTGGATGCCCGCCTGCTTCTTATAGTCGGCGTACACGTCGCTTCCCAGATCCTGCAGCGATAGGCCGGTGGCCGGGAGCGGCTGCAGCCGTTTCTGGAATTTTTGCACCGTATCCCACAGCCGGTTGGGGCTGAGGATATACCGGTAGCCCTGATGCAGTGCGGTAATTTCCCGGTCCGGCCGGCCACTATACAGATCGGTATCAAACAGGCGTGACGCCTCCTGATGCAGGGATTCGGCGGAATCCGCAGCACGGTATATCCGTTGCCCGCACTGCTCGTCAACAGGGGCTGTATCCGGATACAGCACGACGCCCTGCTGCGCGCAGTAGTCCGCCAGCTCACGGAAGCCCCGCGCGGCCGCCCAGCTCGCCAAGCGGGGACAGGCCGCCGGCATACTGCTGATCCATACCGCCGCTCGCCCAGCCGGACAGGCGCAGCGCAACATCGGTCAGCCCGGCGGCGCGCAGTTCCTCCAGGATCGCGATATCCTGCGCATAGGTGGTCAACGGCACGATCCCGGTGGTACGGTATACCCCAAGCAGGGTTTTATACCCGCTGACACCGCCGACCGTTTCCACCACCACCGGTGTTTTCGCCGCCGGCAGCTGGCCGTAATCCGCCAGGTACTCCCGTACCATTCCCGCCAGACGGATGTAATCGGTCCCTTCCCCGCTGCACAAGCGGTACTCCACTGTGAGATTACCCTCATACACCGTGATGGGAAAAAGCGGCACATAGCTGTTCTGCTGCTCGCCAAGCTCTTCGCCCATGACCGTATAGGTCATCGGCCGCAGCTCAAACGAGGGATACACACAGTTATAGCTGTTGTTGTTGCCCGCCTTATACGCATTGATCTTTGCAATGGCGTCCCCCTCGTGGATCGCGGCGATGTAGCCATCGGTTCCCTGCACCGCCCCGAACACCGGCAGGGGTCACCGGCTGACCGGGATCCTGCGTCATGGTATAGGCCGCCGCATCGGCACCGTAAACGAATTTGGAATAGCTGTCCGAGCCGATCTGCGCAGGTGAACCGTACCGCAGCAGCGCGCCGGATCCATCCGGCAGCACCATATAGCCTTCGGTATCGTCCTGCGCGGCCCCGAAAAACTCCAGCAGGCTGATCGGCGCGACCGGGAAATCCTCCGGCCCGGTGATCTCTCCGGCGGAAACGGTCACACGCATCCCCTTATCGCTCAGCGTATAAACCAGCGGCACGGTGAACAAAATCCGCTCGGCGCCCTCCAGCGAAAAGCCGAAGCGCTCGCTGTCCGCCTCCAGATCCTCATAGGTGTAGCCGAGTTTGTCGAATATCCCAACCATCTGGTTGATGATGATGTCCTCGAGGCGGTCGCACGCATCACGTACAGCCCGGTTTCCTCGTCCGGCAGATACCGCTTCTGCATGAAGGTCTTGTCGGTCTCCGACAGCTTGTCGGTGTTGACAAACAGCTCTTCATAACGCGCGCCTGATCCATCTGCTTGGGCAGGCTCTCCGCGCCCTTGGACTTGTCACCGATCTCATAATCCACCCGCACGCCGTTATCCAGCCGGTAAATGGCATACTGCCCCTTTGCCACAGCGTCGTGATAGCTGTCCAGCGTCTTTTCCATACCGGAGGACTGGTAGTAGGACAGGGGGTCAGCTGCGCGAGCAGCCGCTCACGCTGATCCCCCATCGCGACCGTCTCGCTGTCGAGCGATTCCGGATTGGTCCGCCACTGCCTGCCCGAATGCTTGTCAGTCAGCACCACCGCGGCGGTATCGGTAACGATCTCCAGCCGGTAGGCTGCGTTCTCGCTCACCAGCGTCGGCTCCGAAGAACGCTCGGTGATCGCTTCGCCGGCTGCGGCGGTGCTTTTTGGTCATCAGGGCGGCAATCTCTTCCAGCAGGCCGTCCGACGGCATCGCGAACACGGCGACTGCAACCGCGGCCACGGCCGCCGTCACGCCGATGAGGCCGCCGATCAGCCGTTTTTTTCGTCCGCCTTTTTCATCCGCACTTCACACCCTTCGCGGAATTCCGCATAATTTTCGGTTTCACAGCCGCAGCTGCAGTTCCTTGCCGATGAGCGACACAAAGCCCGCCATCTGCCAGCCCAGGGAGATAAAGACAAAGGCGATAAAAATCATAATTCCGATGGCCAGCAGGGTCCAGCACCGTGGTCACCACGGTTTTGAACACCGTATACTGATGCACCACCAGTACGCCAAGGAAAAGCAGCACGAAAAACAGCGCCCAGGCGAGGGCCAGGATCGCGTCGACATACCCCTTTTCCGCAAAAAGGAGAGCAGGTTGGTCAGCAGCGCCAGCGGAATCCGGATGATCGACAGCGGCAGCGAGGCGGCATAGCCGATGACCATGTAAAATATCCTTCAGGCTCCCCTCTCCGTCCATCAGCGTGGTCACCGACCAGTTGCCCAGCACAAACAGCAGGGTGATCAGCACCACATTGCGGATTTCGGCAAGGATATCCGCCGGTTGATAGGCATCGAGGTTGAATAGGAAGTTGGTGACCTGGTGTTCAAAGACATTTGTGAATATCCACAGGCACAAAAATGCTGTCGCCAACCACAGCCGGCCCCGCTTTTCGTATTTCATCTCGGTAAACCCGCGGATGGGATGGCAGCACAGCGACACAGCAAACCGGAGGCTTTCCCCCCACCGGGACGCGGCCGGCCGCGCCGCTAGTGCTGTTCAAAGAAACTGCGGACATTCCGCCTCATCCTCCTTACGATACCGATCACGGCGCACACCGCCGCGAGCACAATCACCGCCGTCAGGATCACCGGCATATACCGGGTGAGCAGCTGCGAACGGTATTCGGTGAACGCTTTGTTGTAGCCGTCGCTCTCAAACACCTCACTGCCGCGGTAGTTTTCCCCTTTTTGAAGTAGGCCATCGCCTCTTCATACCGTTCCTCCCAGCACAGCGCACGGCCGATCTGGGTATAGGCAAACTCAAAGTTGGAGTTGAGCCGTATCACCTGTTCCCAGGTTTCCCGGCTTTCAGCGTATTTCCCCTGGTTGTACAGCAGGCCGCCCTCCCGGATCAGACGGGCGTATTCGGTCATCGAAAAGACCGTGATGTTCGCCATCACGCTGTCCAGTACCAGCAGCTTATCCTCTGCCGAGACGACCGCCGCCGGCGCACGGAAGGTACCGACCCGGTTGCCCAGTGCGCCGAAGGTATACAGGTGCTGCCCGTCGCTGTTGTAGGTGATCAGACGTCCGTTGTTCTTGTCCAGCAGGGTGTAATTCCCCACCGCATCGGTGGTCACATCCACATACTGGTCATTATAGCCGCTGCTGTTCATCTGCAGGGGTGAAATCGGCGTTCAGGATGTCCTTACCCGAGCCGTTGAGCCGCTTGACCGGTTTTTCTCACTCACGCTCTGGGACACCGCAAACAGAAAGCCGTCCTCATCGAGATGGAGATTGGCGTATTCGATGGGCAGGAACAGCACCATCTTTTCGCGCTGTTCTCGGTCATCAGCTGCTTCCACAGCAGCTGCACCGGGTCGAACTGCACCGGCGAAGAGCCGATATAGCCGACGACGAAATCCCCTGTTCATCCAGCTCCATCACGCCGTTGCTGTCGTCTTTGAACACCAGATAAATCCGGCCGGCCGTATCCACCACGATTTTCTGCGGACTGAAGACATAGCCTTCCGGAACAGTTCCGATTCCGGTGCTTCGATGAGACGATCCAGCGTCCGTCCTCATGAAGCACCACCAAACGCCGGTTCCCTGCGTCCGCCACATACATCCGGCCGTCTGCGGTCACAAACATCCCGCGCGGCTCTTTGAACGTATCGGTGCCGTCCGGTCCGAAGGCGGAAAATGTGGCCTCCAGCTGAAAATCTGCGGTCAGCCGGTGAACCGCATTGCCGCCGGCATCCCACGATATACAGCCGGCCGTCCGGACCCTTGACAAGATCCGATGGTTCCACCAGCGTACAGCCCAGATCCGCTGCGGACACTGTCCGCTCCGGCAGGTACGGCGCCGGCGCCTGTGTCACCCGGAATTCGCCGGTCGACTCGCTGTAATTTCAGGCTGTCATAGGGCGGCTCGGCCGCCGCCGTCGCGTCAGCAGCAGGCTGCACGCCGTACAAACGAGCGCCGCCCGCCAGGCAATCCCTCTGCGCATTCGCTCGCCTCCTCTTCCTTCATGCCGGATGTAGACATGGTTTCGATGATGCGGTTCTGTGAAAAGATGAAAAATACCACCGGCACCACCAGCATCACCACGCCTACCGCCGCACCGGCCCCCGCACGGGCGATGCCGCCGGAGACGATCTGGTTGAGCGCATACGGGAACGTTTTGAGCTCCTCGGCGTAGATATAGGTGGAGTTGGTGCTGTTCCAAAGTCCCTGGAACGAGAAGATGGCCAGCGTCAGCCAGGCCGGTTTGACGTTCGGAAACACTATCTGCCAGAATACGCGGTAGTCGCTCGCCCCGTCGATTTTGGCCGCTTCGATGAGCGAATCGGGAATCTGCACCATGAACTGCCGCATCAGATAAAAGCCGAGGCTGGTCGCGCACGCCGGAATGATCGCTGCAAGGTAGGTATCGATCATCCCGAGGGCGGACATGGTGATATAGTTGGCCACATCCGCCACCTGGGGGTTGAACATCATCGCCATGACCACCAGGCTGAAAAATATCCCCATGCCGGGCAGCTTGTATTTGGCCGACGGGTAGGCAGCCATCGAGCAGATCAGAATGTTGCCCACCGTACCCGCAACCGATATCAGCACCGAGTTGAACAAATAGCGGGAAATCGGCACCCAGGTGGTGGACATCAGCTGAATGAGACTGCGGAAATTATGTATGGTGGGGTCGTCACGACGTAAAGCCGAGGCGGGTACACATACAGCTCGTTGAGCGGCTTGAGTGACTGCACCACCGTCAGATAAATCGGCAGCACGCTGAACACCCCGAACACCAGAAGCATCAGAGTGATCGCGATATTGCCGGCGCGGGACCGGTTGAGCTTTTTACTGCGGTTGGTGAAGATCCGCCGGAGCACCCGATGGCGCTGCGTCCGGCGGTCAGCCGCATGCAGCCGTTTGGTTTGTGTCATACTGGCTACCGTTCCTTTCCGCAAAGTGATGCTGCCGTCATGCCTCGCCGTTTGAGCCGCGACTGGATCAGCTTGTTGAGTCCGATGGAAATCAGGAACAGAAGAGTGGCGATCGCACTGGCGTAGCCACGTTCATAGCGGATGGTACCGTAATCGATCATATGGGTCAGCAGCGTATGGGTCGCGTAGTTGGTGCTGGGCATACCGGTCAGTGCAATGGCCACATTCGCCACGCTGAACGCTGCTGTAATCGACAGCAACCGCCGACAGCATCAGGTGCGGCGCCATCATCGGCAGAGTGACAAACCACAGCTCCTGCCAGCGGTCGCGGATGCCGTCCACTGCCGCCGCCTCGTAATACTGCTTGTCGATGATGGTGAAACCCGCACGCATGGACAAAAAAAACGAGGTGCCAAGGCTCGCCCACAGCTGCACAATCACCACGATAGCGAACATATACCGCGGATCCCGCAGCCACCACCGGCTCCTGCAGCAGCCCGATTTTCATCAGGTAGCTGTTGAGATATCCGTACATGTCACCGCTGAAAAACAGCAGCCAGATGGAAAACAGGTTGCCGGAAATTGACGGGGCATAAACACCAATGTCAGCAGCGAGCGTACCCTCGGGGGTCATGTCGTTGATAACCAAGCAAAGAAGAAGCACAGCACATAGCTGGCCGGCCCGGTCACCAGCGCAAAGGCAAAGGGTGTTGCGCACCGCTGTCGGGAACACATCGTCGTACATGAACAGGCGGATATAGTTGTCCCAGCCGAAATTTCGGCGTTCCAGCACGTTATAGCTCGTCAGGCTCAGCACCACCGACAGCAATACCGGCAGGATGGTGAACAGGGTAAAAAATAATCACGAATGGCAGCATCAGCACATGCGACAGCTGGCGATGCTTGCGCACCAGCCGCCACTGATAGGGGAAAGATAGGCGGGCAGATAGCGGCGTTTTACCGGCGCTTTTCCGGCCGGGCCATTTCCTTTCATGCTCCCTCCCCTTTCCTCACGTGAATCCGAACTTTTGCGTTTGAGTGTGATTTCATTGTTGATCTTCTCATTCCAGTGCAGCAGGGTATCGCGCACCGGCGCGCTGTTGTTGACCACCAGGCGGATGGAGTTGATCAGATACCGCGGGGTCATGTAGCTGCCGGGAATCTCCGGCAGGCCGATTTCGGTGGATTCCCGCTGCTCGGTGATGGCGGCAACGCGTCGCTGGTCCAGGAGATGGATTCAAAGGCTTCCAGGTTCGCCGTCATCCAGCGGCCGGACATTCCCTGGAGATTTCGGATCCCGCGCATAATCCGCCTGCGTTCCTCCGCCCGGGTCCACCACTCCATAACCGCCATGCCGCCTCCGGATCCTCGCGTTGCGGAACATCACGGTGCCGGTGACTGAGGAACCGACCCTGACGGTTGATCCCGTTTTCGGTGGGGTACCGGGGGATGGTGGTGAAATCCCACAGACCGCGGATCTCCGGCGCGAGTGCCGAAAACCTGGCCGTAAAAGCTGTAATTGGTAATCAGCAGCGGAACTTCTCCGGTGCGGAACCGAGGTAAGCAGATCCACCTTCTGCGGCGCCTTGTATTTGTTGTACAGGTCGGCCCATTGGGTAAACGCCTCCACGCTCTCGTCCGAATCCAGCGCGGTCGCAGTCATATCGTCCCGGTAAAGCTGGCCGCCGTGCTGATACAGCAGCATATAGAACAGGTCCGGGTTATCCCTCATCCGCGATGTTGGGCAGGCCGACATCCAGGTTATTTTTCTGGAGAATCGGGATAATGGCATGGAATTCGTCCCAGGTGCGCGGGATCGACAGTCCCAGCCCCGCAAGCACATCCACCCGGTAGAACATCATCGAAAAGGTGTGCACCTCCGGCAGGGGGCGTATACCGCATCCTCTACCCGGAAGGCGGTCACCGCCGCGGGCGAGAAGCGGGACAGCACTTCGTCGATATCCGCGAAGCCGCTGAGATCCTGCACCGCGCCGCGCAGCGCATAGTTGACCGGCATATTCTGTGCCTGGCCGATCGCGACGTCCGGTCCGCGCTCCGCCGCCACCGCCGGCAGCAGCACCGCCATATCCACCAGCTTCAGGTTGACAGCAATGTCCCTCTTTTGGGGTGAAGCCTGTTGTCGATAAGCCCTTTGAAAATCTGCGCCTGGTCGCGGCCCATGACATTTGCGGTCGCGCCCATCCAAAGCTCCACCGAACGGCCGGCGGAAGAATCGCTCTCCACCAGGGAATAGTCGTTGACAAAGGTGAGGAAAAAGCGCCTGAATCCCGTGCCACAGCCGGCGGAAAATGACGCGTCCGCCTTTGGCTGCGGCGCATCCGCCGGCAGGAAGGTCAGGTAATCGATCAGCAGCGGCTGCTCACAGACACTCTGCATCCACGAGGCCAGGTCGCTGATATTGGTCCGGAAGCTGTCCAGACGCTTAGCCACCGTGGTGCTGTCCTCCAGAAAGCTGTCCAGCTGGACCGCCATCTTCTGCAGCCGCGCAAAGTTGGCATCCCGCGCGCCGGTGATCTCTCCATGCGCGCACACATATCGTGCAGCATGGCGCTTTGTTCCCGGAACACATCCAGCATTTCGGGGATCACCTTATGCAGGCGGTAATCCCGGTTGGCATCCGGCAGGGTGCCGGTGATCATCACGATTTTCCGGTAAATGGTGTTCAGGGCATACACCGTTTCATCCAGCTGCCGGATAATTTCAGTCAGCGGCCGATTTGGAGGTATTTTCGAGGCGGAGGGTGTGTTCCCCCTGCCTCCAAATAAATGAGATACGGCTCCTCCCCCGCCCGGGATGACCACCTGCCAGTCCAGAGAATACGGAAGGTGACATCGTCCAGTTCCCGGAAGCGGGAATCCTCTGCCGTCGATATAGATGCGGCGGTTGGATTCGGCGCCGTCCATATAATCGTTGCGGCAGCGGATGGCCAGCTTATACAGGCCGGCCTCAGGGACGGTGAAATCCCACCTCGATCCACTGCGCGGGAAGCGCCAGTTTTCTCCGCCGATGGCATTCATTTTTATGGTGTATACGTCGTAAGGGGTGGTCATGGGCGAGGTCCGGTCATTGACCGGATACAGCACGGTGGAGGATTTGCGGTCTGCTGCCCCCCCTGCAGGGGGGAATCTCCCCGGCCGGGCGGGATGCACGCCGTGCGCCGCCAGATAATCCGCATAATCCGCTCCGGCGGGTCGTTGTATACCCGGATGGCGCTGACCGCCATCGGTTCCTTGATACCCTCCAGGGTCAGGCGGTTCTCCCCGCCTCAAAAATAAAAATACAGGCTGGATACGGCGCCGGATGCGCCGTGAATCGTGGTTTTGCATAAGGCAGGCTGTTCCACCTGTCCCGACGCAGATCGTTGCCGTTTTTATCGGCGGCGATCTCCTCCGCTTCATTGACCCACACGCGGTCGAAAGCCACTGCCGCACACTCAGTGTACGGCTGTTCGCCGTTGATCCGCACGCCGCGCTCGATGGCGCTGCCCCTTTGCCGGACAGCGGGTAATATTCCACCTCGATGCGGTACAGGCCAGCCTCGGCAAGGTTTACCGTCCAGGTGACCTCTCCCTCCGGGGCGGTGGACAGCATCGCCTGCCCATCGATTTCTGTCGCTTCCGGTTTTTCCCCGGTATAGGCACTGTACGCGGTTCCCGACACCGTCACCGACGTCTCCGGCCGGGCGGTATCCGCATGCTGTGCGAGGAACGCATTATACGTGCGCCGCTCATCAACACTACTTTCCGGTGCACCGCCGGATTCCCCTGCATTGTCCGCCGTCTGTGCCGATGCGGCAGGGCCGCACAGCACAGTGCACGCGGCGAGCACCGCCGCCGTCCTCTGCCATAATTTCCGCCATATCCCGGCCTCCCGCTTCCGTTTTCTGCCGCCGGAATCCGGGGACGCCGCGGTCTTTCCGCCGCGGCGTCCCCAGGCCGGCCTATCGGCTTTCGATCTCCGCAATCATGGCCAAAATGGAATCCTTGACCGTATCCAGGGTGTTTTTCACCGAATCACCGTTATACACCGGTGTGATGACATGGGATTCAAACATCGTGTGAGGCTCGTGGAACAGCTGAGTGCCCTGCACGAAATAGGTGTTTTTACCGTCGCTGAGCGCTGCACATTGGTGTACGCCATAATCTCGTCGGCCGTGCGCCGTGATGACCGGCGGAAAATCTTCGATCAGGTTCTCGTCCGGATCCACATAAGTCTCCGGATCGGCCGGATCGTTGTAGGTGTACGCCAGATAGAAGGTCAGCAGCTGCTTGACATCCACCGAGGTGTTCTCCGGAATCAGCGCCATTGCGCCGTACGGATCAGCGATGACGTATTCGCCCTCCGGCACGTCCGGGCCCATCGGCGCGGGCACCACCGAAAACTCCTTAAACCCGTTTCCATAGACGCTGATCGCCGCTTCCCACATCGGCGCCATGAGCATTGCGGTTTTGCCGCTGACAAAATTCTGGATATTCGCGCCCCAGTCGTACCAGGTTTCCGGATCGTCCAGCAGACCACCGACCGACAGCGATTGATAGTATTCGGAGTGCGTTGGATGCTGGGCTGATCAAACAGGTCGACCGTGAACTTATTGTCCACCGGCGAGCGAAACCGACCACCTCCGTTCGAGCGGCAGCATAAACCGGATGCTGGTGGTATTCAGGCCGAACTGGTCGTTTTTGCCGTCACCGTTGAAAATTTGGCACATTTCTCCGCAACAGATTTCATTGCTTCCCAGGTCCAGGCGCCCCTGCTGGAACAGGGTCAGCGGATCGTCCGCGCCGGAGCTCTTGAGGATCGCGGGATTATAAATGACCACGTATGGCGACGGATCGGTAATCGGGATGCCGTAGTGCTTGTCGTTGAACCGCACGAGGTCTTCGTTGCGTGCAAACCGCTCGGCACTGAAATCCACGTACTCGTCCAGCGGCGAATACCCCGTTTTTGATCAGACCAATGGATTTCGGCACGTTCAGGTACACAATATCCGCATAGTGGACGTTGGAATACAGCGCGGTGGTCAGTTCTGCGTCGTAGGTACCGCTGGAAACACTCTTCACTCCCACCTCGACGCCGTACTTCTGCATGATCTTCTCCATGCGGGCAAGGGTCATGTCGTTGGATGCCGTGCCGGCCTCGGGCGGCATGCTGACATTGTCCCATGTCGCGATGACGATCTTTTTTCCCGCCGAGGTTGAAGTCCTCAGCCGGAAATTTGAGCGCCGCATGCGCCCCGTCCCGGATTCACCTGGCTGCCGTTTCCCGAAGTGATCGGTGCCGCCGGAAGCGTCCGGCGTCTGCGAAGAGGTCGCGCCCGGCTTGCAGCCGGCCAGAGCCAGCACCATACAGGCGGCAGCAGCCATTGCCAGTACTTTCGTTTCATCGTAATCATCCTTTCTGCAATATCGACAAAGCGTTACGCTTTACCTGCTTCGATTCGCTGACGCGCGTACACCTCGAATTCCGCCAACTGACATGCAGCGGCGTCCTCCTTCGGCTCATACCGCAGTCTTTCGGCGAACAACCGCACGCCTCGCCGCTGTCGGCGTGAAAACGTGGGGACGTGGCATTCCCGGCCGCGGGCTGTCTTCCACCCTCACCACCGTCTGCCAGTCCTTGCCGTCCAGCGAGGTTTCAATACGGTAACAAAGCGGGAAATAGAACGATTCGGTCCACAGGCTCGCCCGCGGTCCGAGCACCACCCGGTCCACAAGGTATGCCGCCTGCAGATCCACCTGAATCCACTCGCTGCGTGCGGGATCCCTTGCATAGCCGACGACCAGCCGTGGGACAGATTGTCGGTCTCCCGCCGGCCGTCCACCGCATACTCACGCGCCCACAGCCCTTCACGGTATTCCGAGGAAACCGCAACCGGCCGGCCAAAAGCGATATCCTCCTCCGGATCGTGCGCGGCAGCCGCCGCGACGCCGGAAATGCCGTCTGATGCCGTACCGGCGGTGATCTCCGCAAGCTGCACCGGCCCGCTGCGCCGTGCGTCGAACTCCACCTTAATCTTCTGCCAGCCGCCGGTATGTGCCGTCAGCGGGACTTCCCCGCCCGCCGGTACACCGTCGTCCCAGTGATCTTCCAGCAGCGTCCAGTCGGTTTCCATCGGGTCGTCGCCGCCCCACACACGGTAATAATACGTGTTTCCCGTACCGCATATACCCCTGGGGGCACCGGCGCGGTGCGCATGTCGAAATCCACCGCTGCATACGGGCGTGAGGTCCTCCGGCTCGTGGGTCCAGAAGCCATTATCCACCCGGCCGTCGGTCGCTTTTTTCGCTCCAGTGCCGGGTGAACAGCTCCCCATACAGGGTAGTGGAGAGGCTTTGGCCGGCCGATCCAGCGCGAGATTGCCCTCATCCGAGCGGATCTCCTCGTCCGGATCGCACAGCGTGAAGGTTCCCTGAAGATGGGCCATCGGCACATCCACATTCCCGTCGGCATCCGCCGTCCTTTTTCCAGCCGTTCCGCGTCCGTCTGCACCGCATAAGTCTTTCCGGGCGTCTGGTTGAGGAACCGGACCACCGGCTGCGGGAGCGCCGAAGCCGTAACTGTAAAGGCGTACGGGGTATGATACTGCACCGCGATATCGGCCCGGCACCAACGGTATTTTGCGGTGGTGCCGTTCATCGCCGGATGGAGAAACGGTGCAATCACCAGCCGGCCGATATCCGGCTGGAAACCGTAGCCATAGGTAAACAGCCCCCACCGGCTGCGCCATATCCGGCATACAGCTGTTCCAGCCGTAGTCGGCCGGAGTCACGCCGTCGCGCATATAGGTGGTGGCGCCGACAAAACCGGTGATATCGAACTTCTCCGCCATGCCGTTGATGTACCACAGCAGGCGGCCGCGGTCGCCGTAAACCGGCAGGCCAGCATAAAAATCCGCGTCCGGCGCACCATACCAGCCGCCGTTTTCCCCATCGACATGGGTGCAGTCGTTGGACTGCGAGGCCGGCCGGGTAAGGTCGTTCATATGCCGGACGTTCATCACATGAAAACCAAGATTGAATACCGCGTGATCCTTTTCCACCGGCAACCAGCGCTTTCGCCCGTTCCCGCGGCACCAGCCCGCCCTTGAGCGCACTGCCCTGAACCGGCAGATAACGAATATCCAGATTACGGGTACCGGTGAAATAGGTTTTCGATTCGGGCGACCAGAATCCCCCCTCCTCCAGCGGCTCGTTGAACTGCGCGGATTTCTTCGGCCACCGACGGTAGTCCGCTGCCTTCTTGGCATCCTCATAACCAGGCGCTCCAGCTTTTTCCATCCAGCGCCTCATACAGCATCGCGGTCAGGTAGCCGTTGGCTACTCGCCGCGGGATTTCTCCCAGTAATCGTTGTGCGGCGGTGTTGTACCAGTCGTCTGTATGCACGCAGATCACTACCCTGCGCTGCGGGTCGTAATAGCGTTGCAGCGCAAGGCCATCGAAGCCTCGGCCGACTGCCGCATTTCTCCGGCAAATGCCGGTCGCCGGTGATGCGCTGACATTTCGCAAACCGCGATATTGTAGGCCAGCTGCATATCTGCATAATCATTGTCCCCAGCTGTCCTCCTTCACCCCGACGTACGGGCTCCAAATGTGCCCGTTTGCCGGGTCCTGCAGATGATCCCGGATCACCCGCAGGCCGTTTTTCTGGTTTCCACCGCCGCATCGTCCCGCATGACCGAAACGAGGTTGGTGTTCCAGTGCTGCTGGGCAGCGGGCACCTCGAAGAAATTGTGTAGGGGTTTTCTGGGCGGTGCCTCGAAGTTGTGATCCATAATCATCAGCCGCCCGTAGTTGTGCAGCGCCCGGGTCACTGCATGCTGATTGACCCCGCACAGCTGACCGAGATCGTACCAGTCCTCCCGCGGCTCCGGCCGGAACAGCAGCGAAATCTCCTGTACACTGCCCCGGCGAAATGCTGCGGCTTAAACACCGCCCACTCGTTCTGCGGCCGGATTTTGCCGGTGCGGGTGCTGTCCCGGCCGGGCCAGCCGCCCCGCTCGCCGGTGGCGTACTCCAGCCGCTGCTCGGCAATGGTCACCGCAAGGCGCAATGGCCGGGAGTTTCCATACGGCCAGCGGCCGACAGTCGCAGCAAAATTGCCGCTGGCCGTGGGCATTACGTAACTGAACGAAGTACAATGAG
>VOFK01003589.1_pt1 | contig 16891 bp, 32 predicted proteins | sample 5384121 | NCBI WGS metagenome assembly VOFK01 (sample SAMN12384730, study PRJNA508395) | human gut metagenome | isolation source: healthy gut J | host: Homo sapiens
GAAGCGAAATTGCCGCCATGGCCGTGGCAAAACCATCTGCCAGGGGACCCATCGGCAGGGGTCATCGCGCAGGCGCTGGAGATGGGCGAAAGCAACGCGCCTGCATGAAGTGCATCGTCGCCGCGCCGACGGCGGGGAGCTGCGGCGTTCACCGGCAGTTCTGCAGCAGCGCGCGAGGGGCTGAGCGACGGGCGATGGTGCGCGCGATGTATGTCGCGGGGCGCAATCGGTCAGGTCGTCGCGGCCAAAGCGTCCATCGCGGGCGCGGCGGGCGGCTGTCAGGCGGAAATCGGCACGGCCAGCGCGCGATGGGCGCGGCGCTGTGCTATCTGGGCGGCGGCGACGCGGGCCGTCTGCCACGCGGCGGCCATCGCCATCGGGCGTTACGCTCGGCTGGTCTGCGACCCCGATTGCCGGGCTTTTGTGGAGGTTCCCTGCGTAAAGCGCAACGCGGCGGGCGATCGCCATGTCCAGCGCGGGATATATGGCGCTGGCGGAGGCATTCGCTCGGCTGTGCCGCCGGACGAGGTGATTCATGCGCGAGGTTGGCGACAAGATGGACGTCTCCCTCAAGGAAACGGGCGTCGGCGGCGTGGCGCACGCCCTTCGGAGAAGATCGCCGAAAAAAGATGGGGGATGGCGTAAACTATTATATACGGCAAGGGCCGCAGAAGGCCATATCGGCCTTCATGCGGCAGCCCTTCTTATGATGCGCATTTACCCGGAGAGGCGTTACGGCTCGATGATGTTAAAGGGGTTGGTTCCTGTAATCTGGAACTGGTTCATGTTCTCCATCATCCGCGTCAGCAACTCGGCGCGTCCCTCGATTTGAACGGCCTTGGCGACGGTTTCCTGATTGTTAGTCAGAATCGCGAAGAGCGCGTTCTTCGGGCAGGTGATGGATACATCCGCGCTGTCGGACAGCGTGTTCTTGTAGACCAGCAGCACGCCGTTCTTCACGCGGGAGCATATGCCGCTCGCCCACGTCGGGCAGCGTCACATTCACGGTGAAATCCTCGTCCGCCAGCGCCTGCTTATCCATGACGATGGCCATATAATCAAACAGCATCGGCGCGGACAGCGCTTTGACCATTTCACCGGTGTTCTTCGCGGCGGCCGTGAGATTCGCGTTGCCATGGCGCAGCTCCTGCGCGGCGGTCAGGTATTCGTTGCGCCACGGGCCGGATTCCGCCTGATACCCAAGCTGCTCCATCGCGTCGGCGCACAGCAGGCGCGCGTCGATGTTCGTCGGATTGGCAAACACGATGGCGTTCGTGATCTCGGCGACCCACTGATATTCGCCCTTGTCAAAGTCGGCCTTTGCCATTTGCAGCGCCCTGTCCACGTCGCCCAGATACTCCACCCACTTCTTCGCGCTGTCGCTGGGCGCGAGGGATTCAGATGGACGGGGTTGCTGTCATACCAGCCCCATGAATTTCTGATAGACCGCCTTGGCGTTATGCGCCACCGTGCCGTAGTACTGGCGGGTGTACCAGATCTTGTTCAGCGCCTCCGGCAGCTCGATCATGTTGGGAGATCTCGTCGCTGGTGTAGCCCTGATTGATATAGGTCAGGGATCTGATCGTTGATGAACTTATATACCGCCGCCGTGTTGACCATGTAATCGTTCACCACGTCGTTTCCCCAATGCGGCCAGTTGTGGGACTGGAAGGTAACCTCCCATCCTTCCCATAGGGAAATCGCCTCGGTGATATATAGCTCGCCCAGTCGCGCACCTCCGCGCCGCGCAACGTGAGGTTGTGAAGCGTGCCGGTGCAGTTTTCCGCCATCCACAGCGCCTTATGCTGGGGAGCCACGTGTTCATTTCGGCGGGCGCTTCCGTGCCGGGGGTGAGCTGGAATTCCAACTCCACGCCGTCGATGGTCAGCCTTTCGCCGGATTCCCTGATCTCATAGCTGGGCGTCATAAAAGAGATCGTGCCGACGGATTGCCCCATGCCGATGCCCTGCGCCAGCTTGCCGGTCACGCCGGGTTTGAGCAAAATGCCGTACTGATAGTTGCTGCGGCGACCCATGCCCTTTCCGGCGTAGACATTCTCCTTCACGGCGTGCTCCGTAAAGCCTGCGGGCGCGATGACGGGAATTTTGCCGCTGGCAAGCTGCTGCCTCGATGGAAAGCGTCTCGTCCGCCTTGTCCTCCGCCGCCATCACACCGGCGATGCCGCCGAAATGATCGACGTGGGAGTGAGAGATGACGACAGCCTTGACCGGGAAATGGCCGAGGTTCTTTTCGATGAGCTGCATGGCGGCTTGGCTGCATTCCACGCTCATCAGCGTATCAAAGACGATCCAGCCCGTGTCGCCCTTGACGACGGTGAGGTTGGCCATGTCGGTAGCCGCGCACCTGATAGATGCCGTCGGCCACCTCGAAGAGCCCGTAGACGTGGTTGTTTATTGTGTTCTCCCACAGGCTGGGGTTCACGCTGTCGGGCGCTTTCTCGTAATCGTTCAGAAATGCGAAAGCGTCCTGACTCCAAATCATCCTTCCATCTTCGTCCTTCAGCTCCAGCGTTTCCGGCGCGTCGATCAGGCCGCGCACAGCAAACTCATATTCCTGCTTGTCACTGAAATCCAGCTCGTCATAGACCGCGGCGTTTGCCTGCGCCGTGAACGCCGTGGCGGGTTTAACCTCGCGGTTCAGGTCGAGCCCGCCGGTTTCCGCCATCGCGCAGGAAAAGAGCATCGGGGCGGCAAGGAGCATCGCTATCCAACGTTCCATCGAATTATTCCTCCTGAGGATCGGTTATTCCTGAATGTGGATGACGGGGGGCTGCCACGCATCCAGCGCGTTCATATCCGGCAGATAGATGCGCATGAACAGATGGAATTCTCCGGCGGAAACGGGCAGCCAGTTAGAGGTGTCCTCCGGTGCATCCTTGGACAGGATAATATCCAATGTGCCGTCCGCATTCAGCTGAAGGCGGAGCGGTCGTTGACGCAGTAGCGGTCGATGGGGTTGTCAATGAGGAAATTTTCCTCTTGTAGGCGGTCACCGACCAGAAGCCGCCCTCCAGCGTCGGCGGAAGCGTTTCAAAGTGGAGCGTGTAGGTCTTCTCGCCGGTCAGCGCTGCGCCGGTCTCATCCACCGCTGTCTTGGGATAGATGCCACGTCCACGGTGTTGGCGCCAAGCCCGACCAGCGCCACCATGGCGCGGTAGGTATACGCCGTTCCGAAATTGCCGATGGGTCTGCCGTAATAGATCCACTGACCGAGTTTTTGCGCATACTTCGCGCCGTCGGCGGCAAGCGTGGCGCGAAGCCCCTGAAGCATCTGCGTCCAGCGCTCGGCAGCTCCTTCGCCCAGGAGGGCGGCGTCGAAGGTCTTACCCGCGCCCACGTTGATGGCGGAGAGTTTCTTCAGCAGTTCCTCATCCGCATCGGCGGGCGGGTTGACCTGCATCAGAGCGTTAGCCGTATTGAAAAACTCTGCTGGCGTCATGGAAAGCACCTTGTTCACGGGAACAAAGTCATTTTCCTCTTTATAAGTTCCCTGCGGTGCGGTATACTCGCCTCCCTGTACATAAGCCGAAAGAGGCAGGAGCTGCATCTGCTCCTGAATGGCATAGACATTGGGCAGATCCTCGTTCCCGGACAGCACCGTGCGGGTGATCGACCACATCGTTGCGGTGGGCACGTCCACGCGCGTCACACCGTCGGGCAGCTCGCCCTCCCAGCCGGGAAGCGCGATGGCATAAGCACCCGCCTTGTCCAGCACGGCGGCGGTGTTCGTCCACGCATCCAGAAGCTGCACATTGCAGAAGCGATCCGTTTCCGGCAGGACGTACACCATGGGTTCCGCGCCGATATCAAGCCACGCCTGTGAATAGAGGGTATCCACGTTCGGCGTCACGACGGTGCGGAAAGAGGCGTCCGCCAGCTTTTTTGCATGGTTGAACTGATTGATGGGCGCACGGCCAGTCATGGTCCCGTCCGTCCGTATTGGTCGATAATGTTTTGGTTGCGTCGGTCAGCACCAGCGGGAACGCATAGATGTATGCCTCGCTGACCGTTTCCCACACGGTTTCAGTATCCGGTGTATCCGGCTGCGTTTTTTTGGCAGAGCAGGCGGAAAGAAGCCCGCAGGAAAGCAGCGTAAGCAGCGATAGTAGAATTGCAAGTATCTTTTTCATGTTGTCCTCCTATGATTCTTTTCTGCTTTGGTCATCTTCACGGAACGGTTTGTGCGTATGGATTAACTATGAAGTCGTTTGTGATTTTCTCTTTATGGTAAACTATCGATTATTCCGCCCCTTTTTCCTTTCCGCAAGCCTTAAAAGCTCTTTTTTGACCGCTTCGATTTGTGGGTCAAACAGCGCTCGCTCGGCAAAGATCATATAATTGTTGATGGCGAGGATCGACAGATGAACGAACGGCGCAACCTCTTCGTCGGTGCAGCCGAGGATCTCCGCAATCCTGCCCGTGTAATAAGGGTATCTTGCCGCAAGCCGCACAAGAGAAGGCTTTACTTTTTCTCCGTATTCGTGCGACACACACATACGCTGACCAGAAAGCGCATGGTAGGCGACATTTTATCCGCCAGTTCACCGAGATGATCCATCATGCTTTGACGTCACCTTAATATCTTCAAGCACGATGGCAAACGCAGCTTTTTCAATTCGACTGATCGCTTCCTCGGCGCAGGCAAGAACGATTTCCTCTTTGGTGGAGAAGTAATAGTAGATGCCGCCGTTTTTGCAGCTTTGCCGCCCCACAGAGATCCTTTGTGGTGGTAACGGTCAGCCCCTTTTCAACAAAGCAATCAAGGCAGACGGCGATGATTTCCCCTTCTTCTTTCGGTTTTCTTGTCTTCGTTCAAGCGATGACCTCCCTTTTCCAGCTTACCAGTGTACTGATGATAAGAGCGTACCACACTTTGCAAGATAAATCAAGCAGTTGCTTGATTTTGTCGTACATTTCTTTTAGGTAATCACTCCTAAAATCTGACATGTTCTTCGGCACCGTATGCCCCCAATAATCGACACAAACGCCTTACCGATACGGAAAATAGTGTTCAGCCTTCGATTGAAATTCTTTTAGATTCACGATTTTCATATCGTCATTGAATTCTATGATTGATACGCCGTCAAACCCGCCGATTTCATGGTGATAATCACACTCAAAATACCATTCTACAACGGTAAACATCCCTTGATGAATGAAATTTTTAATGTCCCATTTCAAAACTCTGCCGTCTTATTCCAATCCGCAAACCATTTCAAGATTTGGGATAAGCCACGATATTCGGGTCCGTAGCACTCGCTGTAACAATGTCCTCGGAAAGATGCTTCCCAACGGCTCGATGTTTTGGTCAAGCCACGCCTGAAAATACCTTTTGACAATTTCTTCCCTCTGCATAGAAAACATCTCCTTCACTTCTTAGTTCGATTGAAATTTACATCGCCGACTTTTTTCCACTTTCGAATCTTTCGTTCTGAATCGTCCCGAAGGGCGCAAACAGTGTTCCACATGAATGAACTTGTAAACCGCCCACACCGCCGTTTTGGGGCGTCGTCCGCCCACTTTCTCCTATGCGGCTGAAACAGCTCTTCCTCGCTCATGGAATCCATCATCGCGTCGATCCGCGAAGCGTTTTCCGCCAGCCGTGCTTTCAATTCGGTCAAAGACAGGCGGGCATGTCTCCGCTGTCTCCTCCTTCGAATGGGGCGCGCTTCAAGTGCTCGTATCTGCCTGTTATTCCCCGCTTCTCGTCTGGATAAAGGGGACGCAGAAAGAAATCGGGGCCCTTCTTCGAACAGGATCAGCGAAACACCGAGCAGCAAATCCACGTGAACGGCGGGCTCGTCCAGCGGAATGTTGAAATCCTCCTGTATTCTTCGAATCCTGTAAAGCCCCGTTGCGATGGGTGAAGAGCGCGTCGCAGGTTCTTTGAGCGAACGGCAGCAAGTCAGGTAGTGGTAGAGCGTTTCGCAGTACTGCGTATCCTTTTTCTTGTCGCGCCGCCATCACCCGGATTTCCTTGCGATCAAATCGTCGCGCCCTCGACGTTTTTTAATAGCAGCGGCGTTTCTGAGCTGGGGGATACCGTGCAGACGCTTCCGCTGTGAAAGCGGCGATCCGTCATCGCTCCAGCGCCTCGTGCGCCGTGCGGTAAAGCGGCGGGAGTCTGAATAAATCGTCAAGATCGTCTGATAAAACGACCTTCAACTCAAATTCTTCGCTAATGCGGAGAAGCCGTTGAAACCGCTTTTGCCATACAGAAACAGAAACACGTCCCCCCCGATACAGAAAGGAATGGGATTGCGGAAACCTTTGCGCCGAGTTCATCCTTCAAATGCCGTTTTCCAAGGTATTCGTCGTGGTAAGCGGTCAGATCAATCAGCGCAAAGCCCGTGGGATGAAAAATCGGCGAGGTATGTGCCGGAGGCCTGCAACTGGAAATACAGCGCGGAGGAAAAGCCGCCGTCTAAAAAGATGCATTAAAAATATCCTCCGCCGTTTCAAAAGGCTTATCGTGGCGGCTTGTTTCGATAAACGCCTGCTTCGCCAAAATCTGCTCGACCGTATTCCATGTTTCCTGCGGGATTTTTTGCAGATGCCCGTCCGTATCCACGCAAATCAGGAAACCGAGCCGAACGCCGGAGCTGATCAGCGGCACAAAGCGGCGGCGATAGCCGCTGTCCTCCAGTTTTTTACGTAGTCGGCGGTTCCCGCCATCAGCGCTTCGCTTCGGCTGATAATGGCGCCGGCTTCATAGGTGATTTCGCCGCGGCTGACAGACGCCTGAAAAAGCGGATCGGAAAAACCCAGCGGCCGATGATACGCAACCACGTGAAACGTGTCGTCCAGCACAAGCAGCGGACATTCCAGCAACGCTCCGGCGTCTGCGGCCAGGCTTTTCAAATCATCCTGCGCGATGAACTCGCCAGCAGCGCGTCCGCGCTGTAGTTTTTTTCTGTTTGACGGCTTCCACGGTTTCGCCTCCTTCATTTGTGCTGAAAGCACAAGCAGCTTTTTTTATTCTACTGTCGAACCATTTTTCATTTCAAGCATAAAAAGCTATACTATCCGCAGAAACAAAGGAAAGGCCATGAAAGGGAGGCGCAAATGATGATGGTTTCAAAATCTATGAAGGTTTTAAATATCATAGCCGGTGTGCTTCTGATAGCATTGGGCGTCTATTGCCTGTGCAATCAGGACATTGCCGCCATGACTGCGGGATTGATGATCGGTGTGTTGATGCTGCTGTCCGGCGTGATGGAGATCGTTGTGTTTGCAACGACGAGCGGGTTCATGCTCGGCTCGGGCTGGCTTTTTGCTTTGACGGCGTGTTGACCGTCATCCTTTCCTTGTTTCTGCTGCTGAACCAGTGGTTCACGATGCTGTCGCTGCCGTTTCTGTTTACGCTGTGGCTGCTGTTTTCCGGCGTCTCGCGGTTCGTCAGCGCGTTTGATCTGCGCGCCTGTGGCGTTCGCGGATGGGGATGGATTTTGGCCGTCGGCGTCATTCCACTGATCGCGGCCGGGTTCGTCTGCATGATGGATCCGTGGGTGAGCGTTGCGGCAATCGGCGTGACGGTCGGGCTGGTCTTCCTGCTGGAAGGTGTCAGCGCCGTGGTCTACGCCTGCATCCCGCGAGACAAGTAAGCCCTGCTTGCAGATTCTTCTGCAAAGTAAAGCTTTCCATAGAGATATTGAATCATAGGTAGGAGGAATGTGCTATGCTGCCTGTTGTGTATGGTGAAAAATATGTTTGACGACCTGTTTGACAATGGTTTCTTCGGTTCTCATAACCCGCTGTTCGGCAAGAACGCCAGAAACCTGATGAAGACCGATATTCGCGAGACGGACGACGCGAAGGCGTATCGTCTGGCGGTCGAGCTGCCCGGCTTCAAGAAGGATGAAATCAGTCTCGATCTGCGGGATGGCTATCTGACCATCAGCGCCGAGAAGGGGCTTGACAAGGACGAGGAGAACAAGAAGGGTCGTATTCTGCGTCAGGAGCGCTATGCCGGTTCCTGCTCTCGCAGCTTCTATGTCGGCGACGTGAAGCCTGAGGAGGATATCAAGGCGAAGTACGAATCCGGCGTGTTGACCGTTCTGGTTCCGAAGGAGGACGTTCATAAATCGCCTGTCGGCACCGCCATTGCGATTGAGTAATCTGTTTTTAAACCTGAGCCTGCCGCCTGCTTGATGCAGACGGCAGGCTTTTTTTGCGCCTCCGTTTTGTGTTAATGCATGCATCCGTTCAATCTCCGGCACGGGGAAATGCGGATGCGCGTTGCGACCAAGAACGACGGCTGAACCGGAACAGCGTTTGAGTGCGAAAACCGATGAACTATCAAGGCTACATCATCTATCGTGAGCGGGTGCGGCGGAATTGGAGCCAGACGGGGCTGTGCAAGGGATTTGCACGGTATCCTATCTATCGAAAATCGAGAGCGGCAGAGCCGAACCGTCCGAGGAAAATTCTGCGGCTTCTTCTGGCGCGGCTGAACCTCGAAACCAATCGGGAGGTCGAGCGGGGAGGCCGCCGGACTGGCGGAGCAGGGGCTGGGAGCTGCTGCTGACCGGCAGACGCGGCCAACTGCGCGGCCTGCGAAAGGGACATCGAGCGGTATCGCGCCGTTCCCGCGTGGCTGGATTTGGCGCTGCTTTCCGCCCAAACGCCGCTGGAGCCCGTGCTGGAACCCTGCATGGACGTTCGGCAACTGGCCGTCCAGCGGATTTTACAGCGGCAGGGAGGCCGAAGCCGTGCGGCTCATGCCCAACGCATACACCCACCTGATGCTGGGCATTGCCGACTACAACGCGGGCAGCTATTCCGCCGCCGTGGACGCCTTGCAGACCGCCTACGACCTTGCCGGCAGGGAAGGCGCGGTGCGGCTCATGCTGGAAGCGAAGCTCTTTCTCGGCAACGCCTATTGCAACCGACAGGATCTGCCCAACATGGGCGCCACTATCGGGTGGGGCGGCGGCTGGCGGAGGATTTGCAGGATGAAAGCGCCCTGCGGGCGATTGGCTGGACAACACCGCGTCGGCGTGGATCGAAACCGGACGCTATGAAGAGGCCTACGCCTGGTTTTCCGGGCAGGAGCAGCCCACCCCTGATGGCGCTGCACAAGCTGGCCATCTGCTGCGAAAAAGACCGGGCGGCGCGAGGAAGCACTGCGCGCATTGACGCGGGCGGAGGCCATGGACACGACGATCGACCGCACGCTTGCCCTGCGGCTGCTCCGGCTCGTTCGGTATCGGCTGGAGCACCCGGATTATCTGACCCGGAACGAGTACGGCACGCTGCTGCTGGACAGCTTCGACCGTCTCCGAAACGAACTGCCGCTTGGCTATGCGCTCTTCCATCTGCCTTGGGTGCTGGAATGGTACAAGGCAACCCGGCAGCAGTATAAAAAGGCCTGCGAGCTGCTGGAAGCATATTTTTCCTGAAAAACCGCTGTAAAAAGCATATTTCAGCCCGCATATTCGGCATGACTTTCCCAAATATACGGGCTGTTTTTTCCTTCACCGTTCTGCTACACTGTTTTGCAGAGGTGATGGACATGAAAACAGCGAAACTCTGGACAAGAAATTTCCGTCTGGTGATTCTGGCGTCCGCCATGGGCACGATAGGCGCGATCGCGGGCAGCTTTGCCTTGGCGTTTCTCGTGTTCGATGAAACCGGCAGCACCCTGGCGTCCGCCCTGATCGTCGCCATCCAGCTTTTGCCGTATCTGCTGCTCCCGGTGCTGATCGCGCCGCTCATGGATCGGCTTCCCCGCAAAAGCCTTTCTGGTTGCGGGCGATCTCGCAAACGCCGCGCTGCTGGCCGGAATGGGGCTGTGGCTGATGGCCTTTGATTTTTCCTATGTCGGCTATCTGGCGCTGTCCCTGCTGCTGGCCTGCCTTGGCGCGGTGGATGAACTCGCGTTCACCAGCATCTACCCGGAGCTGATTCCGGAGGGGCGCCGAGCAAAAAGGCTACGCCGTGTCCTCCATGCTCTATCCGGTTTTGAAGGTCGTTATGACAGCCGCTGGCCGCCGTGCTTCTGGATACCCTCGGCGTCGCATGGATTCTGATTGCGCAAAGCGTCTTCTCGCTGGCCGCGGCCGCAACGGAGAGCCTGATCCGTTGGGATGAAACGGCGCGGCAGCAGCGCGCGCCCTATTCGCTCAAGGCGTGGGGCGGCGACATTCGGGAAGCCGTGCAGTATTTGAAAAAAGAGCGCGGTCTGCGCAGCATGTACGAATACATGGCGGTAACCAACGGCGTTGCCAACGGTTTCTCGCCCATTTTAGTCGCCTTCTTTCGCACATTTCCCGGCTTCACCGCCGCCATGTACGCCGCGTTCTCCGTGGTCGAGTTCGCCGGGCGAACCGTCGGCAGCGCGGCTGCAATACCGCTCAAGCTCCCCGACAAAAAGAAATACGGCTTCGTGTTCTTCGTCTATCAGGTTTATGAGGCCATGGATATGTGCCTGCTTTGGCTGCCCTATCCGCTCATGCTGATCAACCGCGGGATCTGCGGCTTTCTCGGCAGCAACAGCGCCATTCTGCGAAGCTCCGCCGTCCAGCGCTACATCCCCGAAAGACTCCCGCTCGCGCGTCAACGCCTTGAATAGCGTGCTTTCACCGCCGGGGCGAGCGTTTTTTCCCTGCTGATGGGCTTTCTGGGGAGGTGCTCGACTATCGCTGGTGCGTCACGCTCGGCGGCGCCGCCACCCCTGCTGGCCTGTCGTTTTCTCATCGGGGGCAGGCGGCAGGACGTTCGAAAGGTGTACGAGGCGGGCTGAACCCATCGCGCCCGCACTTTGTGCAGTATTCGTTTTCGGCTCATGGATCGATATTTCAAAGGGACCGTCTGCTCGACAGTCCCTTTTCGTATCCGGTTTTATACTAATTCGCAGTTAAAATGCTTAACAGAGCGCATCAGATTTTTTGTTCTGACGAAGCCAAGTGAAGTGAGGCGTACTGGAGGTACGTTGAACGGAACGAGGCAAAGTCAGAGCGAAAAAGATGGTGCGCGGATTAAGCCATTTTAACAAGAATTAGTATTATACCAACTGGCGGCGGTTGCGCTCGGCCTCCGCCTGCTCGTCCTCCCCTGCCATACCACATAATGCCGGGGAATTTCAGATAGCAGGTTTCGCCCTGCGCAAAGGCGTTGCGGTGCGGCGTCTGAACCTGAAGCAGTTGGTCGCCCACGCGCACCAGATACTCGGTGTAGTTGGTCAGGGAAGATGCGCTTTTTCCACCTTGGTCTTGTAACCGTCGGTGTGGTTCATCTCGATCTGGTTCGGGCGGGTGGCCATGACCATCTCGCGCTCGCCGTTTTCCGGCAGCGCGACGGGCCGCGGCTGTGCCATATCGCCCTTCGCATACACCTTGCCGTCCTGAATGACCACGTCGGTGAAGGTGGACTGACCGAGGAACTTATGCACAAAGCGGTTTGCCGGGCGATTGTAAAGCTCCGTCGGCGTGCCGATCTGCACGATGTTGCCCATATCCATGACCATCATGCGGTCGGAGAAGCGCCATCGCCTCGGATTGGTCGTGCGTCACGAAGATGATCGTGAAGTTGAACTTCTTTTGCAGCTCCTTGATCCAAAGCGCATGGTTTCGCGCAGCTTCGGGTCGAGGTTGGAAAGCGGTTCATCCAGCAGCATGACCTTCGGGTTGGTGACGATGGCGCGCGCCAGCGCGATGCGCTGCTGCTGTCCGCCGGAGAGGTTGCCCGGATAGACCTTTTTCCATGCCGTCCAGACTGGTGTGCTTGAGCGCCATTTTCACGCGCTCGATCATCTCCGCCTTCGGCACCTTTGCGCACGCGCAGCGGGAAGGCCACGTTTTCAAAGATGTTCATGTGCGGCCATACCGCGAACGACTGGAACACCATGCCCAGCCCGCGCTCCTCCGGCGGCACATACAGGTTTTTGCTCTTGATGCTGACGGGTCGGCCGCACAGGTGGATTTCGCCGTCGCTCAGATCACTCGAATCCGGCGATCATGCGCAGCGTGGTCGTCTTGCCGCAGCCGCTGGGACCCAGGAAGGAGAAGCATTCGCCCTCTTTGATGGTCAGGTTGAAATCGTTGACGGCGGTTACCGTGCCCAGCGTTTTGGTGGTAAACTGCTTGGTGACATGATTGAGAACAATTTGATCCATCTGTTACACCTTCTTCCTGTCCTTCAAAATCGCGTTGACGACCGTATTACAGATGATAATCAGCACAATGGCAAGCGAGGCAAGCGCGGAGGAATCCACGATATAGCCGTCGCTGCGCAGGGGAGTAAATGGCTACGCCGAGCGTGCGGGTATACGGACCATAGAGCAGAACGGAGGTCGTCAATCGTCGCGCATCGCCGGAAGGAAGATCAGGAAGAAGCCGGAGATCATCGCCGGGCGAATCAGCGGAAGGGTCACGTCCGTCAGGGATTCAAAATGCGTCGCGCCGCACGGGTACGCGCCGCGTCTTCCAACGAATAGTGAACCTGCTGCAGGGACGCGGAGGCGGACTTCATCGAAGGCGAGGTAGCGCGCGATATACGCAATCAGGATGATCCACAGGGTGTTGGCCTACAGGTTGATGCCGAACGCCGCTCCAGGAGAGGATGACGCCGATGGCCAGCACGATGCCGGGGATGGAATACGGCAGGATGGAGATGATCTCCAGCACCGTCTTGCCCTTCGGCCGGATCTTCTGGATGACGTAGGCGATCATCACGCCCAGGAACATGGCGATCAGACCCGCGGAGACCGACAGGGTCAGCGAGTTGACCACGCTGTCTTGACCATCTTCGACTTGAAGAGGTTGATGTAGTTGTCAAACGTGAAGTTTTCAGGCTTGAGCGGCAGACCGTAGGCGCGGAGCAGACCGACAAGGATGATCATCACCAGCGGCACAACCACGATGACGACCAGCGACAGCAGGGAGATCACCAGCAGGGGGATTTTGGCGCCGCGCAGCTTCGGATGAGCATCGGACATGGATTTGCCCTTGATGATGTCGTAGCTGCCCGAGCGCAGAACGATCTTTTGCAGCCACAGCGCCAGCATGACGACGATCACCAGCAGGATGGAGAGCGCCGCGCCCTCGCGGATGCCTTGGAACGAGCCGCTCGCGCGGGAAATCAACTGGTAAATGCGGGTCGGCAGGGGTGTAGATTTTCTTGCTGAAGCCGAGGATGGAGGGCACGCCGAAGTGGGACAGCGAGCTGGTCAGAATCAGCAGCGCGCCCGCGCTTGTGGCCGGCAGAACCAGCGGCATGGTGATGCGTCGGATGACGTACCACTGCTTTGCGCCGGCGATTCGGGCGGATTCCTCCAGCGTCGGGTCCATGCGCTCCAGCGCGGAGACCACCTGCATGAATACGAACGGGAAGTAATACGAACATTCCACGAAGATGATGCCGCCGATGGAGTTGATGTTAAACGGCGCTTTGGACAGCCCGAACGTGGCCATCAGCCATTTGTTCAGGTAGCCGGAGCGCGGGGAAAGCAGCAGCTCCCATGCCATCGCGCCGAAGAACGGCGGGAACATATAGGGATGGTGAACATGGAGCGCATCAGCCCCTTTGAGGGGGATATCGCTTCGACCGAGCAGCCACGCGAAGAACAGGCCGATAATCGTGCCGAACAGCGTGACCAGCAGCGATCTTGATGGTGTTCCACATGGCGGCCACGTTGCCGGGGTCGAGAATGATCTGGTGAACAGGCTGGTATCGAATTTGCCCTCGTAGAAGAACGTGTTGTAAACGATCATCACCATCGGGATGACGACCACAACGACCAAAAAATCAGGAAGGAAAGCACGGTCAGCACCGAATCGAGGCTGAAATGTTTCCCATCCATGCGCGCCATATCGCGGCTGGGCGCGGCGCTTGCTGCCATCATGCTTTTTGCCTCCTCTTCATAGGGAATTTGACGTTGAGGAATTTCAGCCCGACCTCCTGCCGGCTTCGTAGCGGGTGGGATCGGCCAGCACATCCAGCGCGTTGCGCTCCACGCGCAGCTCCCGGCCCATCAGCTCCACCTGATAGTCGTACTGGTTGCCCAGGAAGGTATCGCGCCGAATCGTCGCGCGAATCGGGCTTTCCGCGTCGAAGACGATGTCCATCGGACGCACGCCCATGACGTTCTTTTTGCCGGAAACATACCCCTGCGGCGGCGTGTCGAAAGGACGGCTCGCCGCCCAGCGCCAGACAGACCTTGCCGCCCTTTTCTGTTACCGGCAGGAAGTTGGAAACGCCGATAAAGCGAATAGACGAAGCGGTTCGCCGGGCGGCGGATGATCTCCTCGTCGCTGCCGATCTGGCAAATCTGCCCGTCCGGCTGCATGATGGAGATTCGGTCGCAGAGCTGGAGCGCCGCTTCCGATCGTGCGTGATGTAGATGATCGTCGTGCCGATGTTCTGCTGGATCATCTGGATTTCCAGAATCATCTCTCCTCGCGGAGCTTCGCGTCAAATTGGTGATCGGCTCGTCGGCACGATCAGCTCATCGAGGAGGGCCGGCGGGCGGGCAATCGCGACGCGCTGCTGCTGGCCGCCGGAGCTGGGCGGGCATGTGCTTTTCGTAGCCGGTCATGCGCACCTGCTCAAGCGCTGTAAGATGCGCGCTTGGCGATTTCCTCCTTGGGCACCTTGTGCTTTTTCATCGGGTAGCAGACGTTGTCCCAAACGGACAGATGCGGCCACACCGCATAATCCTGAAACACAACGCCGACGCCGCGCCGCTCCGGCGCGATGTTGACGCGCTTTTCGTCGCTGAAAACCAACTGGTCATCAATGTAGATATTGCCCTTGTCCGGCTTAATCAGGCCGCAAACGCGCGGATCAGCGTCGTTTTGCCCGCAGCCGGAAGGACCGATGATGCCCCATGATTTCCCGTCGTTTACGGAAAGGAGAAATCCTACCACCTGCTTGGCGCCGTAGCTGATGGATACGTTTTCAAAGCGTACACTGGCCATATTTTTTACCTCTCGATGAATTGAGGCTGTCCCCAAAAGGTGGACAGCCCCGAAAAGTCGCTTACTTGAACAGCTGATCGAAGTGATCCAGCGTGTCCTGCTTCTCCTGCGCCAGCTTGGCCTCGTCGGGCTTGAGCGCAATCGCGGAGATTTCGGATGCGCTCAGCGCGCCTTCCTTCCGCAACGCCGTCACGGATCGGCGTGCAGTCCGCCTTCATCAGCACGGTCTGCCCCTCTTCCGAAAAGGATGAAGTCATACAGCAGTTTGCCGTTGTCGGGGTTTGCGCAGCCGCTTGACCAGCGCGATCGGGCTGGAGATGGCGATGTATCCTCGGCCGGGTAGACAAACTTGATCGGAGACCCTGGCTTTCCAGCGTCTGGGTGACGTAGTCCACGGCGATGCAGACCTTGTAACCGCCGGAGGCGACGTTTGTTATGCGTGCCGGAGGGGTGCCGCTGTCCAGCTCGGTGCCCATCGCCGCGAGATCCTCAAAGAACGCCCAGCCATAGGCTTCGTTGTTCACCAGCGCGCCGACAAGATAGGCGGTCGTGCCGGACTCGGTCGGGTCGGTCATAATGATCTGGTCGCGGAAGGTCTCGTTCAGCAGATCCCTTCCAATGCTTCGGCGCTTCTTCCTCGGTCACGTTCTGGGTGTTGTAGGCCATGCCCATAACCACCAGACGCGCGCCGTAGAGGTCGTCCTCGTCCTTATACGCGGCGGGCACCTTTTCGGATTCGGGGGAGACATACGCTTCCAGAATCCCCTGCTCCTTGAAGGTCAGATAGTCGGAGGCGTCGCCGACCCACAGCAATCCGCAGCCACCTGACCCGCCTGCTGCTCGGTCGCGATCTTGGTCTTAATCTTGCCGGTGCCTGCCTGATAGTAGTCCATGACGATTCCCGGATACTTGGCTTAAAGGCTTCCTTGACGGCGACAAGCTGCTTTTCCTTTAAGAGGAATACAGCATCACGGTTCCGCTCGGTTCGGCCATGGCCGCGGCGGCGGCGAGAATCAGCATGCACGCGAGCAGGAGAGCTACCAGTTTCTTCCAAAGATTTGAACCTCCATTATTTTTTTGACGAGCACGCGGAATGAACCGCTTCAACGCCTCTGAACGCGGGCTATGGTCGGTTTGCATCCCGCCCTGCTCGTTTTTGAGTTTATTATAAAGCCCTGCGCAAAAAACGGCAAGTTTAAAAAGGTTTGAACAAAATCAAGTCGCTGATTTTAAACTTTTCTTCTCTTTCCCTCTGTTTTGTGGTATACTGACCGTACCGATTTTTTCGCATCTTTGTTGCAAAGGAAGGTTGAAAGCCCGTGCTCGAGGTTCAAAAGCAAAAGCGTTTCGCCTTTTTCTTCAAATTGTTTTCAGACTGATCGCGTTCACCGCCGCTTTTTGGTATTCGCGCGCTGCTGTTCGGCTCGATGTTCCAGATGTTTGAAAGCATCTCCATGCAGGCGATGCTGCGCGAACGAAGAATTTTTCCGCGCAGGCCAGCACGATATCCGAATCCATGCAGTCCATCCATCATCAACACCCTCGGCATCCAGATGATGTTCTATATCTCCTCCACCGCCAAGCTGCGCAACATCGCTCACCAGAATGAGCGCGTTTTCGCGCTGCGCGAATTGTGGCAATACGCCATGTCCGGCAGTATGCTGCACTCTATTTATGTATTCAACCCCAAGCTCGACTATGTGTATACCACGGATAACGACTACATGTCCGCCTCGATGGACGGGTTTTACGATCAGGACGCGGTGGCACTCTACCGCCAGCGTTCGCCGGAAAACCGCATGCGGCTCTACCATCGAATGTTCCGGGAAAACGACGAGGATTACGGCAGCGAATGGTACAGCTATCTGGTTTACGAGGTCACGGCCAGCGGAAAGACCGGCGAAAGCGCCGTCATGCTCTCAACGCGGGATTGGTTTCGCGAGCATCTGCTCA
>VOFK01003214.1_pt1 | contig 16877 bp, 29 predicted proteins | sample 5384121 | NCBI WGS metagenome assembly VOFK01 (sample SAMN12384730, study PRJNA508395) | human gut metagenome | isolation source: healthy gut J | host: Homo sapiens
TTTTTTTTTTTTTTTCCCATTGAACATGTAAGTATAATACAAATTAAAAAAAACGATTTGTTCCGTAAGAAAGAAGGGGAAACTTCCGTGTGAGACTATATCAGCAGATTATGAACTTGAATATGGTACAGCTACTATAGAGATGCATAAGGATGCGATTACTCCGGGACAGAAGGTTATTATTGTTGATGATCTGATTGCTACAGGCGGAACAACAGAAGCTATTATCAAGCTTGTAGAAGAGCTTGGAGGAGAAGTAGTGAAAGTTCTTTTTTTCTTATGGAGCTTGAAGGCCTTAAAGGAAGAGATAAGATTGCAGGATATGATGTCGAGTCAGTAATTAAATACCCAGGTAAATAATTATTCGGGCTGCTTTATTATATAAAAGCAGCCTTTTTTAAGATTGATAACAGGAGGCAGATATGGGGACACCACATAATGAAGCACAGACAGGAGATATAGCAAAGACAGTTCTTATGCCGGGGAGATCCTTTTATGGGCAAAAGTATATAGCAGATAATTATCTTACAGATGTAATCTGCTTTAATACGGTCCGCAATATGTCAGGATTCACAGGAATTTATAACGGATGCAGGGTATCTGTTATGGGAAGTGGTATGGGAATGCCTTCAATGGGAATATATTCATATGAATTATATAATGTATATGATGTGGATAATATTATAAGGATTGGTTCAGGGGAGCATTTGATGATGACCTTAATCTTATGGATATTGTACTTGGAATGGGCTCATGCACTGATTCTAACTTTGCGGCACAGTACAATCTTCGGGCATATATGCACCGATAGCTGATTTTACGCTTTTTAAAGACTGCATATGATGTTGCAGAAGAAAAACATTTTTCGGTTAAAGTTGGCAATGTACTGGCATCAGATGTGTTTTATAATGATGATACAACAGTTAATGACAGATGGAAGAAGATGGGTGTGCTTGCAGTTGATATGGAGTCAGCAGCGTTGTATATGACTGCTGCCAGATGCAGAAAACATGCACTTACTATTCTTACAATAAGTGACCATCTCTACAGGGTGAGAAGCTGTCAGCACAGGAGAGACAGACAGGATTTACTAATATGATGGAGACAGCTCTTGAAACTGCAGTCAGATTGCAGAATAACAGGCAGATGGAGGATTTATGACAGATACAGATTTAGAGATTATTGTTTTTGTACTGCTGGCTGTTGCAATCGGCGTGTATGTATGTGTAAGCAGCAGTATTAAGCGGAAGAAGGCAGCGGAGAATGCCATAAAGAAAGCGTGGGGCAAACGTGTTGTATACAAGGGAACAGATGAGAGCTTTGAATATATATCGCATTATGCCAAAGGTAATCCGAGTGAATCTATGATTGATGATATAACATGGAATGATCTTGGCATGGATGAAGTATTTAAATGTATTAATAATACTAATTCATCTGTTGGACAGGAATATCTATATAAGATGTTAAGAGAACCGGTTGCAGATGCAGAAAAGCTTCACGAACTGGACAGGCTTGCAGATGAATTCACAGCTAATGAAAAAGAAAAGAATCACAATTCAGAAGATATTTATGAATATGGGGAAAAAGCCGTAAGATTGCAGTTACAGATTATATCGGTTATATAATGGATATAGAGCAGGGAAGTAATATTGTGCATTATCTTGCGTGGGTATTTTTATTGCTTCAATACTTGTTACGGTTCTTGTAACTCCGGTGCTTGGAATATGGCTTATAATTGCATCGGTAGCATTTTCAATAATTACTTATTACAAGTATAAGGCTAAGATTGAGAATTATTTCAAATGTATTAATGTTATTGTGAAAATGGCATCGGCATCTGAAGATATATGTGAAAGCAATATAAGTTTTCTTGAACCAGAGTGTAACAGGCTTAAAAGAGATATTAAAGAGCTTTTCTAGTAACAAAAAGCTCATGGATGATTGAATCAGGCAATGTTGATGGTTCAATCGGAGAGGTTGTACTTGATTATCTAAGAATGATAACGCACATGGATATTGTGAAGTTTAATAAGATGACAAAGCTTATAACTGCGACAAAAGTGAGGATGCATATAACCTTTTGTAGATACACTTGGATTCATAGAGACATCAATTGCTGTTGCATCATTCAGGAAAGCCTGCCATTTTACTGTAAGCCTGAATTTGTGGAAAATACTAATAACCTTAGTGTGAAAGAAGTGTATCATCCGCTTATAGATAATCCTGTGTGTAATTCAATAACAACTAAAGGAAATGTTCTTTCTTACAGGTTCTAATGCTTCAGGTAAATCAACATTTTTAAAGACAATAGCAATCAACAGTATTCCCTGGCACAGACTATAGGAACAAGGCTTTCCAAAGAATACATTGCTCCAGTATATAGGATATATTCTTCAATGGCATTAAGGGATGACCTTGCTAATTCGGACAGTTACTATATTGTTGAGATTAAGTCATTAAAGAGAATTCTTGATGCAGTTGGTAAAAAAAGGCAGAACGGTTCTATGCTTTATTGATGAGGTACTTCGTGGAACTAACACTGTTGAGAGAATTGCAGCATCATCAGAGATATTAAAGAATTTAATACAGGCAGGGCGTTGTGCTTTTGCAGCAACACATGATATTGAGCTTACAACAATACTTAAGGACTGTTACAGCAACTATCATTTTCAGGAGGAAGTTACGAGGATGAGGTTAAGTTTGATTATAAGCTGTATGCCGGACCTGCAACAACAAGGAATGCAATCAAGCTTCTTAATGTTATAGGGTATGATAAGAATATAATTAAGGGGAGCAGAACAGCGTGCAATGCATTTCCTGACAGATGGAAACTGGAAATCTTGATAAATGTTGTTTCTTGTGATATTATAAATTATTGCGAAGGCTTTTTATTATAATTCGTGGAGGTAATAATATGGTTGGGTTAGTCAGCCGCTCGTGGGCGAGATAGCTTATGAAGTGGTAAGATTTGTTATAATGCTTGCGTTACTGGTACTTTGCAGTATTCGTAGGTGGTAAACTCGAAAGGCAGCAGATGCCAAGAAGGCAGCTAAGATGGCTGCATCGGAGAATAAAAAAGAGAAAGAGATTACTGAATAATCAGGAGGAAGTTAAAGTGCAGTACAGAGGTGTGAATGAATTAAGAAGAATATTTCTTGAGTTCTTTGAAAGCAAGGGACATTTGAAAAATGAAGAGCTTTTCTTTTAGTTCCACATAATGATAACAGTTCTGCTTATCATTAATTCAGGTATGGCTCCACTTTTAAAGCCATATTTTACAGGACAGGAGATTCCACCAAGAAGAAGAGTGACAACCTGTCAGAAGTGTATCCGTACAGGAGATATCGAGAACGTAGGAAAGACAGCAAGACATGGTACATTTCTTCGAGATGCTTGGTAACTTCTCATTTGGAGACTATTTTAAAGACGAAGCAATTCACTGGACATGGGAGTTCTTAACAGAGACTGTAGGACTTGATCCAGACAGATTATATCCATCCATTATATCAGGATGATGATGAAGCATTTAATATATGGAATAAAAGGAATCGGTATTGCACCTGAAAGAATATTCAGATTTGGTAAGGAGGATAACTTCTGGGAGCATGGCGCAGGTCCTTGCGGTCCATGTTCTGAGATTTATTATGACCGTGGTGAGAAATATGGCTGTGGAAAACCAGGCTGTACAGTAGGCTGCGACTGTGACAGATATATGGAAGTATGGAACAATGTATTCTCACAGTTTAACAATGACGGACACGGCAATTACACAGACCTTATCCAGAAGAACATTGATACAGGTATGGGACTTGAAAGACTTGCAGTTGTTGTGCAGGATGTTGATTCTATATTTGATGTTGATACATTACAGGCACTCCGTAATAAGGTATGCGAGATGGCTGGTGTTAAGTATAAGGAAGATGAGAAGCAGGATGTCTCTATCCGTGTTATCACAGACCATATCCGTTCAGTTACATTTATGGTAAGCGACGGAATTATGCCGTCTAACGAAGGCAGAGGATATGTGCTTAGAAGACTTTTAAGAAGAGCTGCAAGACATGGAAGACTTCTAGGTATTGAAGGAAAGTTCTTATCTAAGCTTTGTGAAACTGTAATTGAAGGCTCTAAGGATGGTTATCCTGAATTAGAGGAAAAGAGAACATTTATTACTAAAGGTTATCTCTGAAGAAGAAGATAAGTTTAATAAGACTATCGACCAGGGATTAAGCATCCTTAATGATATGGAAGCTGAACTTGCTTCTAAGGGTGAGAGAATGTATTATCAGGAGCAGACGCATTTAAGCTCTATGATACTTACGGATTCCCTATTGATCTTACTAAGGAAATCCTTGAAGAAGAGAAGAATATTACAATTGATGAAGCTGGATTTAATGCAGCTATGGAAGAGCAGAGAGTTAAGGCAAGAAATGCACGTAAGGTAACTAACTATATGGGTGCTGATGCAACTGTATATGATGAGATTGACCCTGCTATAACAAGCACATTTGTCGGATATGACAAGCTTACTAATGAATCTGAGATTACAGTTCTTACAACAGAGGAAGAAGTTGTTGACGCTTTATCTGAGGGTGATAAGGGAACTGTTATTGTAGATGAAACTGTATTCTATGCTACTATGGGTGGTCAGGAAGGCGATAAGGGTGTTATTAAGACATCTGAAGGAGAATTCACTGTTGAGACTACTATCAATTAAAGGGTGGCAAAGATTGGTCATGTCGGAACTATGACTAAGGGCATGATGAAGGTTGGAGATACTGCAACAATGGAAGTTTCCCCTGCTTACAGAGCAGATACATGCAAGAATCATAGTGCAACACACCTTTTACAGAAAGCATTAAGGACAGTACTTGGCAACCATGTTGAACAGAAGGGTTCATACGTTGATCCTGACAGATTAAGATTTGACTTTTACACATTTCCAGAGCATGACTAAGGAAGAGATTGCTAAGGTTGAAGATATTGTTAATGAAAAAAGATTGCAGAGGCTATTCCTGTTGTTACTGATGTAATGACAATTGAGGAAGCTAAGAAGACAGGAGCTATGGCACTTTTTCGGTGAGAAGTATGGCGAGAAGGTAAGAGTAGTTGCTATGGGTGACTTCTCTAAGGAGTTCTGTGGTGGTACACATGTTGCCAATACAGCTAACATCAGACTTTTTAAGATTGTATCTGAGTCAGGTGTTGCTGCAGGAGTAAGAAGAATTGAGGCTCTTACAGATAAAGGGTGTTATGAAGTACTACGCTGAACTTGAGAAGACTATTGAAGAGGCAGCTAAGGCAGCCAAGGCAGAGCCCGTACAGCTTGTTAAGAAGATTGCAGCTATGAATGATGAGATTAAGTCACTTATGAGCGAGAATGAGAAGCTCAAGGCCGAGCTTGCTAATAATGCACTTGGAGATACAGCAGGAGATATCAAGGAAGTTAACGGCGTTAAGTATATCGCAACAAAGGTTGACAATGTTGATATGAATGAACTTAGAAATCTTGGCGATAAATTAAAGGGAGAGATTGGTTCAGGTGTTGTTGTTATCGTCAGCGCACAGGGTGCTGATAAGGTAAGCGTTATTGCAATGGCAACAGATGATGTTATTGCCAAAGGTGCTCATGCTGGTAACCTTATCAAGGCTCTTGCTCCTATTGTTGGCGGTGGCGGTGGCGGCCGTCCTAATATGGCTCAGGCTGGTGGTAAGAACCCTGCCGGTATTGATGAGCTTATTGCTAAAGTACCTGATACAATTCTTGCACAGATTGGATAATTTGTTACTGTTCAGAGCTATGCAAAATCTGAGAGATACACATAAAAATGCTGGCATTTTTATGTGTGTTTATCAGATTTTTATATGGCGGAATACGCCACATCTCGAAAAATACACAGTATTTTCGAGATAGCTCTGAACAGTAACGATAATATGCAAGATTAGTGTAAGATTAGTGTAAGATTAGATAATTTGGGGCTTGACGATTTGCAAAAATGTGATATAATGTTTTTTGTGCGATTAGTAAATACCCTATTTATGTAGTTTGGCGCACAATTTGCAACAGAAGGGTGGTCAGGAAGTAGTATGTCAAATGTCATCGTTAAAGAAAACGAGTCTTTAGATAGCGCATTACGCAGATTCAAGAGAAACTGTGCTAAGGCAGGCATTCAGCAGGAAATTCGTAAGAGAGAACATTACGAGAAGCCAAGCGTAAGACGTAAGAAGAAGTCAGAAGCAGCTAGAAAACGTAAGTTCAACTAATAATTAATATTTTTGACATGAGAGAGCGGTGCTTAGGCATCGCTCTTTTTTGGATTTATAATAAAAATCCGGTTTTGCTGGAAAGTCTCAATTATAAACTTAACAGGATACTTAATTTTGAAGCAACAAATCACAACTATTTCAGACAACATATAACGGATATTAAAGAGAGTCTTATTAAAGAATTAGAAATAGGAAATATAATGACAGACTAAAATCATACTTTAAAGGAATAACAGCATAGAATATAAAAAAGATTTTGGAAGTCTGCTTATATGGTCGATTTTATCAGCAGCGGTATAAGGCTCGGACAGATGTGTGATCTTAGCAGAGATGTTGTTGCAGGACTTCCTGTTATATCAATGCTGGGTGACTGCGAGGTTTTTATAGAGAATTACAGGGGGATACTTGAGTATTCAAGCGAATATCTTAAGGTTTCTACGAAAATAGGTAATATAAGAGTGAGCGGGAGCAATCTTGTGATATACCATATGAATCAGGACGAAATCCTTCTTAGGGGGACGCATTGGCAAAGTTTCTCTAAAAGGAGAGGCTGATGAAAAGGATACATAATTATATTGTTATTGAAATATCCGGTTGGGAGCGGGAAAGGTTCGTTAATCTGTGCTGCAGGCGTGGGGATTACATTATATAACTGCCAGTGTGTGAAAGAGACAATAAGAGCGAGAATAACAAGACAGGATTATTTCAAGACTAAGGAATTGCGAAGAAAATGTCATGTTCATATTAAAGTTGTAAAGAAGCATGATATAGAGTTTCTTTTTGCTAGATACAGAAGAAATTATTCGATAATTGCTGGCTTTGCCACTGCATTTGTATTGATGTTTATTGCCAGCAGATTCGTGTGGAGTATTGAATTTGACGGAAATTACATATATACAGATTATGCAATGTTGAGATTCCTTAATGAGCATGGCATCAGTACAGGCGACAAAGTTAAGAACATAGATACTGAAAGTATCGAGAAGGCAATTAAAGATGAATTGTCGCAGGTTACATGGGTTAATGTACGGATTGAGGGGAATATTCTGAAAGTCAGCATTGATGAATCTAAAGCTGATGAGTTACACAGCACCACTAATGATGGCAATATAATATCAGGGTATTCCGGTGTTATTGAATACATTATAACAAGAAGTGGAACACCGAAGGTCACTGTTGGTGACGAGGTATCAGAAGGCGACATACTTGTTGAGAATACATTGTATGTTCCTGATGATTACGAGGAGAACATACAGCAATTCCAGACGCAGGCTCAGGCGGATATTCTGATAAGAACGCAGTTATCATGGGATAATGAGATAAATGCGGTATATGCCGATAAAATATATACTGGACGAAAGATGACGACATATGCCATAAGCATAGATAAATATGTAATTTCTCTCGGCTTTCCACGACATTTAAAAAGAGTATGACAAGGTTGTTAATGAGGGGAATATAAAGATTGGTAATCTGATTGCACTTCCTGTATCTGTACAGAAGATTACTCTTAATGAGTATAAGGAAAAATGAGGCTGAGTACAGTGAGGAGGAAGCAGCGGCTATTCTTAATGAAAAAGCTGAGAGATTTATAAAACATTTGAAAGAAAATGAAGTGCAAATAAATGATTATCATGTTAATATAGAAAGAAGCGGGGATAAGTATATTGCACATGCTGATATTGATGCAACTGTTCCTGCGGATTTTTGATGTTAGAAAGGTGGAGACATCTGATGAGTGAGGTAGAGAGTCTTATTAATATACCGGTAGAACACTGCTCCAATATATTTGGACAGTTTGATGAATATGCGAAGGTTATAGAGAAAACACTTAAAGTTACGATTATTGTAAGAGACAGCTCTGTGAAGGTTATAGGTGCAGAGGCAGCAGTGCAGAGAGCATCAGGAGTACTTAATTATCTGTATGAGCTGTCTAAGAGAGGCAACCAGATTACAAGACAGAATGTTGATTATTCCATTGCACAGTCATTTGAAGAAAAGGCTGATTTGCTGATTGAGATTGATTCTGATACAGTGTGCAGGACGATTGCAGGAAGGCCTATCAAGCCTAAGACATTCGGACAGAAGGAGTATGTTGATGCCATTAGGGATAAGATGATTGTGTTCGAGTAGGACCGGCAGGAACAGGTAAGACATACCTTGCTATGGCGATGGCTATTAATGCATTTAAGAATAATGAGGTCAACAAGATTATTCTTACAAGACCTGCGATTGAGGCTGGTGAAAAGCTCGGATTCCTGCCGGGAGATTTGCAGAGTAAGGTTGATCCGTATCTTAGGCCTCTGTATGATGCACTTTTCCAGATTATGGGTGCAGAGAGCTTTAATGCTAATATGGAAAAAGGTCTTATCGAGGTTGCACCGCTTGCATATATGAGAGGCCGTACACTTGACAATGCATTTATTATTCTTGATGAGGCACAGAATACAACACCTGCACAGATGAAGATGTTCCTTACACGAATTGGATTCGGCTCAAAGGTTGTTGTTACAGGTGATATGACACAGAAGGATCTGCCAAGGGATACCGTGTCAGGTCTTGAGGTTGCGACTAAGGTTTTATCCAAGGTTGAAGAGATAGCATTTATAAAGCTTACGAATAAAGATGTTGTAAGGCATCCTCTTGTACAGAAGATTGTCAAGGCATATGAGGATTACGAGGAGAATCAGGCTAAGGCTGCCAAGAGAAGAGAAGCAAGAAAGGGAAGTCAGACAGGAAGGAGAAAAAAAATTGATATGACTATTAATATAGAGTACGAAGCCGAGGAAAAGCTTGACTTAGATTATGAGAAGATAATTACTGATGTTGTCAATGAGGCGGTTGATTATGAAAAATGTCCTTATGAAGCAGAGGTTAATGTAACAATTGTTGACAGTGAATCTATCCACGAGATTAATAAGGAATACAGAAATATTGATTCTCCGACAGATGTACTTTCATTTCCGGGAGTTAATTATGTTACACCTTCGGATTTTGATGCAATTGAGGACGAGTTAGAAAACAATGCTGAGGATTATTTCAATCCTGATACAGGAGAGCTTCTTCTTGGAGATATTGTTCTGTGCGTTCAGAAGATTAAGGAACAGGCGGACAAGTATGGTCATTCTGAAAAAGGGAGTTGGCATTTCTTACAGCACATAGTATGATGCACCTTTTTGGTTATGACCACATGACACCAGAAGAAAGTGCAGTTATGGAAGCAAAGCAGAATGAAGTACTTGAAAGACTTGGAATTACTCGTTAAGAGGTGACATATATGACAGATAATGAACTTGTTGCTAAAAGCTAAAGAGGCACTTGAGAACTCATATTCACCGTATTCACATTTTGCAGTTGGTGCGGCACTTTTAAGTACTGATGGACAGGTATTTATAGGCTGTAATATTGAGAATTCTTCTTTCAGGGGCTACTAACTGTGCAGAAAGAACTGCAATATTTAAGGCGGTCAGTGAGGGTGTAAAGGATTTTTAAGGCGATTGCTATTGTATGTTCAGGAGACCAGCCTGCTTATCCGTGTGGAATATGCAGACAGGTGATGTCTGAATTTTTCAATCCTGATACAAGAATTATTGTTGAGGAAGGCGGCGGGCTTAAGACTTATACAATGAGTGAAATTCTGCCAGACAGCTTTTTCGTTATAGTATAATATTGCTTATAAATGTTAATACTTCCCAGTAAGGACAACTTACAGGAGGGAGTATTGATTTGAATAAGAAATCATTCTGGCTTTATGTTGTGATTATGACTATGGCTGTAATAGCTGTAGTACTTGCAATATTTATACTTGTTGTAACAGATAATAAAAGCCTTCTAATCAGCATTTTAAAGAAGAGGTAAGCTCGCAGGTGACTAAAGTAACTGAAAGTGAAGAGTACCAGTATGTGCTTAAGTACGAAAAAGAGAAACTTTAAGAATATACAGAAATATTGCGGATGAAGGACGAGAAGTGTTCTATGATTATGCAGATATTAACATTGATTCACTTCCGGATGATATAAGAGAAAGACTGACTAAAGGGATATATTTTGAAGGAGAAGCACAGCTGTATGATTTTCTGCAGACATATAGCAGCTAGAAAGGATATACATTTACATGGTTAAGATTATTTCGGACAGTACAAGTGATTTGACTAAGGAACTTATAGACAAGCTTGATATATCGGTTATTCCGCTTCACATTCTGCTAGGCAATGATGAATATAGGGATGGAATTGATATTACGCCAGATAAGATATATGAATGGGCAGATGAGAATAAGACAACACCTAAGACATCGGCGGTGTCTATTGATGATACAATAGAGATGTTTAAATGTGTTCTAGAAGAGGATAGGGATATTGTCGCATTTGCAATATCAGAGGATATGTCAACTACAGCTAATGTGTTCAGACTTGCGGCAAGAGAGCTTGAGGCAGAGGACAGGATTCATGTAATTGACTCTGAGAATCTGTCTACAGGAATAGGACATCTTGTTGTCGAGGCTGCTGTTATGGCAGGAAAAGGCATGTCTGCAGCTGACATTGAGAAGAATATATTAGAATTAAGACCGAGAGTCAGGGCAAGCTTTGTTGTCGATACGCTTACTTACCTTCACAGAGGAGGAAGATGCAGCGGACTGGCTGCCATGGCTGGCGGTGTACTTAAACTTCATCCAAGAATTGAAGTTAATAATGGAAAGATGAATCCTGGAAAGAAGTACAGAGGACGCATGAAGAATGTTGTACTGGATTATGTTAAGGATATGGAAGAAGACCTTAAGAAGGCTAAGAAAGACCGTGTATTCATTACACACTCTGGCTGTGATAAAGAGATAGTTGATGAAGTAAAGAATTATCTTAAACAGCTTGATGTGTTTGATGAAATATATGAAACAAGGGCAGGCGGCGTTATATCTTCTCATTGTGGTCCGGGAACATTAGGAGTTCTTTTTTATTGCAGGTGAGTAATTTCAGGAGAAATGTATGGCTAAATTTACGAAAAAAGCGATAATGGACTGTTTTCTTAATATGCTAAAGCGTAAGAATATTGACAGGGTAACGGTTACAGATATATGTGAGGAATGTGGAATTAACAGGAATACATTTTATTATTATTTCAGTGATATATATGATGTGCTTGACAGTGTTCTTATAGAAGAGACAGACAAAAAAAGAATATTGATATTACGGAAGATGCAACTTTTTATGAGACATATAGTAAGGCAGCTTCTGTTATTATTGAGTATCGTGCAGCAGTTATTCATGTGTATAATTCCAGAAACAGAGATATTATTGAGAAATATCTGCATAATACAACAGAATATCTTGTTGGACTTTTTGTTAAGAAATATTCTAAAGACCATAAGCTTACAGAAGATGACAGAGAGTATATAACATGCTTTTACAGCTATTCTATTGTTGGAATTGTGTCAAGATGGATAGGTGATGGAATGCCGCCATATGATAAAGATCTTATTAAGCGTTTTTCTGAATCATTTGGTGCAACGATTGATACAGTGGTTAATCTATGTGAAGCTAATAATTAGTTATTAAAAACAGACAAAACATGTAAAGTGTTCGATTTTTGGGACAAAGTACATGCTTTGCCTGTTTTTTTTATTTGGAGAAAAAATGTATGCTAAATATAATAAAAACGGCAAAAATAAATAAGAAAGCACAGAAAGGTGGAAAAGATTATGAGCAAAAAGGCGTTAAAACTAGGGAGTCAGCTTCTATTCTTGCACTGGGGGCAGGTGCAGCAGTTGTATCAAAAAAAGAACAAAAAGGAATGAGCAGAGGAAGGTAACTAAAGACATTCAGAAAAAGAGCACATGAGGAGTTCCGTAATACTGAAAGAGGGAAATATACTAAGAATAGTAAGGGGATATATTACTCTAATGGTAACTATGAAGCATTTGCAAGACCGGAAAAACCAGAAGGAGTTGATGATAAATCAGCTTATATTGTAGGAAGTGGTCTTGGTGCATTAGCTGCAGCGTGCTTTCTTGTAAGAGATGGACAGATGAAGGGTGAGAATATTCACATACTTGAGGCTATGGATATAGCTGGTGGTGCCTGTGATGGTATAAATGATCCTACAAGAGGATATGTTATGAGAGGCGGTAGAGAGATGGAGAATCACTTTGAGTGCCTTTGGGATTTGTTCAGAAGTATTCCGTCTATTGAGACTCCGGGAGTTTCTGTACTTGATGAATATTACTGGCTTAACAAGCACGACCCTAACTATTCACTTTGCAGGGCAACAGTAATCAGAGGTGAAGATGCACATACAGATGGCAAAAATTCAATTTAAGCCAGAAGGGCTGTATGGAGATTATGAAATTGTTCTTCACTAAAGATGAGGATTTGTATGATAAGACAATTGAAGATTTCTTTGATGAGGAAGTTTTTGATTCAGATTTCTGGCTGTACTGGCGTACGATGTTTGCATTTGAGAACTGGCACAGTGCGTTAGAGATGAAGCTTTTATATCCAGAGATTTATTCATCATATAGGCGGACTTCCAGATTTCTCAGCACTCAAATTCACTAAGTATAACCAGTATGAATCACTTATCTTGCCTATGCAGAAATACCTTGAAGATGCAGGTGTTGAGTTCAGGTTTAACACAAAGAGTTGATAATGTAATCTTTTTGATTTCAGGAATGGAAAGAAGATTGCAAAGACTATTGAATGTACTGTAAAAAGGTGAGACTAAGTCAATTCTGATCTTACTGAGAATGATTTGGTGTTCGTTACTAATGGAAGCTGTACAGAAGGTACTATATACGGTGACCATACACATGCACCTGTAGGTAATGCAGAGGTAAGAACAAGCGGTTGCTGGAGTCTGTGGAAGAATATTGCAGCACAGGATAGTTCATTTGGACACCCAGAGAAGTTCTGTGGTGATATATCAAAGTCTAACTGGGAGTCAGCAACAGTTACAACAAGCGACGAAAAGATTATTTCTTATATCAAAAATATATGCAAAAGAGACCCTAGAACAGGAAATGTTGTTACAGGCGGTATCGTAAGCTGTAAGGATTCAAGCTGGCTTCTAAGCTGGACAATTAACAGACAGGGACAGTTTAAGGAACAGAAGAAAGATGAAGTCTGCGTATGGGTATACAGTTTCTTTACAGATGTAGCAGGTGATTATGTCAAGAAGCCTATGAAAGAATGTACTGGTCAAGAAATCACAGCTGAGTGGTTGTATCATCTTGGGCGTTCCTGTTGAAGAGATTGATGAGCTTGCTAAGAACCACTGTAACACTACACCAACAATGATGCCATTTATTACTGCATTTTTCATGCCAAGAAGAAAAGGTGACAGACCTGATGTTATTCCTGATGGCTGCGTTAATTTTGCATTTCTTGGACAGTTTGCTGAGACTCCGAGGGACACAATATTTACGACAGAGTATTCAGTCAGAACTGCAATGGAAGCTGTATATGGACTTCTTGGTGTAGACAGAGGTGTTCCGGAAGTCTGGGGCAGTGTATATGATGTAAGAGATCTTCTTGATTCATCAGTAAAACTTATGGATGGCAAATCTCCATTAGAGATTGATTTAGGACCGTTTAATGTTATCAAGAAGGTTGTCTTAAAGAAGATAAAAAGGAACTGTTATTGAAAAAGTGCTAAAAGACCATGATGTAATTAAAGATTATATGAAATATTAGTTGAAATATTAGCTGAAATGTGTTGAAACATGAAGGGATACCCAGTTAAACTTATGGCTGGTATCCCTTTTTGCAGGGAAATAATACATCAGGAGATAAAAGTGAAGAAGACTATAATATTAACTTTGTTATTGATAACAGCTCTGGTTGCAAATGGATGCGGCAATAAGAAAAAAATGTAACAGACATGAAAGATAAAGAAACTACTGTCTCAGCGGTACAACAGGAAATAACACAGTTAAGAACACAGGAGACAACTACTGGACTGACAATGGATTCTGAAACACAGCAGGGAAGAGACAACAGAAGAAAAAGCAAGACAGTTGTGGCAACGGAGGTTACGGATTCTTCACAGACTGTATATGAGACAGCACCACAGGTAGCAGAGCCAGATAATAACAGCTTTGCAGCGGGTTATGCAGCATCATCACAGTATTCTCAGCTTGTAATTGTCCAGTCGAATGGAACAAATGCAACTGTAACTATGCATGAACTGCAGGATGGCGTATGGACTGAATTTTAAGGACAGATGGATTTGTAGGTTCTAATGGAGTTGGTGAGGCGAGTGAGTTTACATCAGCTACACCACAGGGAACATTTCCGTTGTATTTTGCATTTGGAATTAATCCGGATCCGGGAACGAAAGTTCCTTATCTTCAGGTAGATGAATATGATTACTGGGTAGGAGATTCGTCTTCTCCCTTTATATAATCAGTATGCAAGAGCTGATTCTGATACAGACTGGGACAAGAGCAAGTCTGAAAGAATAATTGATTATCCGACAGCTTATGGGTACTGTCTGTTTATTGGATATAACATAGAAGGTGTTCCGGGAAAAGGAAGCTGTTTTTTTCTTACATTGCTCTAATGGAAGACCAACGGCAGGCTGTGTATCAGTACCAGAGTCTGATATGGCATTTATATTAAGAAATATAGGTGAGGATTGTGGGATAGTGATTGAGTAATCACTATCCCAATGCTATATCAAGAACCATCATAAGTGCAAATCCTACAGCGGCACCTATAGTTCCTATATTGCTGTGTTCGCGTCGTTCTGTGATTCAGGGAATAAGTTCCTCTATTACAACATACATCATAGCTCCTGCTGCGAAAGAAAGCAGATAAGGAAGAACAGGCGTGATAATACCAGCAATAAGAATTGTTATGAATCCGCCGACAGGTTCAACAACACCAGAAAGCACTCCGCATATGAATGCTTTCTTCTTACTCATGCCTTCACTGCATAATGGCATTGATATAATTGTCCTTCTGAAAATTCTGTATTGCAATACCAATTGCAAGAACCATTGCAGCAGTAGCAGTTATTCCCTGAATCTTTCATCATTGCACCGGCGAATGCAACACCGACTGACATACCCTCAGGAATATTATGTAATGTCACAGCAAAAAGCATCATTGTAGTTTTGGATATGGAATTGGTTCTAATACCTTCCTGATTTCTGCTTTCAATATGCATATGTGGAATGACAGTATCAAGAAGCAGAAGAAAGAATATTCCTGCGAGAAAACCAACCAGTGCAGCCAGCCATTCCGAGCACTGCTTCCTTTTGACATATCTATAGATGGTATCAGCAAAGACCATACTGATGCGGCAATCATAACTCCCTGCCGCGAATCCTAAAAGCATTTTCTCAAACTTTGGAGCAATCCGTTTTTTTTTAAGAAGAACACCATGGCAGAGCCAAGAGATGTTCCGATAAAAAGGAATTGCTAATATTATAAATTCTGACATAAAAAGCTCCTTTCTATGTAAGTTAGGCATAACTAACATTATTGTTATAGCATTTAAGGGTTTATATTACAAATGTTTTATCGAAAGAGAGTGATAATATGCCAAAAGTTACCTGTAACGACTTTTGAAATAAAAGTTTCCTACAACGACTTTTTGTGATAGAATGTTTCTATACAAGTTGGAGGTGTCAGATATGGGGAATGTAGTTGATAAAGGAACCAGCTTTTTTGTTTCATGTGAACAGGTATGTGGCAGGTAGTGAAACTGACATGTATAAACATGGATATGCGGGAGCTTTTTTATATGTGTCTGATGGAAGCCTTACTGAGCATGTATGTGGGGATAAGGTGCATATAAAGAAAGGCGATGTATGCTTTATTAATTCAGGGGTGCGTACATAAGGAAAGCTTTGAGGAAGATGACACATTTGTAATAAGACTCGAAGTGTCAGATGAGATTATTAATGCGGTTATAAGTAATGCTATGGCGGATAAACAGGCGGTGGATTATATTAAAGAGCTTGTTAAAGTGTTAAAGAACAGCGGATATATACATTTTGGCTATAAAGATGATTATGATAATGAGCTTAAGGATATGCTTACTGCTATGATAAGCGAGTGTGGTGTGGCGGATATGGCGTCTGCATATATATGTCAGGGGCTTATGCTTAGGATTCTGTGGCGGCTAGGAACAGTATATGAGTATGCACAGTCAAGATACATAAGAAAGAAAATTAACTGGCTTTTGCATCAGGAAATTACAGATTTTATTGAAGATAATATGAAAGATATGTTACAATAGATATGCTTGTTGAAAGATTCGGTTATCAGGAGGATTATTTCAACAGGTTTTTAAAGGCACAGACAGGTATGACTTTCACGGAATATCTGCAGGATTGCAGATTGAACAAATCGGCCATTCTCTTAAAAAGAAGATTCAATGGATGTTGATGAGATTATAAAGGAAGTCGGATATAGAAACAAAGGATATTTTTACAGGATATTTACAGAGAAAATACAACATGACACCTGCAAAATTTAGAAAATATATTAAAGAAAAGGAGTTTACGATATGAGTGATATGTATAACAATCCGGTACAGAGAGGATTCTTTCCAGATCCTTCGGTAGTAAGAGTTGGAGATGACTATTATATGGCTAATTCAACATTTCAG
>VOFK01001183.1_pt1 | contig 16841 bp, 23 predicted proteins | sample 5384121 | NCBI WGS metagenome assembly VOFK01 (sample SAMN12384730, study PRJNA508395) | human gut metagenome | isolation source: healthy gut J | host: Homo sapiens
CGGCGCGGGCGATGCCGCCCGCAGGTACGAGGGCGTTGCTGATCTTTACAGGGGCGCCAGCTCTCCGGCCGCAGGCCGTGACCCATGAGCCCTCCTGCCTGCTGCCGCAGGGCGGGAGGTCCCGGTTCAGGGGTCCCCTTCAGGGTCAGGTAGTTGGAGGCGTGGTTCATCCGGAATACGCTGCCCTCGCTGTCGATGTGGTCCAGCAGCAGGGCCGTCTCCTGCAGAATCTCCGCCGGGCCCAGCACCTGGAAGCTGCCCTCCCGGACCCACTGCTCCAGCGGCGTTCCCGGCTCCACCATCAGCGTCAGCAGGCCGATATATTCCGGCTTCATGGCGCTGAGGGCCCGGGCGGTGTCCACGGCGTGGTCCCGCAGCAGCTCCCGGCTGCCAAGCCCGGAAATGGCCGTCACCGACAGGGCCAGGCCCGCCTGCCGGGCCTTCTGCCCCGCCGCCACAATGGCCGCGGCGTGTGGCCCTTGCGCATCCGCTCCAGCACCGCGTCACAGCCAGATTCCAGGCCCATATACACCATTTTCAGGCCGCCCTCCCGCAGCCGCCGCAGCTCCTCCTCCGTCTTGACCTGGAGACTCCGGGGCGAGGCGTAGCACGTCACCCGCTGGCACTCCGGAAACAGGCTGTATACCATGGCCAGAATCTCCAGCAGCTCATCGGTTTTCCGCATCAGCGCGTCGCCGTCGGCCAGAAACACCCGCTCCACCCGGCGGTATACCTGCCGGGCCAGGCGGAAATCCTCCCGGATCTCCTCCATGGGCCGCAGGGCAAACCGCTTATCGTCATACATATCGCAGAAGGCGCAGCGGTTGTGGCTGCACCCGTAGGTCACCTGGATGATGAGGCTGTAGGCCTCGCTGGGGGGCCGATAGACCTTTCCCTTGTATCGCATGGGCAATTCCTCCTTTTCCCCGCTATTATCGCATACTTTTCCCGGTTTGAAAAGGGTCTATTTTGTGCCGCTCCGGCATAAGCTGGACCAGCTTCAACAAACGAGGAGGATGACTATGGACAACAACTTCAACCGCGTGCGCCTGTGCGGGCGGGCCGCCGGGGAGCCGGAGCTGTCCCACATAAACCACGGCGAGAGCTTTTACCGCTTTCCCCTGTCGGTGGAGCGGCTTTCCGGCCAGGAGGACCGGCTGCCGGTGATTTTGCCCCGGCCGCTGCTGGAGGCCCACCCCGTACATACCGGGGACGTGCTGACCCTTACCGGCCAGCTGCGCTCCTTCAACAACCGCAGCGGCCAGGGTCCCCGGCTGGTGATCTCCGTGTTCGTCCGGGAGCTGATTCCCGGAGGCGCGGCCCCCTTTAACCAGATTCAGCTCTCCGGCATTCTGTGCAAAAACTCCCACCCTGCGCCGGACGCCTCTGGGCCGGGAGATCTGCGATCTGATCCTGGCGGTGAACCGGCGGTACGGCCGGGCGGACTACCTGCCCTGCATCGCCTGGGGCGTCATCGCCCAGCAGACGGCCATCCTGCCGGTGGGCTCCCGGCTGACGGTGGAGGGCCGGGTCCAGAGCCGGGGCTACACGAAAACCGTGGACGGCGTGGGACAGGAGCGCACCGCCTATGAGGTGTCCATCATGCGCCCGGCGGAGCCGGAGGAATTTTTCCTGTAAGACCGCCCCCCGGGGTGAAAATCCGCCTTGCAGGGTCCTTTCCCTCCGTGCTATAATGGGGGAAACATCCCAACCAAGGAGGAACCTTACATGATCTACACCGATTTTCACGGAGAGAAGCTGTCCCTGCTGGGCTTCGGCACCATGCGTCTGCCGCTGGTTCCCGGCGGCGGCCCGGCGGACATCGACGAGAAAACCACGGCGGACATGGTCCGCTATGCCATGGACCACGGCGTCAACTATTTCGACACCGCCTATCCCTACCACGGCGGCATGTCCGAGCGGGTCATCGGCCGGGTGCTGAAGGACTATGACCGCCAGAGCTTCTATCTGGCCACCAAATACCCCGGCCACCAGATCAGCGACAGCTACGACCCCGCTGCCATCTTTGAGGAGCAGCTCCAGAAGTGCGGCGTGGAGTATTTCGACTTCTACCTGCTGCACAATGTGTACGAGAAGTCCATCGAGACGTATACCGATCCCCGCTGGGGAATCATCGACTATTTTCTGGAGCAGAAGAAGAACGGCCGCATCCGTCACCTGGGCTTCTCCTCCCACGGCGGCGTGGAGCTGCTGGAGAGCTTCCTGTCCCGCTACGGCAAGGACATGGAATTCTGTCAGATCCAGCTGAACTATCTGGACTGGACCATGCAGGACGCCAAGGCCAAGTGCGAGCTGCTGCGCCGGTACAGCATCCCCATCTGGGTCATGGAGCCCGTCCGGGGCGGCCGCCTGGCCTCCCTGACGCCGGAGGCGGAGTCCGAGCTCCACGCCCTGCGGCCGGAGGAGTCCACCGCTGCCTGGGCCTTCCGCTTCCTCCAGGGGGTGGAGGGGGTCCAGATGATCCTCAGCGGCATGACCACCCCCGCCCAGATGGAGGACAACGTCCGTACCTTTGAAGAACGCCGCCCCCTGACGGACCAGGAGGAGAAGGTCCTGCTGGACATCGCCAAGGGCATGTACGGCGCCGTGCCCTGCACCGCCTGCCGCTACTGCTGCGACGGCTGCCCCATGGGCCTGGACATTCCCATGCTGCTGAAGCTGTATAACGAGGCCAAGTTCTCCCCCAACTTCAACATCGGCATGCGGGTGGAGGCTTTGCCGGAGGACAAGCGCCCCGCCGCCTGCGTGGGCTGCGGCCAGTGCGCCCGGGTCTGTCCCCAGAACATCGACATTCCCGCCGCCCTGGCGGACCTGAACGAGGTGCTGAAGAAGATCCCCAGCTGGGCCGACATCTGCCGCCAGCGGGAGGAAGCCGCCCGCCGGGCAAGAGAAGCCAAGTAACATGGCCCATATCATCGAAATCACCGATTTTTCCGCCCCGGAGCTGGATATCTACGCCCGGCTGACGGAAAACCAGCTGGTGAACCGGGCCGACCCGGAAAACGCCCTGTTCGTGGCGGAGAGTCCCCTGGTCATCGGCCGGGCTCTGGACGCCGGGTGCACGCCGGTGTCCTTCCTGATGGAGCGCAAGCACATCGAGGGAAAAGGCGCGGAGGTGCTGGCCCGCTGCCCGGCGGATATCCCGGTATACGCGGCGGACCTGCCGGTGCTGACCCAGCTGACGGGCTTCCACCTGACCCGGGGGATGCTGTGCGCCATGCGGCGGCCCCGGCTCCCCTCCGTGGCGGAGGTCTGCGCCAATGCCCGGCGCATTGCCGTGCTGGAAAACATCATGAATCCCACCAACATCGGGGCCATTTTCCGGTCCGCCGCCGCTCTGAACGTGGACGCGGTGCTGCTGACCGCCGCCGGCAGCGACCCCCTGTACCGCCGGGCGGCCCGGGTCAGCATGGGCAACGTGTTCCTGGTGCCCTGGACGTATCTGCCGGAGGGGGAAAGCTGGCCGGAGCTGCTGCATGAGCTGGGCTTCAAAACCGTGGCCCTGGCCCTGCGGGACGACTCCCTGGCCCTGAACGATCCCCGCCTGCTGGCGGAGCCGAAGCTGGCCATGGTGCTGGGCACCGAGGGGGACGGCCTGGCCTCCTCCACCATCGCCGCCTGCGACTATACCGTGAAAATTCCCATGTCCCACGGGGTAGATTCCCTGAACGTGGCCGCCGCCAGCGCCGTGGCCTTTTACCAGCTGGCCCTGCTGAACGGATAAAAAAAGCCTGTGTATTCGGTGCAATTGCACCGAATACACAGGCTTTTTATATTCGATACTTCTGCTCATAGGCCTGGACCCGGCTGTCGAAGGCCGGGTCCCGCTGCCGGGCCGCCAGCTGGGCGGCATGGAGATTCCGGTTCCCGGCGGACAGGTCCGCCACGCACTCCATGATGTTGCAGCAGTGGTCCGCCGCCCGCTCCAGGTCCGTCAGCACGTCCGACCACACGAAGTTCAGCTCCATGGCCCCCTCCCCCGGCTGCGTTTCCCGGATGCGCCGGGCCCGCAGCCGCTGCCGCAGGCCGTCGATGACCTGCTCCAGGGCCTCCACCTGCCCCAGGGCGGCGGCGTCCTCCCGGCGGAAGGGCGCCAACGCCAGGTCCGCGATCTCCTCCACCGCCTCCGTCAGCACCCGGAGCTGCCGCCGGTCCTCCGGCGGCAGCTCTATTTTCCGGTCCCGCAGCTCCTCCCCGCTTTCCAGCAGGTTCATGGCGTGATCTCCCAGGCGTTCAAGGTCCCCGATCAACATCAGCAGCTCCGCCGCCCGGGCGCTGTCCCGGCGGGTCAGGGTCCGTCCGCCCAGCCGCACCAGAAACGTGCCCAGGGCGTCCTCCAGGCCGTCGATGCGCTCCTCCTGCCGCCGCAGCTCCCGGGCCGAGTCGGGGTGCACCTCCGTCAGGGCCTGAATCCCCCGGCGCAGGTTGTCCCGGGCCAGGTCCGCCATTTCCAGGGTCAGCTCCCGGCACCTTTCCAGGGCCGCCGCCGGAGCCGCCAGCAGACGGGGATCCGGTTCCGCGGAGGGCGTCTCCTCTCCGGGCAACAGCCGCAGCACCGCCCGCTCCAGCAGGCCCGCCGCCGGAAACAGCGCCGCCGTACACAGCAGATTGAAGGCCGTGTGGATAACGGCCACCCCCGGCAGGGTCACGGCCCGGTCCAGAATGGCCGGAGCCGCCAGCAGCTTCACCAGCCAGAACACCCCCAGCCAGATACCCGCCCCGGCCAGGTTGAACAGCAGATGCACCAGAGCCGCCCGCCGGGCGCTGCGGCTGGCCCCCACGGAGGACAGCATCGCCGTGACGCAGGTGCCGATGTTCTGGCCCATGACGATGGGGATGGCGGCCCCCACCGTCACCTGTCCGCTGGCGGCCAGGGCCTGCAATATCCCCACCGAGGCGGAGCTGGACTGGATCACCGCCGTCAGCACCGCCCCGGCCAGCACCCCCAGCAGGGGGCTGCCGAAGGCTGTGAACAGCTGCCGGAACCCCTCCGCCCGGGCCAGGCCCGATACAGCGGCGGTCATGATCTCCATGCCCTGCATCAGAACGGCAAAGCCCAGCAGGGCCTGGCCGGTGTCCCGGCGGCTGCCCTTTCCGGCCAGATACGCCGCAATGCCCCACAGACTCAGCAGCGGCACAAAGCCCGCCGGGCGCAGCAGCCGCCCCAGGGTGCCGCCGCCCTCCAGCCCTCCCAGACTCAGCAGCCAGGGCGTCACCGTGGTGCCCACGTTGGTGCCCATGATGACCCCCACCGCCTGGCGGAGGGTCAGCATACCGGAGTTCACGAAGCCCACCACCATCACCATGGCCGCCGATGAGCTCTGCACCGCCGCCGTCACCGCCAGGCCCGTGAAGAACCCCGCCCAGCGGCTGCGGGTCATCCGCCGCAGCAGGCCCTCCAGCCGTCCCCCGGCCCGGCGCTGCAGCGCCTCCGCCATGATCTGCATGCCGAACAGAAACAGGCACAGTCCGCCCAGGGCGGTTAATCCGTCAAAAATGTCCATGCGCGCCTCCTCTCCCCTTTAGCATGCCCCGCTGCCGTCCGTCCAAATCGCAGGCATTTGTCCGTGTCGCGCGTACTTTTTGCCATTTTGTGTCGTTCGTGCAAATTACGCAGCCGCCGCCGGACAAATTTGTGGCTTTTCCCATCTTTACTTTATCTCGGTAGTGTGGTAGCGTATTAGCATACTAAATCGCCCGGTGATAGGGGCCGGGGAATGGAGGAAATCATGAAAAATATCATCCGCCGCGGACTGTGCCTGCTCCTGCTGCTGGCTATGACCGCCACCATGGCCGCCTGCGGCCCGAAGAACACCAACACCGGCACCGACGAGGAAACCATGGTCTACGCCGTGGAGGCCGGGTCCGCCGGTGAGGAGGTGGCCAAGGAGAAGGGCTGGACCGTCAACAGCGTCCAGGATCAGGCCGCCGCCATGATGGAGGTGGCCGCCGGCACCTCCGATGCCGCCGTCATCGACCTTGCTGATGGCCGGGGCCATGATCGGGCCGGACACCAGCTATCCCAACCTGACCTATACCGACAGCCTCACCCAGGAGGAGTACGGCATCGGCTGCCGCCAGGGCTCTGACCTGGCCGACTTCATCACCTCCGTTCTGGCCGAGGCCTATCAGGACGGCACCACCCAGACCCTGGCCCGGCAGTTCGGCATCCGGGAGGACCTGCTGGCGGAGATGCCCCAGACCGGCTATACCGAAGATGCCGGCGGCGACGTGGCTTATATCCGGGGCAAGGGCACCCTGGTGGTGGGCATCACGGAGTTTGCCCCCATGGACTATAAGGACGACAACGGCCAGTGGACCGGCTTTGACGCGGAGCTGGCCCGGCTGGTGGCCCAGCGCCTGGGGGTGGACGTGGAGTTCATCGTCATCGAGTGGGGCCAGAAGGTCAATGAGCTGAACAGCAAGGCCATCGACGTGGTGTGGAACGGCATGACCCTCACCGACGGCGTGCAGACCGCCCCATGACCTGCACCCCCGCCTACTGCCGCAACGCCCAGGTCATCGTGGTCCCCGCCGCATAAGGCCATGTTCTGGACCGTAACCCTATCCCTGCTGCAGGGGATGCGCCAGGCCGCCGTCCTGTTTGGGCTGACGTTGGCGTTCTCCCTGCCGCTGGGCCTGCTGGTGGCCCTGGGCTCCATGAGCCGCTGCCGCCCGGTGCGGGCGTTGTTCGACGCCCTGGTGTGGGTGATCCGGGGCACGCCTCTGGTGCTGCAGCTGATCATCATTTTCTACGGCCCCGGCCTGTGGTTCGGTCACAACATCTGGGGCAGCAACCGGATGCTGGCGTGCACCGTGGCCTTTGTACTGAACTACGCCTGCTATTTCTCCGTGATCTACCGGGGCGGCATCCAGGCCGTCCCGGCGGGTCAGCGGGAGGCCGGTCAGGTGCTGGGCCTCACCCGCCGCCAGATCTTCTTCAAAATCACCCTGCTTCAGGTGGTGAAGCGGATCCTGCCTCCCATGTCCAACGAGATCATCACCCTGGTGAAGGACACGTCCCTGGCCCGGATCATCGCCATCGTGGAGCTGACCAAGGCCGGTGAGGACTATGTGAAGACCGCCGGGATCACCTGGCCCCTGTTCTATACCGGGGTATACTATCTGCTGTTTGTGGGGCTTCTGACGCTGCTGTTCCGGTATCTGGAGCGCCGTCTGAGCTATTTCCGCTGAAAGGGGGGAGCATATGTCCTATCTGAGCGTTGCGCACCTGGAAAAATCCTTCGGCAGCACCCGGGTGCTGCGGGATGTGAGCTTCGACCTGCCGGAAGGGGCGACGCTGTCCGTCATCGGCTCCTCCGGCAGCGGGAAAACCACCCTGCTGCGGTGCCTGAACTTCCTAGAGCGGCCGGACGCCGGGGTGATCTCCCTGCGGGACCAGACCCTGCTGGACGGGTCCCGCCCCCCGGTGCGGGAGCGGGAGCTGCGGGAAAAGCGCCTGCATTTCGGTCTGGTGTTCCAGGATTTCAACCTGTTTCCACAATACACCGCCCTGGAAAACGTGACCCTGGCCAGGCGTCTTGCCAAGTTGCCCGGCGAATCGGAGGCGGACATCCGGGACCAGGGGGGCTGGCTCTGCTGGAGCAGATGGGCCTGTCCGACCGGGCGGGCCACTATCCCCACCAGCTCTCCGGCGGCCAGAAGCAGCGGGTGGCCATCGCCCGGGCTTTGTGCATGGAGCCGGACGTGCTTTGCTTTGACGAGCCCACCTCCGCCCTGGACCCGGAGCTTACCGGCGAGGTGCTGCGGGTCATCCGCCAGCTGGCCGACCGCCGCACCACCATGATCGTGGTGACTCACGAGATGGCCTTCGCCCGGGACGTGGCGGACCGACTGATCTTCATGGACGGCGGCGTCATCGTGGAGCAGGGGGACCCCCGGCAGGTGATCAACCATCCCCGGATGGAGCGCACCCGCCAGTTCCTTTCCCGGTACACCGGGGTATAAAAAACCGGACTCCGGCGTCTGCCGGAGTCCGGTTCAGCTTGTCAAAAAAGGCTTTTTTGACAAGTCTGAAATAAACGGCAAAAGGGGCTGCCTTCCCTCGCCTCCTAATAAGAAAACATAAGAAAGTCAGTAAAATCAATGTTTTCAAAGGCAGGGAGCACGGTACGAAGTCAAAAAATCTCATACTGACAGGCACGAAGGGCGCTGATTTTCACATCAGCGCCCTTTTCCTGTCCCCACGCCATAGGCAGCCGCCCTATGGCGTTTTTTCATATCCGTACCTATACCCACCCGAAAAATGTATCAATTAGGGTGCGAAAACCTCTGTTTTTTCCTCTCAGAGCGCCGCTTGAAAGGCGGCGTGGGTGTTTTCCCATGGGAAGCGTCCGAGAGGCATGACAGGGGCTTTTTTGCGCCAAAATCAACACTTTTCAAAACCAGAGAAAGGAGGCGCCGGATATGGCAGTTTTCCGCATCGAAAAGACCAGAGATTACACGGTCATGTCCAACTACCACCTGCGGGACAGGTCGCTGTCCCTGAAAGCGAAGGGGCTTTTATCTCTCATGCTGTCCCTGCCGGAGAATTGGGACTACACCATGAAGGGGGCTTGCCCGTATCTGCAAGGATGGCATTGACAGCATCAGCGGCGGCATCCGGGAGCTGGAGGCGCACGGCTATCTCGTCCGGGCGCGCGTCCGCAACGAGAACGGGCAGCTTGGCTCCATCGAGTACACCATTTTGGAGCAGCCGAAGGAGCCGGCACAGACGCCCGCGCCTATCCGGGAAAAACCTATACGGGAAAATCCAATACAGGTGAAGCCAATGTTGGATGCCCCAATTCAGGAGAACCCCGCCCAATTAAATACTAAAGAACAAAATAAAGAATTATCAATTACGCAAGGATCAAGTCCTATCCCATCAAGTCCCCCTACCCCCAGAGAAAAAAGCAGGATCGGACAGGACAGGATGCGGGAGCGCGAGAGCTACCGGGAGATCATTTTGGAGAACATCGACTACGATATCCTTACCCAGGATGAAAAGCTGGACAGGGACCGTCTGGACGAGCTGGTGGAGCTCATGGTGGATACCGTCTGTTCCAACCGGGAGATGATCCGTGTGGCCGGGGACGACTACCCCGCAGAGGTGGTGAAGTCCCGGTTCTTGAAGATCGACAGCTCCCACATCGAGTATGTGCTGGAACGGATGCGGGAGAACACCACCTATGTCCGCAATATCAAGAAATATCTGCTGGCGGCGCTGTATAACGCGCCGGTCACGATGGACAGCTACTACACATCCCTTGTCAGCCATGACCTGTACGGCAGCGGAGATCGGAGGTGAGCGCCTTGCAGGAAGAAATCACGCAGAAAACCCTTGCGCTTTGTGTGCAGGCCAGCAAAATGACCGCCCAGCTCTTGCAGCAGGCCATGAAGAAGGTGCTGGCGGATATGGAGAAGCACAAGACGAATCCGCAGCTCCGGCACGGCAAGCAGACGATCCGGCAGCTTATGAAGCATGGGGCCGGCGTGTCCAATATCGAGATCACGGACCAGAATATCAAGGCGTTCTCCGCTACGGCAAAAAAGTACGGCATCGACTTTGCCCTGAAAAAAGATACCACCGGGGAGATCCCCCGGTACCTGGTGTTCTTTAAGGGCAGGGACGCCGACGCGGTGACGGCGGCCTTCCGCGAGTTCTCCGCAAAGAATCTGGCGAAGGAGAAAAAGCCCTCCATCCGCAGGCGGCTGACCAAGGCCAAGGAGCAGGCGAAGCGGCAGGAGCTGGAGCGGGGCGAGAAGGTCAAAAACAGGGATCGGGGGCTGGAACGATGACGGGAAAGCTGAAAAAGGTCCTGCTGCCGAACCTTCCGTATCTGCTGTTCGTTTGGCTCTTTGATAAGCTCTGTCAGGCGGTGCGGCTCTCACCGGGGCTCAACGCTTCGGAAAAGCTGCTTCGTATCGCCCAGGGCTTCGCCGAGGCCTTCGCCTCCCTCTGGCTCAGCCTGCATCCTCTGGACCTGCTGCTGGGCGTTGCCGGGGCAGCGCTCGTCCGGCTGGCGGTGTATCTGAAAGCGAAAAACGCGAAGAAATATCGCCGTGGCGTTGAGTACGGCAGCGCGAGATGGGGCCGGCCGGAGGATATCGCGCCCTACATAGACCCCGTTCCCGATTGGAACATCCCTCTGACCCGGACGGAAAGCCTCACCATGACCAGCCGACCGAAGCAGCCGAAAGTATGCGAGAAATAAAAATATTCTCGTCATCGGCGGCTCAGGTAGCGGTAAGACAAGGTTTCTTTGTCAAGCCGTCTATGCTCCAGATGCACAGCTCCTATGTCATCACCGATCCCAAAGGGCAGCTCCTTGAAGGAGACGGGAAAATGCTCCTGCACGGTGGGCCGAAGCGGGACGAGAACGGAAAGCCGGTGCGGGATAAGCACGGCAGGATCATCTATGAGCCATACCGCATCAAGGTCCTGAACACCATCAACTTTTCCAAGAGCATGAAATATAACCCGCTGGCCTATGTGCGCTCCGAGAAAGATATCTCAAGCTGGTCAATGTCATCATTGCCAACACGAAGGGCGACGGCGAAAAGTCCTCCGAGGATTTTTGGGTCAAGCCGAGCGCTTTTATACTGCGCCCTGATCGGCTACATCTGGTATGAGGCGGAACCGGAGGAAAACAACTTCATCACCCTTCTGGAGCTGCTGAACGCCTGCGAAGCCAGAGAGGACGACGAGACCTATAAGAGCCCCGTAGATATCCTTTTTGACGATCTGGCGCAGGCGCAGCCGGAGCACTTCGCCGTCAAGCAGTATGTCAAATTCAAAATGGCGGCGGGCAAGACACTCAAAAGCATTTTGGTGAGCTGCGGCGCCCGCCTGCCTCCCTTCGATATCAAGGAGCTGCGGGACATTATGACGGAGGACGAATTGGAGCTTGACACAATGGGCGACCAGAAAACGGCGTTGTTCCTCATTATGAGCGATACCGATACCACCTTCAATTTCGTCATTGCCATGCTGCAAAGCCAGCTTTTCAACCTCCTGTGCGACAAGGCGGACGACCTCTACGGCGGCCGCCTGCCGGTCCATGTGCGGTGCCTCCTGGACGAGTTCGCCAACATCGGGCAGATACCCAACTTTGACAAGCTGATCGCCACCATCCGGAGCCGGGAGATCTCGGCTTCTATTATTTTGCAGTCACAAAGTCAGTTAAAGACCATCTACAAGGATGCCGCGGACACCATCGTGGGCAACTGTGACATCACCTTGTTTTTGGGAGGCAAGGAGAAATCCACCCTGAAAGAGATTTCGGAGCTGCTGGGCAAGGAGACCATCGACAGCTTCAATCAATCCGAAAATCGCGGCAGCCAGGTTTCCCACGGCCTCAACTATCAGAAATTAGGAAAGGAGTTGATGACACAAGACGAGTTGGCGGTGATGGACGGAGGCAAGTGTTTTTCATGCTTCGAGGGGTGCGCCCGTTTTTCAGCGATAAGTTTGATATGACGAAACATCCCGGCTACCAATACACTGCCGACGCCGACAAGAAGTACCTCTTTGATAGAACGGTACATGAAACGCAGACCGGCCATCGTGAAGCCGGACGAGCCTTTCGAGATGTACGAATTGAGCGCAAAAGAACTGGAACCCGACAACAACAATTCTACAAAACGAAAGGAAAAATGATTTATGGATTTCTTCAACAGTGCTATTGACGTATTGCAGACTCTCGTGATCGCCCTGGGCGGCGGCCTGTGCGTGTGGGGCGGTATCAACCTTCTGGAAGGTTACGGCCAGGATAACCCCGCTTCCAAGAGCCAGGGCATCAAGCAGCTGATGGCCGGCGGCGGTGTCGCCCTCATCGGTATGATGTTGATTCCCCTGCTTGCCGATCTGCTGTCCACCACCTGATGTTTCTCCAAACCCGGCGGGGGCTTTTGCTTTATAGCGGGAGCCCCCGCAAAGGAGGTGTGACCACCCCGTGATAATTGAAACGATCCAGGAGTGGTTCAAGGAGCTGCTGATCGACGGCATCATCTCCAACCTTTCCGGGACCTTTGACACCGTGAATACGAAGGTGGCCGAGATCGCAGGCGAGGTCGGCATGACGCCCTCCGGCTGGAACGGCGGTATCTTCAACATGGTCCGCAGCCTCTCGGAAACGGTCATTGTCCCCATTGCAGGCATCGTCCTCACCTTTGTCATGTGCTACGAGCTGATCCAGTTGATCGTCGAGAAGAACAACCTTCATGATTTCGACACATGGATTTTCTGTAAGTGGATTTTCAAGACCTTCTGCGCGGTGCTGATCGTCACGAACACCTGGAATATCGTTATGGCGGTGTTCGACGTGGCGCAGAGCGTGGTCGATCAGAGCGCAGGCGTCATCATCTCCGATGCTGTGATCGACATTTCCCGGCGTCGTGGGTGATCTGGAAACAACGCTGACGGACTGGAGCATCGGTTCTTTGCTGGGCCTGTGGTTTCAGAGCGTCTTTGTGGGCCTCTGCTCGCATATCCTCACCATTGCCATCTTCCTTGTGATCTACGGAAGAATGATCGAGGTGTATTTGACCGTGTCCGTGGGGCCGATCCCCTTTGCCACCATGGCCAACCGGGAGTGGGGGTCAGACGGGCAGAACTACTTGAAGTCCCTGCTGGCCCTGGGCTTCCAGGCATTCCTTATCATGGTCTGCGTGGGCATCTACGCGGTGCTGGTGCAGAATATCGCCGTGGGGGGATGATATTACCGTGGCAATCTGGGGAGTGCATGGGCTACACGGTGCTGCTGTGCTACACGCTGTTCAAAACCGGCAGCCTTGCAAAAAGCCTGTTCGGAGCGCATTAAAGGAGGTATCAATTTTGGCATACGTAACGGTCCCGAAGGACCTGACAAAAATCAAAAGCAAGATGCTGTTCGGCCTGACGAAGCGGCAGCTTGTGTGTTTCGGATCGGCGGCGCTTGTGGGAGTGCCGCTTTTCTTTTTGAGCAAGGGCAGCATGGGTACGACCTCGGCGGCGCTGTGCATGATCCTTGTGATGCTGCCCTTTTTCCTGTTTGCCCTGTATGAGAAGAACGGGCAGACCCCGGAGGCGCTGCTGGGCAATCTGATCCAGTGCAAATTCACCCGTCCGAAAAAGCGTGTCTATCAGACAAATAACGCCTATTCCGCTTTGGAAAAGCAGGCGGAGCTGGAGCGGACGGTGGGGCGGATCGCCTCCGGCGCGGGGAAAAGAGGCAAGGGCCGGCGCAGGCTCACACGGCAGGAGCGAAAGCAGATCGAGGCCGTCATCCGGCAGGCCAGGGGGGACGGCAAGAATCACACCGTACAGGCAAGCCTCCCCTTCCGCAATATGCACCCGGACGGTCTGTGCCGTCTGGACGACCGGCATTTTTCCAAAACCATCGCCTACGCCGACGTCAGCTACCGTCTGGCGGGGCCGGACGATCAGCGGGATATCTTTGAACGCCTCTGCGACTTCTATAACGGCTATGATCCCTCCATCGGCGTGCAAATGACCCTGAGCAGCAGCCACAAGGCCGGCGGCGGGGACCTGTTCCGCATGGCGGCCCAGGGGGACGAGCTGGACGGGATCCGCGCCGAGGCCTCCGGCATCCTGCAAACACAGTATGAGCGCGGCAGCAACGGCTATGTGAAAAGCAAGTATGTCACGCTGACCATCGAGGCGGAGAGCGTCCAGGCGGCGCGGGCAAGGTTTTCCCGCATCGAGGCGGACACCCTGAACCGCTTCAAGGTCATGGGCGCGGCGGCAAAGGTGCTGGACGGCAAGGAGCGTCTGGCACTGCTGCACGGCCTTCTCCATCCCAGAGGGGAGCCCTTCGCCTTTGAATGGGACTGGCTGGCGCCCTCCGGCCTGTCCGTGAAGGATTTTATCGCGCCTTCTTCCTTCGAGTTTGGGGAGACGCGGCGCTTCCGCATGGGCGAAATGTACGGCGCGGTGTCCTTCTTGCAGATATTGGCCCCGGAGATCCAGGACCGTATCCTCACGGACTTCATGGATGTGGAGGGAAACCTTTCTTATCACCATGCACGTCCGGGGCATCAACCAGAACGAGGCCATCAAAATGGTCAAGCGCAAGATCACCGATCTGGACGCTATGAAGATCCAGGAGCAGAAGCAGGCGGCCCGCAGCGGGTATGACTGGATATTCTTCCGTCCGACCTCTCCACCTACGGCGGCGCGGCCAAGATCTCCTGCAGGACCTACAGAGCCGGAACGAGCGAATGTTCAATCTGACCTTCCTGGTCATGCACATGGCGCCAACCAAGCAGAAGCTGGAGATCGCCGTTTCGCAGTCGGCCAGCGTCGCCCAGACCTACAACTGCATCCTCACCCGGCTGGACTTCCAGCAGGAGGACGGGCTTATGAGCAGCCTTCCCCTGGGCCTGAACCGTATCAAGATCGAACGCAGCCTCACCACTTCGGCGCTGGCGGTGTTCGTGCCCTTTGTCACCCAGGAGCTTTTCATGGGCGGGGAGTCCATGTATTACGGGCTGAACGCCCTGTCCGGCAACATGATTCTACTGGATCGCAAGCAGTCGCGCTGTCCCAACGGTCTGGTGTTTGGTACGCCGGGCAGCGGCAAGTCCATGAGCTGCAACGGGAGATCACCTATGTCATGCTGACCACGAAGATAATGTCATCATCTGCGACCCGGAGGATGAATATTCCCCGCTGGTGAAGCGGCTGGGCGGTCAGGTGATCCGGCTGTCCCCGTCCAGCACCGACTATGTGAACCCCCTGGATATCAATCTCAACTACTCGGACGAGGAAGAACCCGCTGGCGCTGAAAAGCGATTTTGTCTTGTCCTTCTGCGAGCTCATTATGGGCAGCAAGACCGGGCTGGAGGCCATCGAGAAAACCGTCATTGACCGTGCGGTACAGATGATCTACCAGCCCTATTTTGCCGACCCCAGACCGGAGAATATGCCCATCTTGGGCGATTTGATGGAGGCACTTCTGGCGCAGGGCATCCCGGAGGCCGACCGGGTGGCCCAGGCGCTGGACCTGTATGTGAACGGCTCTCTCAACTTCTTCAACCACCGTACCACCGTGGATATCCGCAACCGCCTTGTCTGCTTCGACATCAAGGGGCTTGGCAAGAACCTGAAAAAGCCCGGTATGCTCATTGTCCAGGACGCGGTGTGGAACACCGTCACCATCAACCGGGCCATGGCCGGTCTACCTGGTATTTCGTGGACGAGTTCCATCTTCTGCTGAAGGAGGAACAAACCGCAGCGTACAGCGCCGAGATTTGGAAACGGTTCAGAAAGTGGGGCGGCGTGCCGACCGGGGCGACGCAGAACCCCAAAGATCTGCTTTCCTCCCCGGAGATCGAGAATATTCTGGAAAACAGCGATTTCATCTATATGCTCAACCAGGCTGCCGGCGACCGGAAGATACTGGCGGAGCGGCTGAACATCTCCCCGGAGCAGCTTGCCTATGTGACCAATTCCGAGCCGGGCCACGGGCTGCTGTTCTTCAACAATGTCATCCTGCCCTTTGCGGACGACTTCCCCAAAAATACGGAGCTTTACAAGCTGCTCACCACCAAACCCAGCGAGGTGGAGCACGCGGCGGAAACGGAGGCATGAATATGAAAAACAAACTGTATGTCATCAACGGCAAGACCTATCTCTCCCATATCAACGATGAGGTCCACCTGTATGGGCTCCTCCACCAGCTCGCTTTTCTGGCTGGCCGCATCAAGGATGAGGAGGATGTGTTCCATGTGCTGGATACGGCGAAGCGGTACGGTGAGATCGCCGAGGAGAAGTTCCAGAGCTGGGGCATCCCCGGCCGCTACCTGGTGTTCGGCGACCCCAAGGATTTGAAGGGGCTCATGGACAAGGAACTGGACGAGGTGGAGGTGGTCCCGGAGGAGGAGCCGAAGCCCAAGAAATATCGGGATGAGTACATCATCCCCGGCAGCGGTTTCCGTATGCTGGTGGGCGACATCTACAACCTGATCGTTCTCTATCACTCCCTGGCTCGCTGCCTGTCGGAGGCGGAGACGGAGAAGGATTTTCTCCGCTTGAAAAAGCGGGCCGGCAATTATGAGAAAGAGATGAAGCGGATCTACCGCAGCCTGGGTCTCCCGGAGGTCAGCGGCGTTGCGCATGATACCCTGGAGGAGGCCATCATCAAGCGTCATAACCTGATTCCGCTGGAGGAAGTGGAGGACGATCCCCAGGATGACGGTCTTGAAGGGGATGAGGTATGGAGCGACTGACCCATGTAAGCCTGTTCTCCGGCATCGGCGGTCTGGACCTTGCGGCGGAGGCAGCCGGATTCGAGACCGTTTGCCAATGTGAATGGGCGGACTACCCCTATTCTATCCTGGAGCGGCACTGGCCGGATGTGCCGAAGTTCCGGGACATCACCACATTTACGAAGGAGGCGTTTTTTGAGAAAACAGGACTTGAAACAGTCACCATCATTTCCGGCGGCTTCCCCTGTCAGCCCTTTTCCACCGCAGGAAAGCGGCGGGGCTTTGCGGATGAACGCTACCTGTGGCCGGAAATGTGCCGCGTTATTGCCGAACTGCGGCCCCGTTGGGTGCTTGGGGAAAATGTTGCTGGCTTCATCAATATGGGGCTCGACAAAACGATTTTTGACCTGGCAAAAGCGGGATACGCTGTTCTCCCATTCGTATTTCCGGCTTGCGGCGTCGGCGCATGGCATGAGCGCCAGCGAACTTTTATCGTCGCGGCTGATGTTTCCCACGCCCCTTGCCTCCGACAACAACACCTGTAGGACGCGCCAACCTGATGTAATTGGATCTTCCGTGAACAAAGGGCAATCTGAACCAGCCACTGA
>VOFK01001046.1_pt1 | contig 16836 bp, 31 predicted proteins | sample 5384121 | NCBI WGS metagenome assembly VOFK01 (sample SAMN12384730, study PRJNA508395) | human gut metagenome | isolation source: healthy gut J | host: Homo sapiens
CCAGTGAAATTGCAAGAAACGATATTCAGTGAATGGAGACAAATTTGGATGGAAACACAGCAAGAAGTAACGGATTTTACATATTCTCCCGCAAATTCTTCAGACGAGGTGATCGTGGCATCAACCGGTGTCATTGGACAGAAGCTTCCGATTGAACCGATCCGTGATCATGTGCAGGAGCTGGCACGCGGACTTTCTCCACAGAATCATGGAAAAGCAGCAAATGCCATCATGACAACCGATACCTATGCCAAGGAGACCGCGGTTTCTTTACGCTTGACGGGAAGACCTGTACATGGTTGGCGGTATGGCAAAAGGAAGTGGCGATCCATCCGAATATGGCTACCACGTTAAATTTTTGTTACAACCGATGTTGCGATTTCCTCAGAAATGATCCAGAAAGCACTTTTCTGAGATTGTAAAGGTGACGTACGATTGTCTGAGCATTGATGGAGATACTTCTACCAATGATATGGTCAGTATTCTGGCAAACGGCATGGGCAGAAAATACGCCAGTCACAGCAGAGGAGAGGATTATGATACGTTCCGTCAGGCGCTGTATCAGGTACTCATGACGCTGACCAAGATGCTTGCCAAGGACGGTGAGGGAGCATCGAAGATGCTGGAGTGTACCTGTAGCGGTGCGCCGGATCAGATACCGCAATCATTTTGCAAAGAGTGTGATCCGTTCCCCACTGTTTAAGTGTGCAATGTTTGGGGGAAGATGCCAACTGGGGACGTATTTTATGTGCAATCGGTTATGCGGATGCGGAGTTTGATATCAACAAAGTGGATGTGGATCTGGCATCGTCAAGGGAACCATTGCCGTATGCAGAAATGCTGCCGGTGTAGATTTCTCTGAGGAGAAAGCAAAAAAAGAAATCTTAGAGGAAGATGAAATTTATATCAATATTGATCTGCATCAGGGGAGGCATCTGCCAAAGCCTGGGGATGTGATCTGACGTATGATTATGTAAAAATTAATGGAGACTATCGTAGTTAATATATAGCAAAATAAATTATTTGACTAGATAGTCATTACTGGAAGGGAAGGAATGACATGGAAAAGAAAATCGGTTTTATCGGCTGTGGAAATATGGGAACAGCCATGATACAAGGGAATTTTGGAATCGGAAAATGCCCTCCGCAGGAGATGATGATTTCTGTCGTACGAAGAAAACGCTGGAAAAGAAAGCACAGTTCGGAGTGCAGATCAGTACGGACAACCGGGATGTGGCAGCATTTGCAGATATTATTTTGTTTGTGGCAGTAAAGCCACAGTTTTATGCCGAAGTGTTAGAGGAAATCAGGATCTTCTTACAGAGGAGCAGATTCTGGTATCCATCGCGCCGGGAAAGACACTGGTATGGTTTGATGAAGTGCTCGGACGAAATTTAAAAGTGATTCGTACGATGCCGGAACCCCCATCTATGGTCAAAGAAGGCATGATGGTATGTGTGCGGGAGCACGTGTGACGGATGAGGATATGGCTCTGGTGCGGGATCTCTGCAGTGGATTTTTCACAGACGGAAGTCATTCCGGAGCATCTGATGGATGTGGTTACTGCCGTCAGCAGGGAAGCTCTCCGGCCTATGTATTTATGTTTATTGAAGCCATGGCAGATGCAGCAGTGGCTGGTGGAATGCCGAGACAGCAGGCGTACAAATTTAGCAGCACAGGCGGTACTTGGAAGTGCAAAGATGGTTCTTGAGACAGGGAAAACATCCGGGAGAACTTAAAGATATGGTATGCTCTCCGGCAGGAACCACCATTCAGGCAGTGCGTGTGCTGGAGGAAAAAAGGCATGCGCAGCAGCGTGATCGAGGCAATGATGAAGTGCCTGGATATCTCCCGCAATATGTAAAACCGTTTACTTGCTTTTTCTGTTGAAAATGTGTAGAATAGAACCATCAACAGATTTAGGAGAGAAGGAAATATATGAGTCAGGCAAAGGTAGATAAATATAAGAAAGAAAAAAGCCAATCGTAAAAAAGAGATGGCAAAAGCAGAAACGGAAAAAAATCATTGGTATCATCTGTGGATGTGCAATTTTTTAGTTGCCATCGTTGGATGGGTCGGTTATACCGGATACAATTATTATGAGGATAATAAGCCGGCACAGACGTATTATACCAATACTTCTGCATTGTCCAGCTACGTGAGTGGATTAAACACAGAGGCACAATAAGATCTGCTTATCAGATATTTGCATGTGGGGCATCACCGATCGGGTGATGCCTTTTCCAATGCCTCGGATACTGCACCGATGAGCAGACGACAGGTATACTGGTTGTTTTTTGGAATATGTAAGATCCGTAAGGGACTGGCTGGAAATAATCTGTTTTGCCAGTTCATCGAGCGTAGGACGGACCAATGGGTACATGGTTTCTACAGTTTCATCCAGATGAACCATGGTGATTTCGTTGATATGGTCTTCGTCGACAGATACCTGTACATCGAACGGATTTCCGTCAATCATGACAGAAGAGGTATAGACACCCGGAACGTACATGGTTTCCACCGCTTCGTTGTCTGCGGACTGTTTGTGGGAACTGCCAAGCAGGATTCCAAGGAAGATCACAAAGCAGGATACCAAGTCCTGTGATGACACCTGCAAACACAAGTTTTTTTTCATATGAAGAACGACAATTCTGGTTTTTGCACTCATTTGTTACCTCCATTTCCAGCTTTGGTATATTCTATGCAGGAATACACATTCATGCGTTTAATTTTAAACTTCCGATTGGTATAAATTTTCCAAAATGTATAAAAAATTCAAAAAAAGTGGTTGACAGAAGAGCATGTATCTGTTATTATCTTATCTGTGCTCACGAGAGAGCTTACATATGCGATAGTGGCGTAGTTGGTAACGCGCGACCTTGCCAAGGTCGAGACCGCGGGTTCGAGCCCCGTCTATCGCTCTCAAAAGTAAATATTTGCATATGCGATAGTGGCGTAGTTGGTAACGCGCGACCTTGCCAAGGTCGAGACCGCGGGTTCCGAGCCCCGTCTATCGCTCTTGAAAAAGCAGCTGGAAACATAGAGGATATGGGTTCGGCTGTTTTTTTTTATCATTCCGCAGGTTTTGTCTATTGTAAAAGGACGCGTTTTATTTATAATAAAGGCAGGGGTAAAAAAGAGGGCAAAAACAAATGAAAACGAGGTTTGGGAGGTGCATCAGATGAAGAGTGCAAGATCGTTTAAAGAGTTCGAAGCACTGAATGGAATCAGCATGGAGGAGGTACTGACAGTGTTTGAGGCAGTGTCAGAAGCATTTCCGATGATTGTGGCAGCAAATCTTACAAAAAAATACATATACCATGATCAAGGATGACGGATTTCTGGCAAATGACATGCCGAGCAGTGGAAAATATGATGATCTGATTGATGTCGGGGTGGAAAACATACACCCGAATTACCAGCGTGCGTTTCTGGACAATTTCTCCAGGGAACGTCTGTTACAGATGCTGGGGCAGGGACGGAAAGAAGTCTGCGTCAAGCTGGAACAGAAGGGACGGGGGGAGACCGCTGGCATTGGGTATCTACACATGTGATCCGTTTGAGCGACAAAGATGGGGATGTGTGTCACGTCGGCATTAATAAATTTCTGGACGAATGCAGCAGTTGTGGAGAACAGCAGAGAGTCTGCCGTGCTCCGTACTGAATTTATTCCTTGTCGTTCTCGGAACCGCTGCCTGTTTTATTGCGGGAGCGGTAAAAAGAAAAATCCGCAGATGGACAGGGCGATCATGACGGCAAACATCAGAATGACAAATGTGTAATCCGCTTTGTTTAATTCGTTGCCGCTTAAGACAGAAAGAAAAGATTGCCGGCATACGGCCAACTGCACAGATAATGATCCAGTGGGAAAGCTTTATGTCGGTCAGTCCGACGAGATAAGATAACAGGTCTTTGGGAGTTCCGGGTATGAGGAAGAGCAGAAAAATGATGCTCTCCGAACGCCTGGAACTTTTTAATATTTTTACAGATTCTATTTTTTCACGGCTTACAAACAATTCCACAAACTTCATGCCGAAACGGCGCACAAACAGAAAGATGATGACGCTTGCAGTTGTCATGGCAAAATCACAGATCAGTGTACCACGGATTACCCCGAAAGCGTATCCGGCACCAATTTCAAAAGGACCACCGGGAATTACCGCAAGGAGTACCTGCAGGATGTTCATTCCAATAAAACCAAGGACTCCCCATATTCCTTTGTCATTGACCCAGACACGGAATTGTTTGGGATCCGATACAAAATGAACCAGGGGACGCCCGATAAAATATCCGATCAGGATTACAAAAACAATGGTAATGATAGCCAGTATCCGTTTGATTTGTTTTGTTTTTCTCGTTGTGATTATCCAAGTCGAACACCTCCTATTTTAAGTTCATTCTAACCGTAACTATAGGCTTTTGGTGAAAACTTGTCAATTCTTATCGGAAAATCATTTGCTTTTACCGGTAAAATTCTTATAATAGAAAAATGGAGGGAAAATTATGTTATTTTATCTTGCTCCGATGGAGGGAATTACGGGATATATTGTGCGCAATGCTTATGCACATTATTTTCCATATATAGATAAATATTTTACACCGTTTATCCCGGCAGCAAAAAATGAGCAAAAAAAATAAAGCGGGATCTGGCAGCGGAAAATAATGAGCAGATCCGGCTGGTGCCGCAGCTGATCGGAAACCGTGCCGATGAATTTCTGATGATGATTCGGCAGCTGGAAGAGTTGGGATTTACCAGTGTCAATCTTAATTTTGGCTGCCCGTCCGGAACCGTTGTCTCGAAAAGAAAAGGCCGGATTTCTGGCAGATCCGAAAGAACTGGAAATGTTGCTGGAAGAAGTGCTGGAGAACAGTCCACTTGCGGTATCGGTAAAGACCAGAGTCGGAATCAAAGACCCGGATGAGTGGGAAGCTCTCTGCGGTGTCTATGCAAAGTTTCCGCTGGAAGAACTGATTATTCATCCGCGCCTGCAGAACGATTATTACAGCGGAACACCGCGGATGGAAACATTTGCCCGTGCTCTGGAGCAGATCCATGTGCCGCTCTGTTACAATGGAGATATATGCAGTGTGGAAGATTATAAGAAAGTGACAGCTGCTTTCCCAGCTATTGATCGCATCATGATCGGCAGGGGATTACTGGAAAATCCCGGACTGGTCGGAGAAATCAAAGGAAACCCACCGGCAGATAAAAGCCAGGCTGCGGGCGTTCCATGATGAAATTTTAGAGGGATGTCTGGATACTTTCCGTGCGGAAAAAGATGTCGTTTTTCATTTGAAAGAAATCTGGTTTTATCTGACAAAGTCATTTCCGGACAGAGAGAAATATTTAAAGCTGATCCGGAAATGCCAGTCTCTGCAGGAGTATAAACTGATAGTACAGCAGATTTTCTCATAGACATTTTGATAGAATAAGGTATAATGAAAAGTAAAAGTCAGGACAAGAGATAGGGGATTAACAATGAGTTTAGCAGATAAAAATATTTGTAACTATGTGTCAGGATATTCTGGAGAACGGGACAAGTACCGAGGGCGAAAAGGTACGGCCGCACTGGGAGGATGGTACAAGTGCCTATACGATCAAGAAATTTGGCGTGGTGAACCGTTATGATCTGTCGAAAAAGAGTTTCCGGCAATCACACTGCGCAAGACGGCAATCAAGACCTGTACGGAAGAAATGCTGTGGATCTGGCGCGCAAATCCAACAATATCCATGATCTAAACAGTACGGTCTGGGATGAATGGGCGGACGAGGATGGTTCCATCGGAAAAGCGTACGGCTATCAGCTGGCACAGAAACATCAGTATAAAGAGGGCATGATGGATCAGGTGGACCGTGTGATCTACGATCTGAAGAACAATCCCTTCAGCCGTCGCATCATGACCAATATTTACGTGCATCAGGACTTTCATGAGATGAATCTGTATCCCTGTGCCTACAGTATGACATTTAATGTGACACAGAAAGAGGGAGACGAAACAAGCTGACTTTGAATGCTATTTCTGAATCAGCGTTCCCAGGATGTGCTTACTGCAAATAACTGGAATGTATGCCAGTACGCAGTGCTGATGCATATGCTGGCACAGGTATGTGATATGCAGGTGGGTGAACTGGTGCATGTCATTGCGGACGCACATATCTATGACCGGCATGTGGAACTGGTAAAAGAGCTGATTACGCGTAAAAAGCAGCATCCGGCACCGAAGTTCTGGCTGAATCCGGAGATCAAAGATTTTTATCAGTTTACACCGGATGATATCAAAGTGACCGATTATGTGACCGGTCCGCAGATCAAAAACATTCCGGTGGCAATATAGCAGTCAGGAGGGAGAAAATCATGAATATCATTGCAGCAGTAGATAAAAATTGGGCAATTGGAAAAAAATAATGAGCTTCTGGTACGGATTCCGATGGATCAGAAATTTTTCCGCGAGACAACAACCGGGAAAGTTGTCGTGATGGGACGAAAGACGTTGGAGGAGTTTTCGAATGGTCTTCCGTTGAAAAACCGCACCAATATTGTGTTGACACATAATCCGGCGTATCAGGTTAAAGATGCGATTGTCGTGCATTCCATGGAAGAGCTGCACAGGGAACTGGAAAAGTATGATACCAATGACGTCTATGTGATTGGCGGACAGAAAAATATATGAGCAGCTTTTTTGGATGAGTGTGATGTTGCACATATTACAAAAAAATCGACTATGCATATGACGCGGATGCGTATTTCCCGAACCTGGATGAAAAACCGGAGTGGAAAATTACAGCAGACAGTGAAGAACAGACATATTTTGATCTGGAATTTTATTTCTATAAATATGAAAGAGTGCAGAAGTAATGAGTGATTTTATCTTTAGCGTCAATGTCACATTTCCTATTTTTTTGGTGATGGTTATAGGCTGGGTACTGCATCAGATCGGTATGCTGGATGAGCATTTTGTCACCGTGGCAAACCGTTTCAATTTTAAGGTGACACTGCCGTTTATGCTGTTTCGGGATATTGCTTCCGTAGAAATATCAAAAAGTATTTGATCTGAAATTTGTATTGTACTGTGCAATTGTCAGCAGTATCTGTTTCTGGGGCATCTGGGGGGGATCAGTAAATTTGCGGTCAAAGATGACAGTATCCGTGGTGCGTTTGTACAGTCTTCGTTCCGAAGCAGTGCAGCCGTCATGGGAATGGCATTTATCAACAATATTTACGGATCTTCTGCCATGGGTCCGCTGATGATCGTGGGAGCGGTTCCGCTGTACAATGTGTATTCCGTTATTGTACTGACATTTGAGGCGCAGGACGAGGAAGGAAAAACGGGATAAGGGAAAAATCAAGCAGGCATTGGTCAATATCGTGAAAAATCCGATTATTGATTCGATTTTTCTGGGACTTATCGTTTCCCTTCTGGGGATTCATTTTCCGACCATTGTCAATAAGACGATTAACTCTGTTGCACAGCTTGCAACACCGCTGGCACTGATTGGTGATCGGTGCGGGATTTGAGGGGCGCAAAGCTATCGCAAAGATCAAACCGACGTGCTGGGCAGCTGCCATCAAACTGGTGATCCAGCCACTGGTCTTTTACCGGTAGCAGCTTATATGGGATTTTCCGGGGAAAAGATTATTGCAATTTTAATTATGCTGGCATCCCCGACAACGCCAAGCTGTTACATCATGGCAAAGAGTATGAAAAATGATGGGGTTCTGACGGCGAGTGTTATTGTTGCAACGACGTTGTTTGCGGCATTTACGCTGACGTTCTGGATCTTTTTACTTCGCACATTTGACTGATATAGGAGGATATCATTTTTATGGATATTACAGGAAGAAAATTATTCGTAAAGGCTCTGGAGGAAGAAGGGGTAGACACTATCTTTGGGTACCCGGGCGGAACCGTTACGGATTTATTTGATGAATTATATAAGACTGACAGTATCAACCTGATCCTGCCGCGGCATGAGCAGGGACTGATTCATGAGGCAAGAAGGATATGCAAAGTCTACCGGACGGGTGGGCGTATGTCTGGTAACGAGCGACCGGGAGCAACCAATATCATTACCGGACTGGCAGATGCCCATTATGACAGCATTCCGCTGGTATGTTTTACCGGACAGGTGCCGCTTGGACTGATCGGAAACGATGCATTTCAGGGAAGTGGACATTGTTGGTATGACGAGAAGCATTACCAAGTATGGTGTGACGGTGCGAAGACAGGGGAAGACCTCGGAAAGATTATTAAGATGGCATTTTATATCGCCCAGACCGGGAAACCAGGGACCGGTACTGATTGATATTCAAAGGATATCCAGACGGCATCCGGATCGGCAGAGTACCCTTCCCATGTGGATATCCGTGGATATAAGCCGATTCACGGGGGTACATATCGGACAGTTGAAGAAAGCTTATAAAATGCTTAAGTCTGCAAAGAAACCTCTGATTCTTGCCGGCGGAGGTGTCAACATCAGCCATGCGGGAGAGAAGCTGAAGAAATTTATGGAAAAAGAAAATGTTCCGGTTGTCACAACAATCATGGGCAAAGGCGAAAGTGCCGACCACACATCCGCTGTATATCGGAAACTGTGGAATGCATGGAAAGTACGCAGCCAATATGGCAGTTATGGAATGTGATCTGCTCTTTTCCATCGGTACCCGTTTCAATGACCGGATTACCGGAGATTTAAATGAATTTGCACCGCATGCACAGATTGTACATATTGATGTGGATACGGCTTCCATCTCGCGTAATGTGGTTGTGGATGTGCCGGTGGTTGCAGATGCAGGTGTGGCGCTTGAAAAAGCTGTTAGAGTGGGCAGAGAAAAGGATACGGCAAAGTGGCAGGAACAGATTCACAGGTGGGAGAAAGAGAATCCGCTTGCAATGCGCAGAGACCATGGGATCAGTCCACAGATGATCATGGAGCACATCAATGCACAGTTTCCACACAGTATTTATGTGACGGATGTCGGGCAGCATCAGATGTGGGCAACCCAGTATCTGGAACTGGACGAGCAGAGTCAGCTCATCACATCCGGCGGACTGGGAACGATGGATTCGGATTTCCGGCCGCAATCGGAGCAAAAATTGCAAACCAAAGAAACCGGTCGTGTGTATCACGGGAGATGGCGGATTTCAGATGAATATTCAGGAGATGGCAACGGCGGTAACACAGGGTACCGGAATTACGATCTGTCTGCTGAACAATAATTATCTTGGCATGGTCCGCCAGATGCAGGAATTGTTTTATGGAAAGCGTTACAGTGCGACCTGTCTGCGTCGGCGTCCATCCTGTCCGGTGGATGGGACCAAATGATCGGTGTCCGGAATATGTTCCGGATTTCGTGAAACTGGCAGAAAGCTATGGAGCATACGGAACCGTGTAGAGAAGGAAGAAGACATTGATGCAGCGTTTGCGGAGGCAAAGAAGCATACGGATGCAACCGACGATCATTGAATTTATGATTGCCACCGATGAACTGGTACTTCCGATGGTAAAGAGCGGAAACCGATGAGTGAAATGATTTTAAAATAGGAGGAAAGCAATGTTCTGAAATGAAAAAGCGCTGGATTGCATTGTATGTAGAAAATGATGTAGGTGTACTTTTTGCGAAGGTTTCCGGACTGTTTTCCGGAAAATCCTACAATTTACAGTCACTGACGGTTGGTACGACGGAAGATGAGACGGTTTCCCGTATGACGATCAGTGTGGCGAGTGATGATATCACGTTTGAGCAGATCAAAAAGCAGTTAAATCGTATGGTTGAGGTAATCAAGGTGATCGACCTGACAAATGTTCCGCTTCGGTTAAAAAAGAGCTGATGTTTGTCAAGATTATGGAACTGAATGAGACACAGATGACGGAAGTGTTTCAGATTGCACAGGCCATGCGTGTGGATGTGGTGGATATCGGAATTGGCAGTGTTATGCTTGAGTGCAGAAGAACAGAGCAGAAACATGACGATCTGATTGCCATCTTAAAAGAAAAAGTTTAAGCATATTTTCCGTTGTGCGCGGAGGTTCGGTTGCTATCGAATCAATCAGCACAGAGCAGATAAAAATGCTGCCCGTGGTGGTCTTTGGCCACTGCGGACAGCGTTTTTAAATGAAAGGACCGTTAAGATTAACGGGCAGTTACTTCGACAATCTCTCCGACATACATCATATGCATATCGTGATCGCTGTACCATTTATCCATCAGTGTGGAATCGGTAAAACTGTCTTCGCTGACCGGTACGGCAGCCATCTTTTCTGCATAAAAATACCAGATTGGCTTCATCCGGATAAAGGAATGTCATGCCGGAATGCCTTTGTCAGTCCGGCAGCGGCGAATTTGTCTTCTTTCTCCGCGGCGACTGTGACTGCCGCAGTAATTTAACGCATCGCGGTAGTCTTCATTCAGGAAAGACAAAGAGAACAGACCTCCGTTGTCTAAAAATTCTTTGGTATAGCGGGAATCACGGATAAAAATAAATACAACGTTTTTTCCCCAGAGGACGCCTACACCTCCCCAGCTGACGGTCATAGTGTTGCATCTGGTTTTGTCTCCGGCGGAAACTAAAGCCCATTCTTTTCCTATTTTGGTAAATGGGTTGAATTCCATCTTATCGATTGGATATGGTTGAAATGTGTGCATAACAAGCCTCCTTTTTTATTGTTTTGTATTTAGGCGATTGCGAAACGCTCTTCTGCGCCTGCCGCCGCTTACACGGTCGGACGCGCTTTTTAGACAGAATTGCTGAATTTACAGGAATCCGCTTCTGCCTTAATTTTTGTGTCCGGGCATCGCTTCGACTGTTTCTGCGGTCTGTCGGTCTGCCGGGGACACCGTTCGCGAATTTCTGGTCTGCCTAAAGAGGAAACCTTCGAAACGTTTATTACGCCCACTCCCCATTTGTCTTGATATATATTTTGTTTTAAACATTTTACCCTGTGACTGCGCAAATAGAACCGTGGGCGCGCTTATTCGAAGCTTCCCTCTCTAAGGCAGACCAGAACGCGCTCAAACGGTGTCCCCGGCAGACCGACAGACCGCAGAAACTGTTGAACGTTGGACGGACAGCAAATCATCGAAAAAGGCAGAAGCGGATTCCTGTAAATTCGTAATTTGGATAATTGCGCGTCCGACCGTGTAAGCGGCGGCAGGCGCAGAAGAGCGTTTCGCAATCGCCTGATTTATTTTATGTATCAACAGTATAACAGTGTAACCTTTTTTTTACAAGATGCATACTATGAATCAAATGCAGCTGTCTGGAACTGTTTGATGCCACTGCAGAGAAACGTGGCAGGTTTTCTGGCAGGAAGAGAGGGAGATCATGTATGGATCAGAATAGAGTGGAAAATCAGGTGGATGAGGGAACGCTTCAGATTCACCTGACAAATGCTTCGACGGGAATTCCGGTGAAAGGAGCAAGGATTACCATATCTTATACGGGAGGTGCAGCAGGTGCTAGAGGAGGTGGATACCGACGATTCTGGAAACACCTGAGAAGATTACGCTTGATGCTCCTCCACTGGAGTACCCATGGAGCCGGGTGAAACCAGCCATATGCGGAATATACGATCAAGGTGCAGGCCACAGGCTATCGGGACATTACGGTTTCGGCGATCAATATCCTGTCCGGGGAAAGATGCGACGCAGGAAGTGGTAATGGAGGCACAGGATGCGCCGGGCGATCCGATTGATACGATCGTGATTGATGCACATACCCTGTATGGAGAATATCCACCGAAAATTCGGAGAGTGAGATTAAGACGGTGGAAGAAAATGGGAGAAATTGTCTTACCTGGCCGATGCCACAATCCGTGCCAATGTTGAAGCTAGTTATAAGTCATTTTACTTTAAACCGGGTTTATACGGAATGGTACTGCGGTATGTAAGCTTACCATCACAGCTTTTTTCTGTAACTGTCTGTTTTCCACATCCTCCAAGTCCTGAAATGCACGCACACATCATAAGTAAAATCCATCTCTTCTTTCATCATTTTTCCCTCTCCTTTACCAGATCCAGTGTTTATATATTTTTTTCAATTTCTTCTTTTTTGGATTGTATCTCCAGCCAGCACATATACGCTGTTTCCATATTCCCCCCATATGCCCAAAATGTCTCATCCGTATACCGATATAGAAAAACAGTCATTCCGTTTATTCTGATTTGTTCCACAGAATTATAATTTGTGTCAAAAATCATTTTCTCATTTGTCACAATTGTTTGCTGGAAAATCAAATGCTTTTTGTCATTTCCATATTCCAAAACGGATGTGGTATCCGTAATTTTTTTCTTCGTTCAGCCGATAGTTGTCTGGAAGATACTGCGGTTTTAAAATAGCATCGGAAATCTTCTCTTCGTCCGATTCATAAGAGTAAATACTGATGTTACCATCCAGCACCATTTTTATCGTATGAAAAACCGTACCCGGTAAGCCTCCACACTCATCGTGACGGTGAGTGCTCCCACAAGTTATCAACAACCGCTGCTGCCGCAATTTTTCTGTGTGATTTTCTTCAACTGTTTTTCGGCATACATATACTTTCTCTTTCTGTATCAGCCGCTTCATACGCTTTCTGAATTTATCTGAAAAAAAACGTAATTTTTTTGCGTGCACACTTCCAGTTGCCGTACCATTGCTGCATCAACGATCGGCATTTTTTCATAAAGCCATTCGTCCGTTACTTTCATTCGGTATCTCCCTTCTTGATTTTTTCCAGTTCTTTTTCATTAGCCGTTTTCCTCTGGCAATCCGCTGCCGTATCGTCCCCTCCCCGAAGTCCGCATATTCTTGCAATCTCCCGGTTTTCCAGATGTGCGGAATATTTTAACAGAAATATATCTCTGTATTTTGGTGGAAGATTTTTTAAAATATCTAACACTCCATGTTCTTCCTCCGGTGCCATATAAGTAAGCTGCCCGGTTTCTTCTGGAAGTTCATCCATATAGATTTCCCTGCTTTGTAACCGGTTTCTTCTGCGGTAAAGATCAATGGCTGCATGTTTTGTAATCGTAATCAGATAACGTTTCGTGGCAGTCTCCTCCGGCTGTCCGACGTTTTCCATATGTTTTGCCACCCGTACAAATGCTTCCTGCACGGCATCTTCTGCCAACTGGTAATCATGCAGAATATCCGCCGCCACTTTCAACATCAGATAACGATAGTTTTCGTACAGGATCACAAATTTTTCGTTTTTTCTTCGGGTGTGTCCACCATCATCAGTAAAATCACGCGCGTTCCTCACTTTTGTTTTTATCTCTGTTAACTATAACGAACCTGTCGGTTCCATTGTTATATTTTCAGACAAAAATAAAAAGACATCCGGTTCCTTCCATTTGTCCATTGAAAAAGTATCGCTGTAGCGATATCCTCGATTTTACCGCCAATACCCGCGATCTAGACATTGATGTCGTAAAATTTGCGCGTGTCTTAGGCTGTAAAACAGAAGACTCGTTACAAATATAGTAAAAACCGCCGCGGAAATCCCGCATGGCGGTCTTTTTCACACTTATATAAAATGAAATTATTTGCACATCTCAGCCTTTAAAACAACTCATGCATCAATCAAATAAAGAATATTTTTTCTGCCCCACATTTGATACTACACATAACAATGCCCCATAATTTGGAGTAACATTTTTGTTAATGGCAAGAAAAACACGTTTCGCCTTCACCTATATAATACACATCGCTTACGCTGTAATATTCTGCGGTCTCCACCCCCATCGGTTCTGTTTTCGGATTCCAGCTTTCTTTTTTATCTAATTGATTCTTTTGTTGTTTTGTTTTCAAATCATACTGCAACTGTTTTTCATTATCACTTAGCTGGATATACCGTCCATCCTTCGATACATGAATAAATGTTGCATCATCTCCCTGTAATCCCTTAAAAATGATTTTTTTTCAAAATCAACATAATCCGTCAGGTCTGAAGAGGAAAGATCATAAACATACACCCCCCATATTGTCATAAACAACTAATTGTCCCTTTCCGACATAACCAATTTTAGGCATTGTATCATCAAAATTTAAAAAGTTGATTTTGTAACTTGCCAGCCTTGCAAGTTCTTTCGAATCAACATTATTCAAACCAATTTTTTTTTATAAAGAAAACTTCTAAATAATACTCCTAATAACAATCCCCTGGCAACAAATATATATATTGTTTTTTGGCAGCTATATTCTTTCCCAATATTTTTAATCCGCATCTTCAATGTACTCCTTTCGCAAATAAAAAGGTCGCATAGCTGATACATATTTTAATCTACCTTTATCACATAACCGAAGTAATGTTCTGGCATAAAATTTTCTTTCCTCCATTGATGTATTTTTGTAATGTCTGTTCATCACAGGCCATTTCTATATCTTTATTAACTCCAAAATAAATTATCCAACATAAGGGATTATACCAATTTAAAGCAAGAGCTATATAATACAACATCATCAATAGATAATCTTTGCGTTTTATATGGGTCTTTTCATGCTGTAACACTATCTGCCGCTGTTGCTCTGGACTCAAATCAAATGGCAAAAATATTTTTGGTTTAACTAAGCCGATAACACAAGCCATGCTTTCTTTCCACTCATAGATTTCATCCTGTGAAGATATCTTCTTTGCATTCTTTGTTCTTCTACAAACAGCAATCCTCTGTATAATATAATATACAGCAAAAACCAAAAAGACCTATATACCACAATATCATAAGAATATTTATATTCTTCTTTTTTCCCATGTATGGTTTCGATGTATTTTCATCTTTTTGGAAATATTTGCAAAGAATTATCACTTTTCATTTCCTGTGCAGAAAGATTTTCATTCTTTTCAACAAATGTTTCCGAATACAAAATGCCATATTCCGTATATATAGATACCGGAAACAATAAACGTATCAAAAGTATCACCCACAACATTATTTTTATGTAATTAGACTGTTTTCTTAATAAAAATCTTATAAATAAAAATATTATAATAACTATTATTGTTCCACTCAAAGAACCACTATAAAATTTGAAAAAATCATTCATGTAGTTCCTCCTTATATTCGTCTATTACTTTCTCCAATTCTTGAATATCTTCTCTTGTCAGATTTCTTTCTTTGATAAACGAAAAGGACAAATTGCGGTAATGAATTTGAAAAATATTCCTTTATAACTTCTTTTTCTCTGACCATTTTCATAATCTTCTCTTGATTTTAATACAGTAATAACTGCCTCTGAATTACAAACCATTTTTTTATCAACTAATTTTTTTCAAATTAGTATAGGTTGTTGACTTTTTTCCAATTAAACCGCTCTAAACATTCTTTAACAAGTTTATTTGAAGGAATTTGACCCTTCTCCCAAATTACTTCCATCAATTTTAATTCTGCTTTTGTCAAATAAGTTTTCATTTCTATCACCGTATTTATTACTTTACCTATTTATTTTTGATCTAAACTACTTAGACCACTTTTAGTCTAAGTCATTTAAACCTGTTTGTCAAGTATTTCCCTTACACAAAAAAAACCGCCGCGGAAATCCGCGGCGGTTTCTTTTCACATCTTTATGTAAGATGAAATTATTTATTCTTCATTTCAGCCTTTAAAGCTTCTGTCAGAGCTGGAACGATCTTGTTGAGATCTCCTACCAGACCATAATCTGCAACGTCGAAGATCGGCGCATCCTCATCCTTGTTGATAGCAACGATGAGATCAGATTCTTCCATACCTGCTACGTGCTGGATAGCACCGGAAATACCGATTGCAAAGTAGATCTGTGGACGAACAGTCTTACCTGTCTGTCCTACCTGATAATCCTGTGCTAACCAGCCGTTTTCTACAGCGGCACGGGGACCAGCTTACCATTCCGCCAAATACATCAGCGAGATCCTGCAGCATCTTGAAGTTCTCTTTGCTTCCAACTCCACGACCACCGGATACAAGAACCTTTGCATCCATGATGTTCTCTACATTTCCAACTGCCTTAACAACGTTAAGAATCTCAACGTAACGGTTGTTCTTCTCAAGTGTAGGATTGAACTCGATTACTTCTGCCTTGCGTCCAGCCTCTTTTGGAAGCTTCTGCATAACACCAGGACGAACGGTAGCCATCTGAGGACGGTTGTCCGGGCAGGCGATGGTTGCGATTGTGTTACCACCGAATGCCGGACGAGTCATCAGTAACTGATTGTGCTTCTGCTCGTCTTCCTTACCAGGAACTGCGTTGATTGGGAAATCACCGATCTCAAGCTTTTGTACAGTCAGCGGTAAGTCCAGTTGCAACTCTTGCAGATACGGTAGGTCCAAGGTCACGACCGATTGCTGTTGCACCAACTAACATAATCTCTGGCTTGTACTCATTGATGACTGCTGCAAGAGCCTGTGCATATGGCTCTGTACGGTATGTCTCAAGCTCAGGGGTTGTCCACTACGATAACCTTGTCTGCGCCATACTCGCCTAACTCATCTGTTAAGCCCTTTACGTTTGATCCAAGAAGGACTGCTGTTACGTCTGTTTCCTAAATCTTTTGCAAGCTCCTTTGCCTTTCCGATTAACTCAAAAGCGATAGAGCTAAGTTCATTGTCTACCTGCTGTGCAAAGACAAATACTCCTTTATATTCTTCTAAACCCATGTTATTCACCACTTTTCTCTATAATCTTAGATAATATGTTTCTCTTTGAATTTTTCCGATTAAGTATGCAACGGACTCTGCAGGATCCAGATTTACTTTCTCTCCTGCACCCTTCGGTACCTTATCAGATGCCTTAGCGATCTTTGTTGGAGATCCTTTCAGACCAAGGTTAGAATCATCTACATCCTTTAAGTCTGCTCTGCCCCATACGGTAACTTCTTTGTCAC
>VOFK01002363.1_pt1 | contig 16828 bp, 28 predicted proteins | sample 5384121 | NCBI WGS metagenome assembly VOFK01 (sample SAMN12384730, study PRJNA508395) | human gut metagenome | isolation source: healthy gut J | host: Homo sapiens
CAGTTACGCATTGCTACGGTGGCTTTACAAAGCGTTCACGCGGGTCAGATTTTATAGCGTTACATCACGCAGAAGCAGTTAAATGTACTCCACAAGATATACACAGTTGGCACGTCTCAAATGGTTGGACAGCATCGGTTATCATTTCTTTTTGAAAAGTACGGTACAATTTATCGTGGACGCCCTTCTTTGATGTGGTTGAAGTGCTCGTTCAAGGTAATGAACAGTTGTTCTGGCATTGTGCCGGAAGGCATTATCATACAAAAAAAAAGACAATGCCTCAAACAAAAGAAATCTATTATCGAGTTATGTCAATATCTTAAAAAAGAATTATTATCCAGTAAAAGATAGTTGGACAAAATCGGCGACAATTGTCCTGGTCGATATTATCCCATGATGAAATTAAATGTTGCCGGAGGTATTACTGTTCAAGCAGAAAGAAAATCCTCAAAAAGCATTGCTTTTGGATAAGTTAATTTGCAAAGGGTATTATTACAGATGCATCTCAATGGACACTTACTGATTTCTTGACAAATGCAAAGACAGTTAGGGTTCTCGATTTTGCTTTCAGGCGGTACTTGGACAAGCGAGAAAACAAATTCAAAGTATTCATTGCTCAGCCAAATGTAAATGCTTTAGCATCTTAAAGACGAAGTGTTCTTTGACGGAACAAAAAAGTCATTGAAGATATTGACAGGATGGTTAATAAACTAAATGTCTGGATTTCTAAGGCTACACTATTGGCTTTGGTTGATAAGCACAGGCGGTACAAAAGAAAAATACAAGAATAGAAAAACAGACTCATTGGGGCAGAAATTTTTTTGATAGCCTTTGTGATAAAGGCATAATTACTGAACTTAGAATTGGCGTATTGGGACTCGATTTCCGAATCTACAGTAGAAAACGGTTTTTTAGTGCTTTGTTGGCAATGCGTTTGGTCTTTGAGGGAGGGTTTAATGATTACGATTCTCATTAAACGATAGAAGATTATATGGAGCTTCACAAAAAGCCACTATGTATGACAATATGGTTGGTAAAAATTCAATTTTAATTCCACAAACATATGACGGAAATGATATGAGAAATTTTACGATCGTATCATTGAATATATCTCTATTTCTCATTTGTATAAGCAAAGAATTTTTAACTTTGTCTGAGAATTGGTAGAATATGCTGATGAACAATATTTAGAATATTTTGCCCATTGGCTCAAAAAAAAAATGGGGATATTGAAATATCGTTTTACACTCAAGATTTATATGGACGAAGACAGTTAGTTCAGACCCCGTTCTGAAAAACACAATCTTGTAAAGGCAAAAAATTATTCCTACAAAGAACTGGGCTCAATTTTTGCCGTCAGAATCTATGGCGGCAATTTTTGACCAACGTATTGCTTCCAGTTGATTGCTTTGAAGAAGAAATTACTGTGAATTACAAGGACAGATTATTGTCATGACAACATAAATGATGATGTTATTTCTGATAAGACAAAATAGGTCAAAGAAGATTATTTTCTAAGAATGAACTGACGAAAACATATTCTGTCAAACAATTGAAGAGATAGAAAATCTATTTTATAGGATAAAGAATGAACTGGACATAACTTATACACTGTTGAAAATTATAACAAAAATACTGAAAAACAAACAATCTCTGATACAGATGCAACAAACAGAAGTTGAATCAAAATTTAAATAATTTGAAATGGTGATGATGGTTGATATTCCAAAGGAATGGTCGCATTAAATTCTGAAGGGGCAGGTGATGAAGGCAAACAGAATTGACACTCATTTGACAAAGTTTATATTAATAAGCTTGTAGACATTTATGCAAAAGCCAATGCAACTCAGGTTCAGATTGCTATTGATTCTGCAACAAGAGAAGTTAGTGCCACAATTGTTGCTGGTGGTGTAGGTTCAACAGAACTTGCTGACGGTGCAGTTATTACTGCTAAGATTGGTGATGCTCAAGTTACAAAAAGCAAAATTAGGCACTGATGTACAAGCTTCTATTGATAAAGCCGATTCTGCAATTCAGTCGGTTGCTACCGGTAAAACAGACGGTACAGTCGCTGTCGATGGCACAGATGTTTTTAGTTGCAGGTTTAAAGTCTGCCGCATATGCTGAAACAACGGCTTTTGATGCGGCTGGTGTTGCAATACAAAGTAAAAGAACTTGCTGATGGTGCAGTAAAACAAATACAAGTGATATTTCAACACTAAAAACAAAAGTGGCTGATCTTGAATCTGTTGCTATTGAAGCAATCTCAACAGATGAAATAAATGCTCTATTTACAAAAGTGACTGAATAATTTATTCTCTGATTAATTCAAAGTAATACATATTTCTAAGGAAGGGGTGACGACTCTTCCCTTTTTGTATTGCTTGATACTATATGTTTTTGCAAAAAAATATATAACTCGTTTTGGAGGAAAGAAAATGGAAGAAAAGAAATTTTTAGATTTAAATGGTTTAAAAATAGTTGTAAATAACATCGAGAACGAGATAGATGGAAATAAAGGCGACATATCTTTTTACCGATGATATTACTTATGAACCGTTAGAAGAAACGGAGGCAAGTTCGTAATGGCTATGTCTCTTAAAGAAAGCTTGGAAAGCTTAAAAATCAAACATCCGCATACACCCCGTCAGTTATGATGGTTAATCTAATACAGAACCTAAAATAACGGCAGATATGGACAAACGTTTAATTGATGTTCCGCCTGAATTACAGACAATAGGTGTGGCAACTGAAAATAATGCAGAAACAGTTTATATTAGTATTCCATCGACCACTTTTTGATGGAACAGATTTAACCGATAAGACTGCTTATATTTATTTTGCAAACGCAGGCAAAGAAGTGAATATTTACAAAGTCACTGAGGTTACTGTTGAAGATAATTCGATTAAGCTTGACTGGACTATTACAAATGATGTCACTCGTTACGCAGGAACAGTGTCGTCTTCAATTGCATTTGAGTTGAGATAATTCATACAAATTGACAACTACTCCTGCCACTTTAACGGTTCTTAAAGGATTGGACATTGACCAAACAATTTAAAAAGCAAGACACCGCTATTGTATCTGCTCTATATGACAAGGTTAATGCTCTTAATACAAAGGTAGACAATGCCGTAAATTCAATGGATAATTCAGTTGCAACAATCAACACATTGCAGAGTGCTATACAATCGTTGCAGTCGGAATTAAATTACATAAAAAGAACACGTTGTTTACGTGATAGATGATATTGAAAATTAGAAAGGAGGAACTTAATGGCTAAAAGCAAAATATTTTACACAAAATAACGAAAAAAGTATATCCTATATCACACACCAAAGCAGTATATGATGGCAATGGTAAAAGTCTTAGAGGATAGGTTGACCGAAGATGAAACTGCAATTTCAAGCCTACAAACGGACGTAAAAGGCAAAGCCGACAAGACTGATGTAGACAATAAGCTCAGTTCAAATGGGGCGATTTCTGACACTACTGTGGCTTTTTTACAGAGGCTTCAGCAAGGGAAAATATTGTTTCAAATGAAAAGAGTTCTACTTTATTTGGTAAAAAGTTCAAAAATGGTTCTCTGATTTAAAAAAAAGTTGCTTTTACAGGTAGTTATAACGATTTGATTGATACTCCGTCAAATGCTACGAATGATACTGACGGATTGATGAGCAAGGAAGATAAATCTACAGTAGATTCTTTGGATTCAACTTTTTCTAGACACGTCGTCGGCAAAGTACAATTTTTTTAATCTTCTAAAAATGGAATTCTTCTAATAATAAAATTATTGAAATTGATAATAGAAGTGTTCCAGTATATTATGGCGGAAATGAAATAGTAAGCTTTAATGATTTGCCAGATCCCGTTAATGAACAATATGATGGATTAATGTTGTCTACTGATAAGATTAAATTAGATGGTATAGACGAAAATGCCAATAATTACTCTCACCCCACTACATCTGGCAATAAACACATACCAAGTGGAGGCTCATCAGGTCAAATATTGAAATGGTCGGCAGATGGCACTGCTATATGGGGAACTGAAAAAACATATAGTAATGCTACTACTTCAAGTTCAGGGTTGATGAGTGCAAGCGACAAAACAGACCTCGATGCTTGTGTAGAAACTTTAAGTGCCGATGCGTCTATGTTTCTTAGTTCCATTAAATCTCCAGCTCCTGCTGAATTTGAATTTGTTGAAACTTTATCATTAAGTAATTTAACTTTTAACAGGTGATGTAGTATTTTCCGATACAGGTTTATTTAATGGATATGCTTCATTAACTGAAATCACATCAGGACTTAATGATATTTTTCAAAAGAATATTGATAACGGATTTGATTTTTTTGTTTACTATATGGTACATAATACCAGCAGTAAACGATTTGAATTTTCTGCTACTGACCCATTGTATATATCCAGTAGTCAGGGTGGCAAAATGGTATTACGATGGCAATGAAATAGCTACTAAGTCTGATATTCCAAGTACTTCTGATTTTCTTAAAACATCTGGCGGTACTTTATCGGGCAATACAACTTTGACTTCGGGATATGGTTTTTTGTCAAGTTATAGTAACAATCTTAAATTGCTAAGGGTGAATTCAAGTTCAAATTACTTTTTGGTGAACAAGGTGGAGCTACTGCAATGTATAACTATTTTGGTTATAGAAATAGTGCTAATACAACTACAATAACTAATCATTTTTGGTAGTAGTTATAATTCATCTTATAAGACCAATTTAAGCAACTATTACGGAAGATATGCCGCCACAAATTATTTCGGTTCAAGCGCTACAACAAATTATTTTGGGGATAGCTCAACTACATCATATTACAGAGGTAACACTATATACCTTGGTAGCTCAATATCATATCCTGTTTATATGCAAGGTAGTACTTCGTATAGAGTTGTAGGAACAACTACTGGATATAATACTAAAATTCATGTTGGAACATCAATTCCAACATCTGGTTTTAACGTTGGAGATTTCTTCTTCAAAATTCCATCATAATAAAGGAGGTTGATTTTATGGCATACTGGTCAGATTCAGGAGTGAGAGCAACCTCTTTTGCTGGTGGCAGTGGAACATCAAGTAGTCCATACTTGATATCCACACCAGCCCAGCTGGGTTATTTATGTTATTTGATAAACAGTAGTACATCAACGTCATATAAAAAGTAAGTATTATAAACTTACAGCCGATTTGAATATGAATGCAAACTACTGGATACCTATTGGATATACATCTACTAGCTATGCATTTACTGGTAATTTTGATGGTGATGGACATACTATATCTTATATAACGATAAATGGGACTTATTCAGGATGCGGGTTATTTGGATATGCGGGTTCATCGGCAACTATTAAAAATTTAAAAAAATGACGAAGTTAGTTATAACAAATGCAGAGTCGAGTACGCCAACATATGTTGGTTGTATTTTTAGGTTATTCTTCCAATACTACGATAAGTAATGTTTACCTTGAGAACCCATGCATATTTGATCATAATACATCTATACACTATGTTGGTGGGATTGTGGGAAGAGTATATCTTTCAACAACAATCTCAGATATTTGGATTGATAATATGCAGATGCAATCAGCAATAACATCAGCTCGTGTTGGAGGTATTACAGGATGGACAGACAGTGCCCCTCTTACAGTAAATCGAGCTAATATAGAACTAGAGGTAAATATGGTATCATCTGGTGGTGCAGACTATTTCGTTGGCGGTGTTGTTGGGTATAATTCTAATACTAGTAGCAATTATACAATAAAATTGACAGATATCAATATTGTCTCATTAAATGTAAGACACAAAACATCGACAAGTTTCATGGGTGGACTTATAGGTAGGTTGTCTTCTAATATAAGTAAATCTAATATAACTATCGATACTATATGTATCAATCAATGTAGCTACACTGACGAGAGTAATGCACATGATGGTGCATTGGTCGGAGGAAGTTATACATGTACAATCACTAAAACAACAAATACAATGTTAATGTATAATACAGATAACTCAAATATTACTAACTACTCAAATGGATTAACTAATGATATTCTAACCAATCACAAATCATTTTCTAGTGGATATAATGAATCTAATGGTTTATGGCTTGATGAAAATGGAAATATTGTTAAAACGTATATGATCGTAGCTTACGAAGATAACTGGGTGTTATACAATACAACACCTATTGTTAAGGTTCCATATGGACCAAGTAGTGCTAAAAAAGTCTATTGTTTACAGTTAGTCGATTGGAATACGTTATATAACTTTGGAAAACCAGATATAGTTGATGGTGTACTAAAGAATATTTATACAACAAGTACTACTTTTTAAATTACCTGCTCCAGATGTTTATGCATATCTTGGTATTACTTTAACGGTTACAAGTACAGATGAAAAAACTACATATGTATCCAATGCAGTGCCAGGTACAACTGTTTCAATTAATGGAGATAGAAAAATTAAAGTTAGTGATTTAGATAAAACTAAACTTATATCATATAAGAAAGACAGTTCAACCGTTGTCGAAGTTGAAAATATTTATTATAAAACTAGTTCATCTACAATTAAAATAGTAAATGATTATAAATATAAAAAAGATAGTTCAACTATCGTATAAATAAAAAATTTAAGGAGTGATTTAGGTTGCTTATAATTAATGACAAGATTCAAATTAAAGAAAAAAAAAATGAAATCTATGAAAGAGATTATTTCACAAGAGGTTGTAAACGAGTTTGCATTCAAATAGAAATTCTAAACAAGATGGTGTTAGTTTTTATGATACATTAGTAAATGCTTTCTCAGATGGTGCTTCAATTATTAGAAGATTAACTGAAACTAAAATTGAAAGAAGAGAAATTACTAATGAATCTTCAACGACAGAAACAAATGAAACAGTAACTAAATCTGAAGAAGAAAATACTGAAAGTGATACTAAAGATATACCTGAAGTAACTCTTATGAAGATGTAGAAGTTGAGTATACAAAAAGATTATCCATTAACTGATTTTGTAGTAGCCGGTGATATTATTGACAAAGAGATGGTTCATTTGTTGTTTATATGGGAGTTAAAACAGAGACTGAAATACTTGAGGAACAAAAAATGCTGAGCTTATGTTAACGCTTGTCGGAGGTGAGGAATAATGTATTACAATATGATACGAAAATATTATCTTGAAGGCTATGGTTATCCAAAGAAGTATTACACCGATGTTGATTTAGATAAGTTTGTAGTAAAGGTATGATAACTCAACAACAGTCTGATGAGTTAAAAGCAGAAAAAGGAAGTGATAAATAATGGCTGAGACTGTTCAAAAGACAGTGGAGTTCCAAATAGAGGATATGAATGCTGTGATAAATTGTTTGAATGATATTAGTGTTCGTGGGATAGATTGTATTAAATTTGCAAATGTTCTACATATTTTACAAAAGCAAAGGTACTATTAAGTAAGACACCAAGGAGGGCTAATGGAAGTAATATCAGAATTACAAAATATAGATTTGACTTCGTGGATTATTGTTGGTTTTATGATAATGGCAATCATTGTAACATTCTATGAGGTCATATGTAAAAGTATGTGCCATTTTCAATAAGCCAATAGGAGCAATGAAACAACGAAAGGCTGACCATGCATTGTTAGTTGAGACGGTTCAGGATTTAAAGCAATTACACGAAAAGCACGAAGAAGATACTAAGCAGTCAATTAAGCACGATAAGATTATCAAGGAAGAACTTTCGATGCTTACCAATACTGTCAATAGTATTGCTACCAATCTTGAAGATATGGAGCGAAAAAATAACGAAACCAAAGTTAAGGAATTGAAAGACACTCTTATCAATTATTATAATAAGTATCGTGTAATTGGTGAGTGGTCAAACCTTGAGAAAGAAGCTTTTTGGGGAATTATTTGAGGATTACGAATCCAGAGGCGGCAATGGATTTATACACAGTATTGTTGAGCCTGTTATGCGAGAATTAAAGGTAATTGATTAAAATCAATAATCGAATATAGCACAAACAACACTTGAGGTTGTTTTGAACGTGGGAAGCAAGATGTCGGTTCGCTTTTCGGTGTCTTGTGGAGTTCTATGGAGGGTTGTGTGATAAACCACATAGCGAATAAGTCTTGGACTAAAAGAAAACACACTATAATTTTAGGGTAGAGGAATTAAGTTTCCCCTACCCTATTTTTTACGCCTTTCAAGAGGAGTGTGTGATTATTTCTGTAAATTAATTTTTCTATGATAAAATACTTAGTTTTATTTGGGCAGATAAGCAAAATTCAGCTTATCTGCCTTTTTTAATATATAGCACGGATTTTCTTCCGCGTCAAGAGCGGTCTTGTAAAAAGACCGTATTTTTTTTTACACTATACAAATGTAAAAAATATATGCTAAACAAGTCGTCCATCATACATAATTGACAGTTCTCCGTAAACTCTGCCCCAATTTCTAAGTGGCATTGTCCACTTCTTTGTTGCTTCAAAGGTTGCCAAATACAGTGCCTTTAAAAGGGCTGTATCGCTCGGACATACGCTCCTTTGGCTATTCAATCGACGAAGTACGCTATTAAGGCTTTCTATTGCATTTGTTGTATACATAACTTTTCTGACTTCTGCTGAAAATTTGAACATCGGTGATAAAACATCCCAATTTTCTTCCCATCTTCTCATCGCATTAGGATACTTTTCTTGCCATTTTTTTTGTGACACTCTGCATACGTTCGTATCCGCTTTCTTCGTTCGGTGCATGGTATATACTCTTTAAATCATTTGCAAATGCTTTTTTTGTCTTTTTCCGCTACATATTTCAATGTATTGCGCACTTGATGGACAATGCAACGCTGATACTCCGTATTTGGATAGGCTGCTGCTATTGATTCCTTTATCCCTGATAAACCGTCTGCACATAATATTAATATATCTCTAACACCACGATTTTTTTTGAGTTCATTTAAAACTCCAGCCAATATTTTGCACTCTCATTTTCGCCAATGGTTATGCTTAAAACTTCCTTCTTACCCTCGTCATTTATGCCAAGAATTATGTATGCAGCTATCTTTTTTTCACTATATGCTCATCACGAACCGAAAAGTGGATTGCATCAATGAAAACTATCGGATACACAGCTGATAAAGGGCGTTGTTGCCATTCTTCTATTTGAGGTAATATTTTATTTGTAACTGCGGTTACCATACTTTCGCTTACCTCAAAACCATATATATCTTCCACAATATCAGAAATTTGTCTTGTTGTCATACATTTTTGCCGACATAGCAATGATTTTTTGTTCTATTTCTGATATGTCCTTCTTTCGTTTAGGGACTATCTGCGGTTCAAAATCACCGTCACGGTCTTGTGGAACATCAATAGGTATTTCGCCATAAGAACTACGAAGTTTTTTTGTGTTTTACTCCATTTCGATAATCAGGATTGTCACTGCGTTCATATTCATCATAACCTAAATGCTCATCCAGTTCAGCTTCCATCATTTTCCTGAATAGTACCGCCTAATAGATCCTTTAATGCCTCTTGAATATCTTCTGCTGTCTTGATGTTGTATTCCTGAATCAATCCGGCAATGATATTCTTCTTTCCTTCACTCATTCTTTCTCGTCTACGTCTTGCCATAAAAAAATTCCTCCTATGATTTATTTATATTCTATCATAGAAGGATTATTTTTTGAACTTTTTCTCACACTCTCCCTTTCAAGAATACAGGAATTGAACCTGTCATTATTGCCGACCAAATTCTTGATATTTTTTTTGTTTAAAATAGTAATTTAAGTGATTTGTTTCGCCATTTTAGCTTACCCTAACGAGGAGCTTAGCTTACCCTAAAATTTACCCTAACACTACGTTTTTAATACGTTTTAATGGGTCTAAATACGTCATTTACCCTAAAATCACGATGTGCTTAATACGCTTAGAAATGGCTTAAATACCTTTACTTACGTCTTGGTATGTTTTTGTAATTTATTAAGTGTTATAAAACAAAAAAATTAACTTTCGTAATGTTAATTATTGAGAACAAAAACTCAGTTGCTACTTTAATATAGTCCGAAAAACCTTTCACATTGTCAAATATTACAGCTTGAAACTTACTGTGTTATACTGTATTATCTCACTTGTGGTTGATAACAATTCACCCATTTGCTATTTAGGATAGGGGCAACCCCAAAGGAGGTAATTTTTTAAATGAACAATTTAAAAAAGCAGATTTTTATCTGTCGCAGTGGCGACAAGTACAGTTCTTTCCTGTGTTCCTGTAAGTATGGCGGCTATTCCGGCTGACGTACAAGGTACACGTTACGAAAGCCTGTACAAATTCTTTCGGCACTTCACATTATGGTCGGTGACGAAAACGGTGCTACAGACTTGATGATACTATCATTCGTTCTGAAGTTGCCAAAATGGCAATACACGCACTTGGACTCGAAGATGCGGCAGAATCTTCAAAAGGTCAACTATGTTTGACGACGTTTCAGCCGAACACTGGGCTAACGGCTATATAAACCTTGCAGTATCTCAAGGCATTATCGAGGGTGACGGTGACGGTAATTTCAGACCTAACGCACCTATTTCATATGCAGAGGCAATGACTATAATGGTTCGTGCAACAGGTTATACGGTATCAGCCGAAGAAAACGGCGGTTATCCTCACGGATATATGAAAACTGGTACTTCAAACGGTCTTGCAAAAAGAATGTTCAAGGCTCATATTCAGACAAAATTTCAAGAGGTAACGTTGCATACCTTACAACAAACGCACTTGAATCAAAACTAATGGAACAAACAGGTTTCGGTTCTGACGGCAAATATGAAATTACGGAAAAAACACTTTTAAAAGACAAGTTAAAGTCACAAAAGATACAGGTCGTATCACAGCAATAGAAAACACTTCCCCTTACGGGTTCATCATCACTTGCAAAGGGACAAATCAAAATTGACAACAAAACTTACGAAACAGCCTACAATATGAATAATCTATTAGGTTACAACGTAACTTACTATGTGAAAAAAACGAGGGTAAAAACGATGAATCGGTTATTCTTGCAATGCCTATTCAAAATCAAAACAATGATTTGACAATCTCATCAGAGCTATTCTCAAAACTTACAACAAAGAACGGCAACACAGCCATTGAATATTTCAAAGATGAAAACACTTCAAAGACAAATACCGCCGAAATTTCATCAGACGCCACACTTATTTATAACGGTAAGTATCAGGCTATGGACAAAAACTTGATTGACCTTACAGATAAGTCGGGTAACATTACACTTTTGACTCAAACAAGAACGGTAAATACGATATTGTTTTCGTAAAGAATTATGAAAACATCGTTGTAGACAGTGTTTCTTCAACAGGTAAAATTGTTGATAAGTATTCTCAAAAGGTGTTAAAGCTTGATGATACTGTTGACTTCAGAATTACAAAAAGGTCTTGAAGAAATAAGCGTTTCAGATCTTGCGGAATATGATGTACTTTCAGTTGCGGCAAGTCTTGACAAAAGAGCTTTACGAAGTTGAAGTTACAAACAAAACCGTTGAGGGCAAAGTAACCGGTAAAGACAGTAAGGGTGTTCTTATCAATGGTACAAAATACAAAGTTGCGGCAAAAACTACACCGATTCAATCGACATCGGCAGTGAGGGTGTATTCTATCTTGATACAGACGGCAAAATTGCGGCGTTTGACGCATCAAAAACTCTAAGTTCAAACTATGCTTATTTGATGAAAGCATACTATACAAAGAACACAGAAAAAGCGTCATTCAAACTTTTCACAAAGGACGGAAAAGAAGTAACTCTTGACGCAAACAACAAGATAAAATTCAACGGTAAAAAGCAATGTTAAAGCACTTGACGTTGTAAATTCACTCAAACACATCTGAAGATGTAACAGCAAGTCAGCTTGTAACTTACAGCACAAATGCAGAACAACAAAATCACTGCCATAAACACTGCCGTTGATAACAGCGAAAGCGGTGCGGTAAACACCGACAAGTTCACAAAGAACTATGACCTACAAACGCAAAATTTTCAAAAACTCTTTCAAAAAAAGTAGGCAATGTAAGAGTTGATGACAATACGGTTATATTCGATATTACAGAAAATACAGATGATTATGCAATAAGAAATATCGCTATGTTTGAGGACGGTCAGACATACAATGCGTCAGTTTATGATATGTCTGAAAACTATACCGCAAAGTTATTGTTGTTACAAATTCACAAATTAACGCAGCAGCCGATTCTTCAATCGCAGTTGTTAAAGATATTGTGAAAGCAACAAATAATGATGATGAACAAACAGATATGCTTGTGGCACTTGTTGACGGCAAGGAAGTATCAATTTACGCAGAAAGCGAAAATATCCTTGCAAACGGTAACAGAAAGCTGCAAGAGGGCGACATCATTCAATACAAAGCCAACTCAGAAAAGGTGAAATCGTAAGTATTAGATTACTTCTTGATATAACCGCAAAGAATAACGAATTTACACTAAACCCAACCGACAAACTTGAAATAGTATACGGCAAGGTTACAAAGAAATTTTCAAATTCCGTAAACGTATCTGTAAATAATTCAAATACGGTAAACTACACTATCCCAGCTGAAACACCTGTTTACAGCGTGGATACAACAAAATCAAAAAATCCAATTACAGTTGCTGAAATCAGCGATATTCAAAACTTCGATTCAGACGAAAAAATAACAGAATCTTCATAAAGATTTATGATGATATAGTTTCTGAAATCGTAATTGTCAAGTAATAACATTTAATCTATCGGCTTAAAAATATCTTCTCTTTCACGACAAAGCGGGTGTTCTGAATGAACACCCGCTTTATTTTAATTTTACCCTTTTATCTTGTGTTTTCCTACAATATAATTATACAATAAAAATTTTTGGTAAATCAAACATTTTTTGAATGTTGTAAAAAAAAATGTAAGCGTTTCAGACATTGTTTGTAATCATAATGCAACATTCTACGACATAGTTTTCCAAAGTCCGTGTAAATTGCAATATGAATACACCGTAACAGGCACATTTTTCCGGTACTTCAAACGTTGCAATCGGATCGTCACCTTTTTCAGCGTGATACGCTGTTCAAGATATTTACTCTTTACTTCTATCCACTGTATGCTGTGTTCCTTACTCATCGGATGAAGCACACGCCCCACGCATACGGTTAAGTTATTCCCCTCCCTTTTGACTATCGGCAAATGTTTTTCTTCCAGAGCAATCAATTCATTCGCCTTTAATAATTCCATAGGCTTTCCGCAGCAAGTCAAATCATCACAGCAATGCGGTGTTATCGACTCAATATCGCGTCACATACACCGCATTTATAAAATTTAGGTTCATAAAGCAATTTTGCCCTCGCCTCCTTTTTCTTTAGTATTTTCTAATTTTAGTAATTTATACTAAAACCACTCTCCGATAAAAATATAAACGCAAGTGCTATCAAAAGAAGTTTGTCGTCGCAATCGTCAATAAGCAATACCAATGCAACCACAATAAGTATTAAATCGTCAGTACCCAAACCGCTTAAAATTCCGCCGTTGTCGGGTTTGTCACATTTTTTTCTCAATTTTTCTCCTCTTTACATTCTATTTCTTTTTGGGTGGCGGCATAGGTTTCCTCATATCCTCATTACGTCGTTGTACCGGAATCGGCATATCATTATAGCTATACGTCCTATACATCTCGCCACCTCCAAAATCATATTATTTCTTCAGCATTTTTTGTTACGTTTGTAAGCCCCAAAAGCCTTACCGCCGAATCAATAGAATGTTTTTCTGCCCTCACGCATATACGGCTTTAACGAAAGGAGTAAATTTGTTCTCGGATCGTTTTTGTTCACCGCCATACTGTCCATAATATTTTTTATCTGCATAATTTGATTTAAGCCGTTTGCGCTGTCAATCCCTCCGATGTATTATCCCCTGAAGAAAGTGAGTTCATTACAGTTTTAATTTTGTCTTCCGCGTCATCACCCAATATATTTTTGAGTGTATCCATTGCGTCTGCCATTTCACTCACCTCTTATAATATTTTTCATAATCTTCATCAAATCAGCCGTACTGAGTCCCGATATATTTCTTTTTTTCACTTCATTTGGGTCAAGTTTTGAAAATTCCTGCAACAATTTATCCTTGTCTGTTGAATTGATGTGACTCTTTAATCTTCTTCCGTCTGCCGAATTTAAAAATTTATTTATCTCTCTTAACTGATTTTCATCAAAATCCTTTAACATTCTCTCTAATCTGTTCATAATCCACCATTCCTCTCTTAAAATATACTATGTTACCTCCTTTTATTATATTCCGCAATAAAAAAATGAGTATGTCCAAAAACATACTCATCTAAAACAGTGTTTTATTCAACAACTTTTACGCTCTTTATGTCACCGGATGTTTTAACATACTTTGAATACAAATCTACATTTCTTCCGACAGACAATTCCGTACTGTCCTCAAGAATATAGTTATCGTCCGATTCCTTGCCTGTTGCTCTGATTGTCACATAGCAAGTATATCTTCCGGGCAATTCAGGATTTTTAAGTTCACCCGATGCTGTTGTTGACTGCAATGTTGCATTTTCAACCTGTACATCAACAATTTCGCCCAAGTCTTTTTTCAGATTTTTTATCTGTAACCTTGCCTTTTTTCTCAAGTGCGTCAACAGTATACTGTCTTACGCTTTCAACTTTAAGTACATATTCAAACTGTTTATTCGATTTAACCGCACCCGTAACACTGCTGCCGTATCTTGCCACAATCCCCACTATTACAGCAACTACAAGCACAACAACAAGAATATCAATAATGCTTACTTTTCCGCCGATTTTTTCCGTTCTTATCCACGATACATACCTCCTTTAGTCATCTATTCCTATAACATAGCCTGTTGACGCATAGCCTTTACCTCTTACAGGTATTTCCGCGCCGACTTTAACTGCCGTACCTCCTGCCTTTATAGCAAGATCAGAAACATCCGTATCAGCCTCAATCGTCACATACACGTCATATTTACCTTCTATAACTTCGTTTGAGTAAGTACCGTCAATACTGTTGTAAACCATAGTTACAGCCGGTTTTGACTCAACATTTTCACAACTCCGCCGTCTTTTTCCGTAAGGCTGATTGTTACGTCATCACCTATCGTGATTGCATTTGCAAAGTCCTCGTCTTTGTTTTGAACCATAACTGTAAAAATCAACCTTTTCTTTTTCACTTCCGCTTGTAAACGACGGAAGAATTTTAATTGCACCAACAACGATAACCGCAAGTATAACCAAGATTATTATTGCGTCTATCGCAGTGAATTTTGCTTTCTTCTCTGACATTTATTTATCCTCCTTATTTCATCAAATCAAGATATACTTGTTCTGTTTGTTTCGTCATCGCCTGTGCCGTAAAAGTCTTTTTTGGAATATCTTTTTAGCACCTTGCGACATATAATCGTAAAGTTTTTTGGTCTGTAAGCAATACTTCAAGATTATCAGCCAAAGCCTTTGAATTTTGTTTCGGAACGATATATCCGTTTTGTCCGTTCTTTATAACCCCCGGATTACCTCCGAAATCCGAAACGACTGCCGGTATTCCAAGACTCATACCTTCAAGTAAAGCAAGCGATGTAGCCTCTGTACCGAATGATGCATTCGCCTGAACGTCGGTTATACTCATAAGTTTATCTACATCAGATATAAAACCTGTAAATATAATCTGTTCCTGTCTGTTCATATTTTTTAACTTTTTCTTTTTAAGTGATTTTCATATGAACCTGTACCGGCAATATAAAATCTTGCTTTTATTCCTTTTTTGCAAAAAGTCTGTCCGCCGCCTCGATAAAATAATCGTGACCTTTTATATCCTCAAGACGTGCAACGATTGACACCGATTTATATCCGTCGGGAAGATTGAAGCGTTCTTTTTTATAATTCGTTTTTCGTCTGTCGAAACAGGTGTAAGTCCGTCAACGCCGTTTAAAATGACTTTTTTATCTTGCTTTCCTTAACACCCGTATCAGTAAGGTTGTCCTTTGCCGCCTCTGCAACGGCAATAATACTGTCCGCATAATGATTGTTAATCATTCCGTTTATAACCTTGCCTATACCTCTCGATATTTTCTTTGACGGTTCAAATACGCTGTGACGCGTATAAACAACCTTTGCACCCGCTTGTTTTGCCGCAATTCTTGCTGACATACTTGCATGAGTATGAACAATATCCGGTCTTTCACGTTTAAATATCATTCTAAGTTTCTTTACCGCCGCAAAATCAAGCGACTTATCCGCAATTCCGTCAACCTCGATTACAGGTATATTCATCTTGTCAATATGCGGTTTTAAAAAGGCTGTTTTTCGGAAGAACTACTTTTACGTCAAATGTGTTGTAATCAAAATTTTCAAGCAGTGTAAGAAGACATTTTTTCCCGCACCGCCTATGTTTGTATCCGAGGACACTTCTATTACTTTTATTTTTTTCATAGATTACTCCTTTCACAGAAATTCCAAACTGATTTAAAATTGTTCACAGTGCCGCTTTGCGGCTCGCGGTACACGTACATAGGTATTTCCCCCAAGCAAAAGTGGTGCTGAGGGCAATTTTAGTCAGTCGTTTTTAAGTGTTTCAACGCTAAACCCAAACCTAACACCATAAAAGAATACTGCCATTACTTGTAGTTGTAGAATGTATAGTCAAACATACTCTGTGCCAAAAATCCGGCAGCAATACGCGTGTGTAAACTCGAACGGCTGGTTGTGCGGCGTACCGCTGGTGAGCGTGCTC